>ERZ825159.2980-NODE-2980-length-12802-cov-41.463795_pt1 | contig 12802 bp, 11 predicted proteins | sample MGYA00519932_ERZ825159 | MGnify/ENA primary metagenome ERZ825159 (study PRJEB31778, sample SAMEA3449191) | human gut metagenome | biome: human gut; feature: human-associated habitat; material: faeces | place: United Kingdom | collected 2010/2012 ...
CTTGAACTCCTCCTCCAGCTGGTCGGGGCGCAGCACCAGATGTCCCTCGGAGATGGTGAACTGGCGGACGCGGATCAGGCCGTGCATCTCACCGGAGTCCTCGTTGCGGAACAGGGTGGATGTCTCGCCCAGACGCATGGGCAGGTCGCGGTAGCTGCGGCCGCGGTTCAGGAACACCTGATACTGGAACGGGCAGGTCATGGGACGCAGGGCAAAGCACTCCTTCGTCTCATCCGCGGGATCGCCCATGACGAACATGCCGTCCAGATAATGATCCCAGTGACCGGAGATCTTGTACAGCTCACGCTTGGCCATCAGAGGCGTCTTGGTCAGCAGATAGCCACGCTGCTGCTCGGTGTCCTCCACCCAGCGCTGCAGCAGCTGGATAACGCGGGCACCCTTGGGCAGCAGGATGGGCAAGCCCTGGCCAATGCAGTCCACAGTGGTGAAATATTCCAGCTCGCGTCCCAGCTTATTGTGGTCGCGCTTCACGGCCTCCTCCCGCTCCTTCAGATAGGCATCCAGCTCGTCCTTGCTGGGGAAGGCCACGCCGTAGATACGCTGCAGGGTCTGGCGGTTGGAGTCGCCGCGCCAGTAAGCGGCGTTGCAGGCGGTCAGCTTGATGCCGTTGCCCTTGATGCGGCCGGTGGAGTCCACGTGGGGTCCGGCGCACAGGTCCACGAACTCGCCCTGCTTGTAGAAGGAGATGTGGGCGTCCTCAGGCAGATCGTTGATGAGTTCCACCTTGTAGGGCTCTTCCTTTTCCTCCATGTACTTGACGGCCTCGGCGCGGGGCAGCTCGAAGCGCTCCAGCTTCAGCTTCTCTTTACAGATCTTACGCATTTCAGCCTCGATCTCGCCCAGGTCGTCCTGGGTGAAGGCGAAGGGCGCGTCCAGATCGTAATAAAAGCCGTTGTCGATGCTGGGGCCGATGGCCAGCTTCACCTCCGGGTGCAGGCGCTTGACAGCCTGGGCCAGGATGTGGGAGCAGGTGTGCCAGTAGGTCTTGCGGTACTGTTCGTTTTCAAACGTAAATTCCTTGTTTTCCTTGTTGACTTCGCTCATAGTCTGTTCCTCCTTGTGATCGGGGCTGGATAAATAAAAATCCCCACCCCTGAATGGTATCAGGGGTGAGGTAATAGGCATTACTCCACGGTTCCACCCTGCTTACGGCCTGCGCAGCATTTTTACTGTCCGCTGCGGATGGCGGGATATCTTTCGTCGAAACAAGGCGCAGGAGCGCAGGAATACGGTCTGTATTTCAAGCTTCTGCAACGCAGTATCGGCGGAAGAGATCCGGCATACGCCGTCGCTTTCGATCGCTGTAACGGGCGATACCCGTCCTGCTCGTCGCAGGCGGCTCGGAAGTGGTACGGGCCGTGTCCTTGGCGGGGTGCTTTCAGCCGGGGGCGCCCCTCTCTTTGGCCGCGGAAAAACAGCTTCTTCTTCGTCACTGCCTTTTTGATGGCAATAAGTATAAACCGTTCGGCGCGGTTTGTCAACGGGTGGTTTCACGGGGGAAGGGCAAAATCAGCCGCGTGAAGCAAAAAGAGACATCCGAAAGGATGTCTCTTTTTGCTGGCGCGGAAGGAGGGATTTGAACCCTCGCGCCGCTTTTGACGGCCTACTCCCTTAGCAGGGGAGCCCCTTCGGCCACTTGGGTACTTCCGCATACATATTTATTTTCTGGCGGAGAGAGTGGGATTCGAACCCACGGATGCTTTCACATCGCCGGTTTTCAAGACCGGTGCTTTCGACCACTCAGCCATCTCTCCGTGCGTAAAAGCGTCTCTCGTGCCAAACGCGAGTATTATATTACCATGCGCCGACGCCTTTGTCAACAAAAAGCCTCGGAAGAAATTTGAAAAAAATTCAAAATAGGACTTGCAAACCGCCGAAAACTGTGGTATTCTAAGTGGGCTGTTTGAGGCACAACAGAATATCCGGGTGTGGCGAAGTTTGGTATCGCGCTTGAATGGGGTTCAAGAGGCCTCGAGTTCGAATCTCGACACTCGGACCACGTCGGAGCAGGTTTGTATGCTTGCTCCGACTTATTTTTTACATAGCGGAGAGGGAGATGACGTTGTCATGTCCCTCTTTTTTGTCCGGTGCAGGACGCGAAAAAGCGCGGCAGCTGCCGCGCTTTTTCCTCTTCCTCCCTGCTCGGTCCTTCCTGAAAGAAGGTCCCCCTCGCTGTTAAGTGAATTTAGTATACCATGAATACGCCCGTTTGTCCATCCTTTTTGCGCGCCGCATCCAGCATTTGCCACTGTTTTTCATGCATATCGCGCTGTCGGACGGCAAAACTACCGTTGCGATACCCAACAAGGGCATTTGCCCCACAACATGAAAGGAGAACACAACTATGTCTACCAAGAACAGCAACAAGCTGAATGTCCCCGAGGCCAAGGCCGCTATGGATCAGTTCAAGATGGAGGCCGCCTCTGAGGTCGGCGTGAACCTGAAGAACGGTTACAACGGTCACCTGACCAGCCGCGAGGCCGGCTCTGTGGGCGGCCAGATGGTCAAGAAGATGATCGAGTCCTACGAGAAGAACCTGTAAACGGCCCTTCCCGCACGAAAAAAGAACCGCCTTCGGGCGGTTCTTTTTTACGTTCTCACAAGGTGACCTCCGTGCCGTTGTTCACCTCGATGCGGTAGCCGCCGGGGTTGTATACATCCGTTCCGTTGCCCCGGAAGCGGCAGTCATCCAGCGCCGCATAGGAGTTCGGCGGCAGGCACAGAAGCTCCAGCGCCGTGGTGTTGTTCAAAAAGTCGATGTGCCTGATGGTATATGTATAGGAGTTGCTGTACGCGGAGTCGTACCGCGCGCCCACCCCGTTGCCGCCGATATACCCGCCGTGGAGATAGACCCAGCCGCCGTTCACGGCCAGCGCGCCCACGTCCCAGCCGGTCACGCGGCAGTTCTCCAGATAGGTGGGTGCTCTGGCGGTCACGCCGGTTCCGCTTCCGTCTCCCTCGAAGCTGACCTCCGAAAAGCGGACGTAGGCGTGGCACCGCTCCGTGTCGCTCAGGGGCGTCACCGTCACCGGCGCGGCAAAGGTGGTGCCGCTGCCCTTCAGCGTGACCGCGCAGCCCACCGACACCGGCGCGTCATAGGTCACGTCCGGCAGCTCCACCGTGATGGACGTGTCCGCGTTGTACTCCTCCGCCAGCCGATCCAGCAGCGCCTGCAGCTCCTGCGCCGTTTCCAACGGCGCGTCCTCCGGCGTGATGCGCAGCGCCTGCTGCTCCTCAAATTCCACGGTCATGGTCAGGTGCAGCACGTCGCCGCTCTTCATGCGCAGCGTCCAGACCACCTCGTTGTGGGTGCAGGTGGGATCCGCACGCAGCCGCCGGTACAGCAGCGCCGGGGACTCCGGTGTTTCCTCCTCCGCGTCCCACAGCTTCACCCGGCTCACGCCCTCCGGCGCGGTGACGGACACGTCCCAGCTGTCCAGCAGCGCGGCGAAATCCTCCGCTGCGTAGTCCTGGGTCACGGCGTCCTCCACCATGACGGTGGCGGGGAAGTCCACCGTTCCGCCCGCCGGGATCAGCTCCGAGCGATACCCCACCGGGTCGGTACGGCCCTCGATGGACGGCGTCACAGCCGTGAACACATGGTACTCCCGCCCGTCCGCGCCGGTGTAGTAGGTCTGGCACGCCGCCGTATAGGCATCCATGACCGGGTCGGCCGCAAGGACCGGATCGGCTGCGCTGTTCGGGCGCTGCGGCTCCGTTTCGGCGGCCGGCCACAGCCAGACCGCCAAAGCGGCCAGTACCGCGGCAAGGCACGCCGCCAGCAGGCGCAGGCGGCGCCTGCCAGTGCGGGGCATGGTCATGGCGGTGCGCTCTGTCAGCGTGGCGGTGCAGCGGGGACAGAAGGAGGCCGCCGCCGGCAGCGGCGCACCGCAGTGGGGGCAAATCTTTCTCTCCATCACAGTGCCTCCCGCAGCTCGCGCACCGTCTGGTAGCGCCGGTCCGGATTGGTCATGGTACAGCGCTGTACCACGCGGCCCGCATGGCCCGGCGCCAGCTTTGCGGAGGGGTGCTGGCCGGTGAGCATCACATTCAGCAGCACGCCCAGGGAATAGATGTCGGCGCGGCCGTCAGTCTGGGACAGGCCGAACTGCTCCGGGGCGGCATAGCCGGTGGTGCCCAGCACCACCGTGTCGGCAGCGCCGTCGGGCTTGATGATGCGGCTGGCGTCAAAATCGATGAGCACCGCCTGATCGCCCCGCAGGATCACGTTGCTGTCCTTCACGTCCCGGTGCACCGCACCCAGGGAGTGGAGCACCCACAGCGCACACGTCCTCCGTTACCCGGCGGGCCTCCGGCCAGGAGAGCACGCCGCCCTCCAGCAGAAACGTCAGGGTATCCCCCTGGACGTACTCCTCCAGCACGGCCACCTGACCGTTCCGGGCCGCCGTCTCCTCGATACGGGGCAGATGGGGACAGTCCACCGTCAGCAGACGGCGGTAGACATCGTCACTGCCGGCGAACCGGCGGAATATGTAGCGCTTGCCCGTCTCCCGGTGACGCAGCAGCGTCACGGTGCCCCGGGCGCCGCGCTTCAGCAGCCGCACCGGCTCAAAATACGTCTCTATATCGCGCAGAAATGCATCGTACACGGCGGTCCTCTCCTCTATCGGCTGCTTTTTCGAAAAGGTATGCAGCCAGCATATTGTTTTTTGTCTCATTTTTCTCTATTATAATACAGAAATCAGCACTCTATGTAAAGGCGGTAGACGCAGAATGACCGAAAAAAGCACCGACCAGCTCCAGCAGGAATTGATGAGCAGCAATAATCTGGACCGCTTTCTGTCGGAGAACAATGAAAATTTCCGGGACACGCCGCTACAGCTGACGCTGCAGCGGCTCTATACCACCACCGGCCTCTCCAAGGCCGCGCTGGCCAAGCAGTCCGGTATCAGCGAGGTATATCTGCACCAGCTGTTCTCCGGCTGCCGCTTCCCCTCCCGCAACCGCCTGCTGTGCGTATGCTTCGGCCTGGGCGCATCGGTGGAGGACGCCCAGGGCCTGCTGCGGCAGGCGCGGCACGCGCCGCTGTACACCCGTGACCGGCGGGACGCCATCATTCTCTATGGTCTGAGCCACAGCATGACCTTGTTCCAGATCAACGACAAGCTGTTCACCGAAAAGCTGGATACCTTATGCTGACACCGACAGGGGAAACCGGGGAGAAAGCAAGAGGAGCGCCCATGTGGGCGCTCCTCTTGCTTTTCAGTCCGGCAGACGGCCCTCCGCCAGCAGCCAGGCGCCGGCGGCCAGCAGCAGCGCCTCCGGCGGAAGCCGCCCCCAGCGCAGGGGCAGGGGGATATCCTGCGGCTCGATGGCCGCGCCGTTCACCGCCGTCAGCCGCCGCTGCACGCACAGCACCGGGCGGGGCGTCAGGCCGGACAGCGTCAGGCTGCATCGGGGCGACAGGCCGCAGCCCACCACCTGCTGCGCCTGCAGAGGCGCGGCGGTGTTCTCCTGGGGCAGCAGCACCGTGCGGCACAGCGGCGCGCGGCCCAACACCGCCAGCCGCGCCGTGCCGGGCCGGTCCAGCACCAACAGCTCCCAGCACCGGCGCAGCAGCACCGCCTCGTCCACCGGCGGTACGGACGGCGGCAGCCAGCGCCCCAGTCCGCCGCGAAAAAATGCCATATCGACCATGTACGTCTCACCTCCCGCGTAGTCTGCCGCGCTTTGCGCCGTCTTATGCCCCGGTGGAAATTTCCCCTGTCCTTTTCGCGCCGGATGTGCTATACTGTCAGGTAGCTTGTTTCAGGAGGTGCCGCCATGCCATTCCGCGCGCATTTACATACCGTCAACCGTCACCGGCGCCTGGTGCGGCACTATTGCTTCAAGCTGGGTCTGGTGTGGCAGGGTCTGACCCACGACCTGAGCAAATACAGCCCCACGGAGTTTTGGCGGGGCGTAAAATACTACCAGGGCTGGCGCAGCCCCAACGACCAAGAGCGCCTGGAAAACGGCGTGAGTCTGGCGTGGCTGCACCACAAGGGGCGCAACCGCCACCACTTTGAGTACTGGATCGACTACTGCCGCCGGGAGGATGGGACCATCTATATCGGCGGATGCAAAATGCCGAAAAAGTATGTGGCGGAGATGTTCTGCGACCGGATCGCCGCCTGCCGGGTCTATCAGGGCGACGCATATACGGACGCCTCCCCCTACGACTACTACCAGCGGAGCAAGGACCTGCGGCGGACGGATGCCAGCCGCTTCATGCATCCGGAGACGGCGGCACTGCTGGACCGGTGGCTGCTGCTGCTGAAGGCGCGGGGGGAGGAGGCGGCCTTTGCCGCTATTCGCGCCGAATTGGCGGACAGCGCCTACTGACGGCGGAGCGCAGGCGCTTTGTTAAGAAGAAAACAATAGATTTTTGAACATTTCCCTTGCTTTCCATCACTATTTGTTTTACAATGTTTTGGTACATTTTGATGTGAGGTTGTCAACAACATGGCCCATCCCTATAAAACGCGGGAAGGCGGCGCCACCGTGACGGTGTTCGTACCCTACGACTGCCAGAACAACTGCCCCTTCTGCATCAACAAAAAAGAATACGTGGACTGCTCCGGCTTCAGTCTGGAGAAGATACTGGCAAGCATCCAGGTGATGGACGGCATCACTCCCCGGTGTGATTTTGTGTTCACCGGCGGCGAGCCGCTGGCCGACCTGAACGCACTGCAGCAGATGCTGGACGCCATCCCCGCCACCCACAAGATCTATATCAACACCACCTTCCCCGCCCAGACCCACACCTCCTTCGAGGAAATGCTGGCCTTTACGGAGAGGAACAAAGACAAGATCACCTGCATGAACATCTCCCGCCACCTGCAGCACTATGTGGAGGAGAGCCCTGACCAGGTGCTGGGAAAGATCGCCTGCCCCACGCGCATCAACTGCGTGCTGTACAAGAACTATCCGGCGGCGAAGCTGGTGGACTATGTGGAGCGCTTCCTGCCCTATCGTATCCCCATCCAGTTCCGGTATGATTATACCGAGACGACACCGGAGAACCTGTACGAAGAGGAACACGACAAGATATTGCAGGACCTGAAGCGCCTGTTCACCTACAAGGGGCTGGACGGCTGCCGGATGCGCAACGGCTTCCACTTCGAATACAAGGGCCTGCACATGACGTACCACAAGACACTGCCCTACTCCACCATTGAGGAAAAGGGACCGGACGGCGTGACCTACGACATTCTGTACGACATCCTCATCAAGCAGAACGGCGAGATACACAGCGACTGGACAGGCGTGAAGCTGGACGTGGACGCCTACCGCAGGGTGGTGTTCGAGCCCTACGACCTGAAGGTACTGAACGGGACCATTGACTTTTGAAAAAGAGACCGCTTTGCGGTCTCTTTTTTTCGGAACCCGCGGCGGGGTCGCTCCGTCATAGGTAGTGAAAGCCTTGGCGGAAAATAAATGGCTTGTTTGTATTTACCCCCTTTTACTTCCGCGCGGTTTGTATTATAATGATGTATTGAGCCGGTATCTCATATACCGGCGGGCAAAACAGTCTTGAGTGAAAGATAAGGAGCAATTCTATGAAACGTTTTATGACCCTGCTGCTGGCCATGCTGATGGTCCTGTCCCTGGCCGCCTGCGGCGACAAGTCCTCCGCCACGGTGGATGCCGAGGGGCTGGGCAAGGCGCTGACCGAGCGCGTACAGTTTGACAGCACCATGAGCGTCATCGACGCCGGAGACTATCTGGAACTGCCCGAGGGCAGCAGCGCTGCCGCCTATATGTCTGACGGCAGCACCATGGAGGAGATCTTTGTGGTGTCCTGCAAGGATAAGACGGACGCATCAGCGGTGAAGATCGCCATGCAGGAGCTGCTGGACAGCCAGACGCAGGAGGCCGGGCGCTACCAGCCCGAGGAGGCCGAGCGCCTGAACAACGCCGTTTTCGCCACTTACGGCACCTGCGTGGTGCTGTGCGTCACCTCTGACACGGATACCGCCAATGCGGTCATCAAGGAGTATGTAGGATGAGTCCGCGCTATGAACGGCGGCAGCGGGGCGGAGGCGGCGCGCTGCTGCTTCTGATCGCCGCCGCGGCGCTGGTGGTGGCGGTGCTGGCCATCTTCACCGATGTATTCAGCGGTAAAAAGGCGCCGGACAAGGATACAGACAGCCCTGCCGTCACCCAGCCCGCGGACGGCGAGCCTGACGGGACCGGCGACGCGGACAACACCGCGAAGGACCCGGAGGGCGATCAAAAGGGTGGTCAAAGCGGGAACGGCGATGGGAACACTGATAAGTCCACCGTGACCACCACGAAGCCGGCAGCCTCCAATGTGATCACCACTGACGCCACGCCTTATCAGTCCGGCGGCGTATACATCGTGGGCAATGCCGGATATGAGATGTACAACTATGTGGGCTCCCTGGCGGAGAAGTACCAGTCCACGGTCAACGCCGTGGCGGACAGCCTCAGCGGCGTCAGCAATGTCTACGCCATGGCGATCCCCCTGTCCAGCAGCATTACCCTGCCGGACAGCCTGCTCAGCGACATACCCGGCAGCGATCAGGCACAGGCCGAAAAGGATATTCTGGCGGGAATGGGGCAGAATATAAAAACGGTGCCCCTGCATGACGCGCTGAACGCCCATCGGACGGAGTACATCTATTTCCGCACCGACCACCATTGGACGGCGCTGGGCGCCTATTACGCCTATGTACAGTTCTGCAATGTCAAGGGCATTACGCCCCACGACCTCAGCGACTATGAGGTGAGCCAGTACACGGGCTTTTTGGGCTCCTTCTACAACGACGGCGGCAAGCCTCAGGCCATGGCGGATGACCCGGATACGGTGAACGCCTATCATCCCGTCAGCAGCACCGCCGCCATGAAGTACGGCAGCAGCGAGGACAGCGAGCTCACCGGCGGCAAGGTGATCTTTGACGAGTCCACCGCAGCGGCCAGCCTGAAATACGGCGCGTTCATCATGGGCGACAACCCCTTCACCGTGATCGAGAACCCCGAAGTCAGCAATGGGCAGAGCTGTATCGTGGTGAAGGAATCCTTCGGCAACGCCTTTGTACCGTTTCTGGTGGACCACTACCAGACGGTGTATGTGGTGGACTACCGGTATTACGGCGGCAGCGTCAGCGCACTGGCCAAGGCCAAGGGCGTGACGGACGTGTTGTTCGTCAACAACCTGTCCGCCATACGCGGCAGCTATCAGATGGGTAAGCTGGCCGGCGTGAAGTGACATCTGTTTTGAACAGGGCGGGCAAGCCCGCCCTGTTCCTTTTTCTGACTATCCGCAAAGGAGAGCACATCACATGGTATTCAGCAGCACCACATTTTTACTGGCGTTTTTGCCGCTGGTGGCTATTTTATACTATATCTGCCCACGGAAGCTGCGGAACGGGCTACTGCTTGTCTTCAGCCTGCTGTTTTACGGCTGGGGTGAGCCGAAGTACATTCTGATCATGCTGTTCTCCACAGTGTTCGACTACTGCAACGGTCTGGCCATCGGCCACTTTCGGAGCAAGGGAAGGGCGGGCGGCGCCAAGGCGGTGCTGGTCATCTCTGTGGTGGGAAACCTGGCGATCCTGGGCTTTTTCAAGTACACGGATTTTGCCATCAGCAACCTGAACGGTCTGCTGGGCACAGCCATCCCGGCGCTGGGGCTGCTGCTGCCCATCGGTATCTCCTTCTACACCTTCCAGACCATGAGCTATACCATCGACGTGTACCGGGGGCTGGTACCGCCCCAGCGGAACATCGTGGACTTCGGCGCGTACGTGACGCTGTTCCCCCAGCTGATCGCGGGGCCTATCGTGCAGTACAAGACGGTGGCCTACGACCTGGAGCACCGGCGGGAGTCGGTGAGCGAGGCCAGCGAGGGTCTGCAGCGGCTGGTGATCGGTCTGGGCAAGAAGGTGCTCATCGCCAACCAGATGGGGGCCATCTGGGAGGACATCGCCGCCATGTCGGACCCCACAGCGGTCACGGCGTGGATCGGCGCCATCGCGTACACGTTCCAGATCTATTTTGACTTCTCCGGCTACTCGGACATGGCCATCGGCCTGGGGCATTTCTTTGGGTTCCATTTCCTGGAGAACTTCAACTATCCCTATGAGTCACGTTCCGTCACTGAGTTCTGGCGGCGGTGGCACATCAGCCTGTCCACCTGGTTCCGGGAGTATGTCTACATCCCCCTGGGCGGCAACCGCAAGGGCAAGGGTCGGCAGCTCCTGAACATCGCCATCGTCTGGCTGCTGACCGGCCTGTGGCACGGGGCCAACTGGAATTTCGTGCTGTGGGGCGTGTACTACGCCATACTGCTGCTGCTGGAAAAGACGTTCCTGCTGAAGTGGCTGGACAAGGCGCCCCGGTTCGTAGGGCACGTGTACACCTGCTTCTGCTTCGTCATGGGCTGGGTGCTGTTCGCCATCACAGATCTCAGCGCTCTGGGCGCGTATGTGGGGCATATGTTCTCCGGAACCTTTGCCGACAGCACCACGGCGTACCTGCTGCGGTGCGACTGGCTGCTGCTGGTCCTGGGCGTCATCGGCTGCACGAGCCTTCCCAAGCGGCTGTGGGAAAAGCGGGAACAGGCCCTCTCCCCCGCCCTGTCGGACGGACTGCGAACGGTGTGGGTAGTCGTCGTACTGCTGGTGAGCATGGCGTTTCTGGTGGGCGACAGTTACAACCCGTTTTTGTACTTTAGATTTTAAGGAGGCGGCGCTATGAAGAAACGAAGCGGCATCGCGCCGCTGATCGCCATCGGCGGCATACTGCTGGCGCTGTCTGTCGGCAGCTTTTTCCTGACGCCGGACCGGGCATTCTCGGAGAACGAGAACCGCTATTTGCAGCTGACGCCCAGACTCACCTGGGATCGTGTCATGTCCGGCGACTTCATGGAGGACGTGGAGGACTATACCAGCGACCAGATCGTCTTCCGGGACTTCTGGACCGCCGCCCGGTCGGTGCTGCAGCGGGCCGAGGGCAAGGAGGACATCAGCGGCACCTATCTGGGCGCGGACGGGAGGTACTTTGCCAAGGTGACCGACGACAGCTTTGACTGGGTAAGGCTGGAGAAGAACGCCGGGTATATCCGGGATTTCTTTGCCGCCAGCGGTAAGCCCTGCACGGCGCTGATCGTGCCCAGCCCGGCCGGAATTCTGAGGGATATGCTGCCGGAGAACGCGCCGTATTTCAACGAGGACAAGGCCTTCGGCCAGCTGGGCGATATTCTGGGCAGCACGCTGCTGGACAGCCGGGAAACGCTATCGGCGGTGGACGATCCCTACTACCACACGGACCACCACTGGACCACCATGGGCGCGCAGGCGGCCTATACACTGTGGGCACAGGCCACGGGGCACACCGCCCGCAGCTATGACCTGACGCTGGCCACGGACAGCTTCCGCGGCACGCTGTACTCCAAGGTGCTGCTGCCGGACAGCGTATACGACAGCGTGTACTACGCGCCGGAGATCACGGTGGAGAGCGTGGTGTGCGACGGGGAGGACGGCGCGCTGTACGACCTGTCCGCCCTGGAGCAGAAGGATAAGTATGAGCTGTTTCTGGGCGGCAACTACGGCCAGTGCGTCATCACCACCGGCACGGAGAACGGGAAGCACTTGCTGCTGGTGAAGGACTCCTTCGCCAATTCCTTCGTACCGTTCCTCACCGGCGACTATGAGACCATCACCATGATCGACCTGCGGTACTACCGGGGCAGCATGGCAGAGCTGGCGGCGGAGGTCGACGATATTCTGGTGCTGACGGAGGTCACGAACCTGGCGGGATCGGGAGACTATTTCAAGCTGAGTAAGTGAAAACAGGCGTGCGCGGAGCGCACGCCTGTTTTGTCCCCTTTACAAACGGCTGTTTTTTGGTATAATAGTAAGGCTAAGGAAATTTACAGGCACAAGGAGAGACGATATATGGCCGTTATCGAGTACGACGAGTATAAACAGAAACTGCAGGCGCTGGAGCCCACCCTGGGCGAGCTGGAGAAGGCGCTGGGTATCCCCAAGGCCCGTGAGGAGCTGGCCGAGCTGCAGAAGGAGACGGAGCAGGAAGGCTTCTGGAACGATCTGGAGCGCAGCCAACAGGTGAGCCGTCAGGTAAAGCGCCTGGAGAACAAGATCAAAAAGCACGACAAGCTGGTTTCCGAGTGGGAGGACACCCTGACCCTGTGCGAAATGGCCCAGGAGGAGGATGACCCCAGCCAGCTGGAGGAGGTCGTCAGCGGATACGAGACGCTGGAGAAGGAGATCAGCGAGCGCCGGCTGGCGGCGCTGCTCAGCGGTGAATACGACGCCAACAACGCCATCCTCACCTTCCACGCCGGCGCCGGCGGCACCGAGGCCCAGGACTGGACGGAGATGCTGTACCGGATGTACACCCGCTGGGCCGAGCGCCACGGGTACACCTACCAGCTGATGGACTATGAGGCCGGCGACGAGGCGGGCATCAAGTCCGCCACTATCCTCATCGAGGGTGAGAACGCCTATGGCTATCTGAAGAGCGAGAACGGCGTGCACCGGCTGGTGCGCGTGAGCCCCTTTGACGCCAACGCCCGGCGGCAGACCAGCTTTGCCGCGCTGGAGGTCATGCCGGAGCTGGACGACGACAGCGAGATCGAGATCCGGCCGGAGGACATCGAAATGCAGGCCTGCCGCAGCTCCGGCGCAGGCGGCCAGCACATCAACAAGACGTCCTCCGCCGTGCGTCTGACCCACCTGCCCACGGGCATCGTGGTGTTCTGCCAGACGGAGCGCAGCCAGTTCCAGAACCG
>ERZ825159.2981-NODE-2981-length-12801-cov-3.792327_pt1 | contig 12801 bp, 12 predicted proteins | sample MGYA00519932_ERZ825159 | MGnify/ENA primary metagenome ERZ825159 (study PRJEB31778, sample SAMEA3449191) | human gut metagenome | biome: human gut; feature: human-associated habitat; material: faeces | place: United Kingdom | collected 2010/2012 ...
GCAGGTCATCCGCTTCGTCGAGGGGCTGGACATCCGGGAAATTGCCGAACAGGTGATGCAGAAGCTGTTCAAGGCGCTGGCCATGCGCTACGAATTTTCCCTCACCGGGCTGACAGAGCCTGTGAAGAAATAAGCCGATACGTATTGCAAGGGAGTACTCTCTTGCATCGTGATATATCCCGATGCAATGCCCTTCTGTCAACGCGCCTCCCATGGGGGACGGGAGACGCCGGAAGAAAGCGAGGAATCACCATGGAGAAACGACTGCTCAGTATTCTGCTTGTGCTCATCATGGCACTGTCGGTGCTGCCCACCGCAGCCTTTGCCGAGGACGGCGGGGAAAACCTGCCCGCGTGCATCTGCGAAACGGCCTGCACAGCGGAAGAAATGAACAAAGACTGCCCCGTCTGCGGCGCAGAGGGCGCGCAGCCGGAAAACTGCGCTCTGTATACCAAAGTGCCGGATATGGACGATCCCGCGCCCGAAGACGAGGACGACGAAGCGTTTGAAGAGGACGGGACGCCTGAAGACGTCGAAGCGTCCGGCCTTGCTCCGCAGCGTGCGGAGGACGTCATTGCCGTGCAGGCGGCGCATACCCACTGCTTCTGCGGCGGCAGCGTCAACGCGGGCGATCATACCAGCCACCAGGACGTGACCTATAAGGCGTGCAAAACGGCAAACTACCTTCGCCAGGTTTTCTGGATCGAAAAGGTCGATGTAGCCTACGTTTATCTGGAGGATGACATAACATTAGACTACAATTTGTCTATCCAGGAAGGAAAGACGCTCTATCTCTGCCTGAACGGGCATACGCTCAATTTGGGACAATACTTTATTTGGGTTGGCAGGGAGGGTGCCACGCTTTATCTGTGTGATTGCAGCGCCCAAAAGACGGGAACGGTTCTTGGTGGTTCAAACTGCTGCGTCAGTGTTGACGATGCTTCCGATTATAAGGCCACTTTTAACATGTACAGCGGCACGCTGAGAGGCGGCAATAGAACAGGCTTTGGCGGCGGCGTTGAGATAGTAAACGGCACGATGAACATGTACGGCGGCACGATCACGGAAAACACAGCTACCAGTGACGGCGGCGGTATCTATGTGGGCACAAAAGGCGCATTGAATCTGTACGGCGGCACCATCACCGGAAACAAAGTCAACACAAATGAGGCCCACCACGGCGGCGGTGTATACGTGGAAAGTAACCTATGGTCCGGTGTCGGCAAGATCAGCATCTCCGGTTCCCCCGTTATTACCGGGAACACCCGGACATATACGCCTGATTCAGCCACGACCACCGAAAACCTGTACTTAGGATATGGATTTACCAATAGCGGCGATTTGCCAATCATTACGCTCGGCACAGTTGCCAGCGGTGCAAATATTGGCATTTCAGCCAAAAAAACGGTATTTTCCACTGCGAGCGATACGGACTATTCGGGTTATTTCTCCTCCGATGACACCGGCTACCACGTGGAATACAATGCGGACAAAAAGCTGGAGTTGAAATCCGGCGCAGCCCATGTCCATACCGGCGGCACGGCCTATTGCAACAAAAAAGCCGTCTGTACGACCTGCGGCAAAGAGTATGGTAACCTCGATCCCACCAACCACAGTGCCCCTAAGCCGAACGAGTGGCAGGGAGACGACAAGGAGCACTGGCAGGTGTATTCTTGCTGCAATGCCATCATAAACAAAGCCGCGCACGTCGGCGGCAAGGCCACCTGCAAGGACAGGGCAGTCTGTACGACCTGCGGCGCCGCATACGGCGGGCTGGGCGCACACAGCTTTACAGAGAAAGTCGCAGAACAATACCTGAAATCCGCAGCCACCTGCACGGCAAAGGCGGTCTACTACAAGTCCTGTACTTTCTGCGGCGAAAAGGGAACGGAAACCTTCGAGACCGGCAATGTTCTCGACCATGACTGGGATGAACCGAGCTATACATGGACAGCCGTTACGGACGGCTATATGTGCGTGGCATCCGGCAAGTGCAAAAACTGCGATGCCGATGTCTCCGATATTGCGACCGTGACCTACGCTGTGAAAAAGGCGCCGACCTGCCTGAATGCAGGTACCGGCACATATACGGCAACGTTCTCTGCTGCGTATGGCTTCCCCGCGCAGACCAAGGACGTTCTCCTTCCCGCCATCGGCCATACCTGGGGTACGGCAACGTATACATGGACGCAGACCGAAACCGGCTATACCTGTACTGCGAAGCGCGTCTGCGAGAATGACGCTGCCCACGTGGAATCCGAAACCGTCACGGGAGACTATTCCGTCATCACCGAGCCGACCTGCCTTGCGGCTGGCCTGGGGAGATGTCAGGTTTCCTTTAAAGCCGACTGGGCAAAGGACGCATCCAAAGACGTGTCCATCCCCGCCCTCGGCCATGACTGGGGCAAGTGGACGTCCAACGGCGACGGTACGCACACCCACGTCTGCAAACGTGACAAGACTCACACGGAGACGGTCAGCTGCTCCGGCGGCACCGCCACCTGCACGGAGAAAGCAACCTGCGCCGACTGCGGCGGCAAATACGGCGAAAAGGATTCCGACAACCACACCGGCAAGAAGGAATGGACGACCACCAAGACCACCCACGAGCAGAAATGGTCGTGCTGCGGCGAAGTGGTCGTAGCCAAGGAGTCCCACACCTTCGGCAAATGGGTCATCACCAAAAAGGCGACGTTCAGAAAGGACGGAGAAAAGACCCGCACCTGTGAGGTCTGCGAATACGTGGAGAAGGCGACAATCCAAGCCACCGGCTCCCCGGCGAAGACCGGCGACGACAGCCACATCGGCATGTGGGCAGGCATCCTCTGCGTATCCCTGGCCGGTATCATAGCGCTGGTCGTTCTGTACAAGAAAAAGCACAAGAAGTAACTCTATAAAGCAGTGAAGCGCAAGCCCCATCGGGCTTGCGCTTCTTGCTGCCAGAATGTATATTTGAGTCTGGCATATTCCTCGTCGGTAACCGGCTCGCACCATTCGTTGCGGGTATTCTCGCCGGGAACCTTCACGGCAATGTGGCTGAACCACGAATCGGCCTTCGCCCCATGCCAGTGCTTGACATCTGCCGGAATGGTGATGACCGTACCCGGCGTCAGGGAGACGGCCTCTTTGCCCTCCTCCTGATACCAGCCCTCGCCCGCGGTGCAGATCAGCAACTGCCCGCCGCCTTTGGTGGCATATGAATTCATTGAGCGTGAGTTTGGCTACTCGAAAACCAGCTTTCTGGATTTGCCCGACGAAACGCTGGTGGACATCTATTATGATCTATGTGACATTGAAGCAACAGCCTTAACGCGGAAAGGCAATTTGACTTCTCGCGGAAAGAAAGCAGCTGAACTGGCTGAGCTTTTCGGTGATGTAATTGCTGTATATGGCAGTTACTACTGGGACGGAGATGACGATTTCAGCGATTACGACGACTACTTTGACCGTGTTGAGAAATACGACCCGGAAGACGCATACGGGCACTGGGATCGAGACCCTATGTAAATTGAGAAATGCGAAGTCAACTGGGCACACAAGTTCCGTTCCTTTGCCTCTGATAAAGGATTAAAAATGGATCGGGTTTATCGGCAGCTGCTTCAGTTCCCATTGGAGGATATTGCAATGATTGCAAAGTCTGCCTACCATGTCAGAAACTGGCTGGATAACAACATCCCAGATTCTGATGCTGACAGCTCCGATCAATAGCTTGCTTGTATCAAAGGCCGTCGTGTTTCACTACATCCCTTTCCGAAGGACATGGAGCCTGTTTCGTCTGGGTTATTCTTTCATCTTCATCTGTCAATTTCCATGATGGATGAATTGACGATGAAATCCGATGGCTTTGACCCCAAAAAGAAACAACCCTCAGTATCGACCTTCCAATACTGAGGGTTGTTATTCACTCTTGGTATCTAGCATCATCGATTTGACCTCGCTTTCTACAGATTGGATATCCTTCCTCAGGTATCCGGGAGTTACATGATCATCGGACTCACTCCTTTTCTGTACCTACATGATACTATGAAAAGAGCCGGATTACAAGACGGAATATGTGATAAAATATTACTGCAATTTCTGTACAACCGGGAGAAATCACAACTTCCCGGCGAGTTTCTGTTGACGCTGATACTGTGCTGTGCTATGATGGTAGTGTTGGGGCGGTTGGGTGACCAGTCCTTTTTGCTTTACGATACTGACCCGGAGGTGGTTTTATGTGCGGCAGATTCTATGTTCCCGAAGACAGCGAAATTACTATGCTCCGTAAAGTCATGGAGAATCTGGAAAGCAGAAATGTGACCGTCAAAACCGGCGAGGTGAGTCCCGGAGATGTGGCTGCGGTGATTGCCAGCAATCGGGAGCTGAAGCCACAGCCCTTTGGGATGCTGTGGGGATACCACCTTCCCAATGGAAAGCTGCTGTTCAATGCCCGCAGCGAAACCGCCGCGCAAAAGGCCATCTTTGCAGACGGCATGGCACATCGCCGGTGCCTGATTCCGGCTTCTCACTATTTTGAATGGCAGGACACGCCTGACGGGAAGGCAAAATACGCGATTGCGCCAAAAGAATCCAGTGGTATGCTGTTGGCAGGGATCTACCGCTTTGAAAATAATCTGCCAGTATTCACGATTCTTACCCGCACTCCGTCTGACGATATTGCCATGATCCACGACCGGATGCCCGTCATCCTGCCTCGGGAGGCAGCTGCTGATTGGCTGAATCCAAGATACCATGGGGAAGAAATACTCAGTGCTGCACTCACGAACATGAAGTATCATGAATTGAAGGGTGCCGCGAAACGCGACACCCTTGATGGATATCCAATATAATGTCCAAAACCACATCAACCGACCCATGGATGGCTGATGTGGTTTTCTTACTGCAATGCCGGTTACTTTTCCAACAAATCCTCCATTGTACATCCAAGAACTCTGGAAAGCCTGAGAACGGTTTCGGCGCTGGCTTTGTTGATGTCCTTGTTGCGCTGTTCGTACATCTGGATGGAACGGAGGCTGACCTGGGATCGCTTGGCCAGCTCTGCCTGTGTGCAGCCGTAGGCAGTGCGGATACGCTTCAAATTGGTGTCGGTAAAGAACTCCCGCATCCGGGCATCCATAAGACCTGCAAATTTTGTAATGTCCGCTTCGTGGAGGGTGTAGTACATCTTCTGCAAGTCTTCAAAGGTAACTGCCTTGAAGATGTCGCTGTACCTTCTGCCGGAAAACCACTGATAATACGCGACTGCCCAGCCGATCCAGTATTCTCTGGAACGGCCATAGTGGTCCTGCGGCAAAGCCTCCGGCGCTTTTCCGGTTGTTTCCACAAGAATATCCATTGCCACTTCAATGCCGCTTTTCCCAGCCAGGTAGTCCGGTTCGCCATTCTCCATTCGCCTGCTGATCGTGCTGGCAACAAATAGTTTTACAAAGCTGTCTCCAGGAATGATGCAAATATTGATCGCATAGTCAAAGGCATCCCCCAATATGGATTGGGCCTTACTCAGATAGATTTCTTGGTATGCGTGGGTCATCGTTGAGGACACCTCCTCTCATAATGTCCTGAATATACAGGCCATCGTTCTCCTCTTCCAGCATGTCAAGATAAAGCTGATTCGCTTCATCGTCTCTTGCTTTGCGGAGGACATAGTATTTCTCTTTCTCTGCCACATCAAAGCCTTCATAATGGAGTCTCGAAAATGCAAACTGAGATTTGATGACGATTTGCTCCCCCAGTTTTCCCAAGCGCATAGCCCTTGCAAGCTGCTCCACAGAGATTCCGTTGTTCAAGAAGGATTCTGCATAGTCAAAATAGGAATCGTCAGCGCGGTAGCCGGTGATCAGGTCGTAGGCGTTTACATTCACGCTGAAATGGTCAATCAGATAGCACTTGGCCCTCCGGGCCACAGGGGTCTTGATGGAAAACAGACGATGCTCCACCAAGACCGCGATCCAGTTCAGAATGGTGTAATCGGGGCTGTTCAGATTCAGAATGTTCAGATACTCCGTGTCCAGTGTATAGCGGTTGGCAAATCCGTTTCGGAGAGAGGACACGGCCCACTCCTTTGCCAGATCTTCACTTTTCGTGCAGTAGAAGCCCAAGCCGAAGTCATTGTTCTTTTTCCCTTTTCCAAAAGTCGGCTCCTCCACAAGCTGCTCCGAACCATGATACAGCGTTATCAGTTTCTCCATCGGCAGTTCCTCCCATTCGTTTTTTCTTTATAATATCACCACGGTGATATTAAGTCAACAAAAAATAGTCGAATGAAATGAAGTGTTGTTGCAAGCCTCGGATGGTGTTATAGTGATAGCGGCGTGAGGAGCAGTATCACATGAAATGGTGGTGCAGCTTTTTACACGGGCTTGATTGGCTCCGCCTGATCGAGATAGAAAACACATATCTGCTGCCGGGGCATGATAACTCCCGGCACCCGGTAAGAGCAGCTGGTATTCCACTGCTGCATTTCCGCCATGATTCTGCAAAGCCGCAGGCTGCTGATCTCCATGCTCCTTTTGCCCTTGTAGACTTCCGCCGAAACGCGATGGGAATGAAAATCTTTCTTCGGATATGGTTTCAGAATCAGCGTTTTCCGTTTTCTCCGATCATAAAACAAATGTTGGCTGGAGACCCGATTAACCGCAGAGCGTCTACAAATATATGGATTCGATTTGCTTTGAGGTAGAACGAGAGATGGGTTTTGCTCATGCAGTACCCTCTGACTTGCAGGTCTTCCACACTTCGGGATGGCTGAAGTCAAACAATATCATCACTTTCTGATTCACTGTCACCAAATGCCCTACCGATCTGTAAGTATAGTCCGGGTCCAGATTCCACTTCTGGTATAACTGCTCGCCAAAAGCCTTTGATTCCAGATTACGCAGGAACTTTTCCTTTTCTCCTTTGATCCAGCGAATGCCGTCTTTGTCAGATGAAGTTACCGGACAAACAAGCAGGCACTTTGTGGTGGGATTCACCTGAATTTTGATGTAATCACAGTAATGCAGTTTTTCCAGAGCCAGCTTGTTAAAAGAGATTCTGGAAGGCCATACCGTGCATGTCGCCTCACACTTCCTTGCGGGATGATGGAACAGGCCGGCATTTACAATCTGATATCCGTCCAGGCTCATTTCTTCGATCGGAATAAATTGACTCATTGGTTACTACCTCCTATGTTTTGTTGGTTGTGATATATCCGTCTGCTAAATTGATCTTGTAGGAATCTTCGTGCTCATCCACCGGGGTTCCAAAGTAATTGCGCCAATCCTCCGGAAGGTAGGACTTCGACTTTTTCCCGTTTACAAACAGCTCAAAGTCCGTTAGTTTGAACAGGTACAGCATTTCCGAATCACAAACAGCTGGCTTTCCCATCATCTTGTATCGGTACTGAGGGTTCCAGCCCATCAAGTCAAAGACTTTTGCCGCAAAGATTTTGCACAGAAGATCTCGATTGGAAAGCTCCTTTTCCCCGCCGCCTCTGGCCCAGCGGAGGGAGTCCGGGGCATCCGGGTCGCAGGGGCGGATGATAAGCCGTTTCTGCTCTGGATGAATTAGAATCTGGATGTGTGTTACTCCCGGAAAACGGCGTAGACATGCCATGTTGAACTTGATTCTGCTGTCCCAGATTGTAATAGCCGGCTCTCTTGTGTGCGCAAACAATTCCGCCTTTGTCACCTGATATCCGGCAAGATTGACCAGTTCTTCCGCTTCCTCGGGATTTTCCTGAAGGATGGTGCTGTCTGCGAAATAGTGTTCAATTTCCTTTGTTTCCATCTATTTTATTCGTTCCTCTCAAAAGATCGTCGATTGTCATTTGTAGTTGTTCTTGACTTGGCCCCATATACTGCTCAACACCGGGAGCGACTACGCTTCTGGCCTGCGAGTGCCACTCGGTATTGGGTGCTATGTAGTAAAAGCCATTCTCTACCGTGTGTTCGTAAAACTCATCGCCAAAATCATTTTCCCATTCCTCCGGGCATAGCGTGATTCGCTTTTTCTGCTTTGCTTCCTCACCACCATCATCTGCCGGAATCAGCATGACAGGGACAGCATTGGGCAGGTTAAACACAATGATCTGCTCTCCCCGGCGGCTTGCCCATGTCCCACGCACTTTGTAGGTGTAGTCCGGGTTCCACTTCATGATAGAGTAGAGTGCATTCCCAAAATGCTGGCAGTTCAGTGTTTTGCTGTATAGCGGTTTCTCTGGGTCGGGTCTCCACCGAATACTGTGGGCATCGGATTCCCGGCAGGGGCGGATCGCCAGCTTTCTTTCCGCTGGATGGAGAAGCAGCTGGACATAAGCAACGCTGTCAAACTTCTGCATACAGAATTTGTTGAACGCGATTCGCTCATTTGTGATATTCAGCGTTGGCCCCTCATAACGAATTTGAAGGAACTGCCCCCTTACTACCTGATAGCCTTGCAAATCAAACGCACTCAGGGATGATTTTTCAATCCGTTTCGCTCTATTGGGCTGCTGCCGGACACTATTGGAAATATCGTAGTAAGTGCCGGGGTCGTCATTGACCCAATGATGATTGATGGGAATGAACCCCCGGAAGATACCCTCGTCAATGACATGCATAACGGGCAAGCCACCGCGCACATGGTGTTTTCTGTTCTCCATCAGTACCTGAACGGCTTTAAACTTTTCTTCCGGGATAATGGCGGTGTGCTTGTCGGTATAGAGATATTGGTCTCTGTCCTGCCTGTTTTTTCGGTGTTTGTGTTCATACAGGTCTGCGGTAAAGGTTTTCCAAGTCAGGACATTACCGCAATATCGTTCGTTGGTCAGGATATAGCCAATAGAGCCGGCATTCCAATCCGTGCCGCCCGCTTTCGTTTCTACGCCAATATCTTTCAGGAATAATGCAATCTGCTCCATGGACCATCCCGTGAGATAGGCGTCATATATGAATACAACGATTTTCGCTTCCGATTCATTCACGATCAGCGGTGCATACTTGATGTATCTGCCTGTCACATCTTTCTGCCGGTCGTATCCCAGCGGCGCAGGGGTCAGGAGCTTTCCATCTTTGAAGCGTTGCTGTAATGACCAGTTCATTGCCTCGCTTTTCTTCACCGATTCTTCCTGCGCAAAAGTAGCAAGGAAAGAAAGCATAAACTCTGTATTCTCTGCCAGAGTATAGAGATTGTCCGTTTCAAAGAAAACGCCAACCGGCGGCACTTGGCCTTTCAGCATACGAATAAGAGAAATGCAGTCAACCAGATTTCGGGCAAACCGTGATACGCTTTTGGTTACAATGAGATCGTATTCTCCCCGCCTGCATGCAGCAATCATCTCATTGAACTGATCCCTGTTTTTAAGGGAAGTGCCGGAAATGCCTTCGTCAGCGTATATGTGTTTCAGTTCCCAGTTGGGATGATCCATCACCAGCTGTTTATAATGGGATTGCTGCAACTCAAAGGAAGAAAGCTGCTCATCGTTTTCCGTAGAAACACGACAGTAGGCGCAGACGCGAAAAACATGCTCGTCTCCATACAGATTGACCTTTGGTTTTGCTGGGATATACGCTTGATAGCGTGCTTCCGCTCTCTGATATACCTGGCGAAGTTCTTCTTTCGCCTGATCCCTCGACATGTACTCACCTTCCACTTTCGGACTCTGGCAGAAGCCAATACCACGCGGTGTCACCCTTTACCGAACGGATTTCCAACTGCTTTTTTACCTGATGAATGGTTCTTTCGCCAATGCCCTCTTTTTTCAGTTCTTCAAGGATATCCGTCGCCTTGGCTGGGCCGTTTGCCAATCGCATTTTGAGAATACTCGTTGCGATCATCTGTTTTGTAGACTTGTCTGGCGGAACTTCAAAAGGCTGCTCCAGCCATTCCACCCGATGATTGGCATCCAGTGTGAAGTACACATCCTTGCTCTTTTGGGTCAAACTACTTTTGACATGATGAATGACTGCAATATCCTCATCCTCCGGCAGGCGTTCGATGTGCAGAACACTTCTGGCAGCTGCAACAAGGTCAATGCTCCCAAGGCCCCGGTACAGGTCTTTGGAACTCTGTTTCTTATTGAGATGTCCTATCAACACAACCGCACAATCATACATAGCAGCCCAGGCTGCTAGTTGGCGAAGCACTTTTCGCATGGCCGCCGCGCTGGCAATATCCGTTTCTCCCAGATACGCCTGAACAGGGTCTATTACAAGGAGCTTTGCGTTAAAGTCAGCGATTGCCCTGCGAATCTTTTCGTCATTCAGCGTGATCCAGTCCGTTTCCTCGTCCAAAAACGCGACATTATTACAATCAGCGCCAGCGTTCAACAGTCGGGGCTTGATTGTGTCGCTGATACCGTCCTCTGAACACTGATAGATGACATGAAGCGGCTTTTTGAGTTTCTTCCCGTCTGGTGAACAGTTCCCGCTGGATGCCGCTGCTATAAGGTTCATCATCAAGGTGGATTTTCCACATCCGGGATCACCTTGCAGCAATGTCAGCTTCCCATACGGGATGAACGGATACCACAGCCAGTCAACAGCCGTTTCGGTGACCCCGGAATACAGCTTCAATTTTCCGTCGCACATATCAATCATTCAGCTACCTCCTCTCTGAGCGGCCTAAAGATGCTACCTATGAAATATGATGGAAATATTATAATTGCAATCTTGCATTTACTCCACAAACTGACGGTTACATTTTCTCGGAGATGTAACTGTCGGTTACATTTCAACCAAGATTGCAACACACCGGGGAGCATCAAAAATGGTGCAATCTTGCATCCTTCCCCAGAATCGAAGAGCCAGAAACCGATACAGTCGATCACCTTGGTGTTTTGAATAAGGAGGTAAAAGTCTCAGTGATCGACATAGAAAATATCGGGTCCAGGGTGAAATATCACAGATTAAGAAACAAAATCTCGCAGGAAGAACTGGCAGAGCTGGCGCAGGTGAGCCGGGTTCACATCAGCTATTTGGAGCGTGGAGAAAGAATTCCCAGTATGGAATCCTTTATCAACATTGCAAATGCCTTGAATGTCTCGGCGGATGAGCTGCTTGCAAATAATCTTCTTGTGACAGGCAGCAATATGAACTCCGAGGAACAGAATATCCTTTTTGACTGCTCTGTAAATGAGCGGCAGATTCTGCTGGAGAATATGCGGAAATTAAAGGATATTCTGCGCAGCTACCACATTTCCAAGTAAATAAGCATAGACAGCACCAAGGTGTAGACAGGCACTCCGGCTTACGGAGTGCTGTCTATATGGTGCTGCTTGAGAACACATACATAGAGCGGTTATGAACTTCCGAGATTCCTCGGTGGTTGGTAGCCGCTCTTTTTTTCTACGGGAAAGCAAGACCATTTCACGGTGATCGAGCCACCGAAACAGCCTCAGATCGCCCACCACACGCTGATTACTCCCAACGGTAAGCTCCTGTTCATGCGGCTGGCTGGCAAAATCCGAGAGGCTGCGTAAATGTCTGCTCTCTGCCTTGCAGGAAGAAGGTGGTGCCTATCCCTGTTTTCCGTGTAGAAAAGAACGCGAACTATACCACCATGAGCAATTACCACCTCAGAGACAACACGATTTCCTTCAAGGCCAAAGGAATCCTTTCTATGTTTCTGAGTCTGCCAAAGGACTGGAGCTACTCCGTGAATGGCCTTGCGGCTATTTCCAAGGAGGGTAAGGATGGCATTCTCTCCGGCCTCAAAGAGTTGGAAGCGGCAGGGTATCTGGAACGGCATCGGTACAGAAATGAGCGGGGTCGTTTGGGTGACAGTGAGTATGTCATCTATGAGATTCCACCCCACCGCAGGCCTGTCCCGGAAAGTCCAGAACAGGTTTTACCTAAACTGGAAAAGCCTGTTCTGGAAAAACCTGCTTTGGTGAATCCAGTTCTGGATAAACCAATGCAGGATGTGCCTGTGCGGGAGAAGCCTGCGGAGGAAAAGCCTCCACAAAGAAGTATAGAAGCAAAAACAAAAGATACACAAATAACAGATGAACAAATAGATAGAGGGAATACCCCTATGCGGCATCGGTTTGGCCTGTATCGAAATGTGCTTCTGTCAGATGCAGAGTATCAAGCCCTGAGAGAACAGTTCCCAGGGGATTACAATGCTCGCATCGACCGACTTTCCGAATATATGGCTTCCTGCGGCAAGATCTACAAGAACCATCTTGCCACTATCCGCAGTTGGGCAAGGAAAGACGCACAGAACACCACCAACTACCATCACGGGATGTACACCTACGATGGGAACGACAGTTTGTAAAGGAGTGATTGTAATGGAACGAGAATACCGCGAACTGCAGCACATGATGGAGATTGCGGAACTTCGGGTGAAAGGCATTCAAGATCAGCACCTTTTGGAGTGGAATTTCAAGGTGGCGGAGGACACCCGCTATATCCAGATGGCAAAGCGATATGTGAATAACTGGCAGCAGGTCAAGGGAGAAAACCTTGGCCTTTTGTTTTGGGGTGATGTTGGCACCGGCAAATCCTTTCTTGCGGCATGTATCGCCAATGCGCTTCTCGATCAAGGTGTGCCTGTTACGATGACCAACTTCACTAAGATACTGAATATGCTCAGTGACCTGCAAGTCAAGGAACGCTGCCAGTATATCGCCTCCTTCGGCAAAGTAGACCTGCTGATTATTGACGACCTTGGTGTGGAGCGGAACTCAGCATACGCACTGGAACAGGTGTACGCTGTAATTGATGAGCGGTACAAGTCTAACCTACCCCTCATTATCACAACCAACTTGACTCCCAAGCAGATGCGCAGCTGCCAAGATGTGGCACATGCTCGTATCTACAGCCGGGTGTTGGAGATGTG
>ERZ825159.2989-NODE-2989-length-12777-cov-3.067206_pt1 | contig 12777 bp, 14 predicted proteins | sample MGYA00519932_ERZ825159 | MGnify/ENA primary metagenome ERZ825159 (study PRJEB31778, sample SAMEA3449191) | human gut metagenome | biome: human gut; feature: human-associated habitat; material: faeces | place: United Kingdom | collected 2010/2012 ...
TTTTTTGTGGAAGCCCGTGCATGGAAAAATCGGTAAAATTATACGTAGCGAATGGAAATTTCGCCGAAGCTGACATCGCAGCTGGCGCGAATGGTACCCACCGCGTCGCCGCGGGGAGTGCCGGAAATCTCCACGCCGGCAAAAGCGGTGCTGCTGGTAGGCTCCACCCGGAACCGGTTGGGGACGATCAGCTCCAGCTCGCCGAAGGCGCAGTTCAGGGAGATGGCGCAGTCCGGGGAAAGCTGCTCGCATTTTTGAAGATCGACGGACATTTCTCCGAAGCGCACATCCGCGCTGCCGCCGGATAGGGTAGGCAGGGGAATCCCGTAGTGGTTTTCGCCGAACAGTGTGGCGCAGTCAAAGCTGTTGCCGGTGCAGGTGCAGTGATCCCTCTTAGAGCCGCCTTTTCCGGAGCGGCCTAAGGAAAAGCCGCTCTTTTTTGGCTTGCGGATGGTGTCCGCAAGCAGACTACCGCCGAACAGCAGCAGAAAAACAGGCAGAAGAAATTCCCGTCCCAGGCGGAAGGGGGCAAAGTTCAGGTTGCTCAGCAGAAAATACAATCCAAACAGGGAACAGCCCAGCCGGAAGAAGGAAAATCGGGGAAACAGCCCGAAAATGCCGAACACCAGAAGCGCCGACGGCCAGACTACGTCCCAGAGCTTCGCGTGGAAGTTCAAAAGATAGGATGTCAGCATGATGCCGCCCACCAGTAAAATCCAGATGGCAAGGCCGATGCCGCCTTTCTTTCCGTCGTCCAGAGACAGTTCCCATGTCATTTCCGGATGTACGTCGTTTTCTTCCCTGTCCGCCGGGACGATCTCGGCGGGGTGAACCTCTTTCCGTTCGACCCCCAGCAGCTCGTCAGTGGAGATGCCGAAGATCTCCGCCAGCTTCGGCAGTGCGCCGATGTCCGGGCAGGACTGGTCGTTTTCCCATTTGCTCACGGCTTGGGCGGTGACGCCCATCCGCTCCGCAAGGGCGTCCTGGGTCAGTCCCAGACGCTTGCGGTGGAAGACGATCCGCTTTCCCAACGTTTCTTCCATATTCTATTGATCTCCTTTTCCTTAAATGAAGTACATGGCAGGGCGTTTTGCCTTGCCGGAAGGGTATCAGTCGTTGCAACTGCCTATATCATGCCATAACCGGGACGAAAAAGCTATAAAATGTTCGTTAATATGGGAAGAATTTTTTCCCAACCGGCGGTTGAAATGGACTCAACCACTGGTTGCGGGCGGTTTTGCTTGCAATAACGGCTGGAATGTGGTATCCTTTTCCGTAGAAAACGGAGGGAATGACATGGAAAAAATAACCAGCTTTACCATTGACCACATTAAATTGCAGCCGGGGCTGTACGTCTCCCGGAAGGATAAGGTGGGGGCGGAGACGGTGACGACCTTCGACCTGCGCCTGACGAAGCCCAACGACGAGCCGGTGATGAACACCGCCGAGGTGCATACCATCGAGCATCTTGCGGCAACCTACCTGAGAAACGAGCCGACATGGAAAGACAAGGTGCTTTACTTCGGCCCCATGGGCTGCCGGACGGGTTTTTACCTCCTGCTGACCGGGGACTACACGTCCAAAGACGTTGTTCCGCTGGTGCTGGACTGCTTCCGCTTCATCCGGGACTACCGGGGAGAGGTGCCGGGGGCAAGTCCAAAAGACTGCGGCAACTACCTGGACATGAACCTGTCCATGGCAAATTATTGGGGCAGAAAATACGCCGCGCTGTTGGAGAACATTGACGACAGCCGACTGGTTTACCCGGAATAAGGAGAAAACAATGACGAAATTAGGAATTATTGGCGCGATGGATGTGGAGGTTGAAACACTGCTTTCCGAAATGGAGCAGGTGGCCTCCACAAAGAAAGCGGGCAGCACCTTCCACGAGGGCGTGCTGATGGGACTTCCCGTGGTTCTGGTGCAGTGCGGCGTGGGCAAGGTCAACGCGGCGCTGTGCGTGCAGATCCTCTGCGACTGCTTCGGCGTGACTCATCTGGTGAACACCGGCATTGCCGGTTCTCTTTGCGCCCAGCTGGACATCGGCGACTTGGTGGTGAGCCGGGACGCCATGTACCATGACTTTGACTGCATCCATTTCGGCTATCCCTTCGGCAAGGTTCCGGGGATGGATGTCATCGCGTTTCCCGCCGATGACACGATGCTCAGCTACGCCTTTGCGGCGGCGGAAGCGGTAAATCCCGGTCACACCCGGGTGGGCAGGGTCGCCAGCGGCGACCAGTTCGTAGCCGACCCGGCGGTGAAGGAAAAAATTGTGGCAAACACCCAGGGACTGTGTACGGAAATGGAGGGCGCGGCCATCGCCCAGACGGCCTACCGCAACAGCGTTCCCTTCGTCATCCTCCGCGCCATCTCCGACAAAGCAGACGACAGCGCGGAAATGGACTATCCCACGTTTGAAAAAATCGCCGCCCACCGCTGCGCCGAGGTCACCTGCAAGCTGGCAAAGCACCTGCACGAAGCGGAAATGATGAATTGATTGTATTCTCCGGGGAAAGCTATCTCCGGAGGGATTCAACATGACGGAAAAACAATACGGCGCTCTGGTGGCGCGGATGGCGCCAAAATCGCCCATGTGGCGCGACTGCCTGAACGCTTTCTGGATTGGCGGGCTGATCTGTGTGGTCGGGCAGATATTCACGAACTGCTACGGCGCCTGGGGACTGGAAAAGCAGGACGCCGGAACGGCCGCGTCCATGACGCTGGTGGCGCTGTCCGCGCTGCTGACGGGTCTGAGCGTGTACGACGACATCGCCAAGCATGCGGGAGCCGGTACGCTGGTGCCAATCACGGGATTTGCCAACGCCATCGCCGCCCCGGCCGTGGAGTTCAAGACCGAGGGCTTCGTTCTGGGCGTGGGCGCAAAAATGTTCACCATCGCGGGGCCGGTGATCGTGTACGGCCTGGCCGCAAGCGTGGTGTATGGGTTTATTTACTGGCTGTATACGATTCTATAAGAAGAGGCGCTGTCATCCGAAGTAAGGTGACAGCGTTTTTTCGTTCCCGCGAAAAAAGCGTTTTTGAAAAATTCGCCGTATTATGGGTATGACCGGTCAAGAAAAAAGTGAGGTGACGCCCGTGAAGGATAAAGCCGTGATCGAAGCAATTGCCCGCCGGGACGAGCAGGCGGTGAGCGCGGTCATCGATAAATACTCCCGTCTGCTCTGGCCGATTGCCGGGGCGGTGCTGGAGAAGGTTGGGTGCGCTCAGGATGTGGAGGAATGTGTCGCGGACACGTTCATCTACCTCTGGGAGCACCCGGAAAAATTTGACCCAGAGAAGGGAAGCCTGAAAAGCTGGCTGTGCATCGTGGTGAGAAGCCGCGCCATTGACCGCTTTCGGGAGATCACCCGCCGGGGCGTGCTTCCGCTGGAGGAGGCCGTACTGGCGCAGACCCTTGGTCTACAGGAGGAAGCCATGCGCAAGGAGACCCGGCGGGAGCTGCTGGAAACGGTGAATTCTCTGGACGAGCCGGGGCGGGAAATTCTGGTGCGGCGGTATTATTACGACCAGAAGCCGCGGCAGATCGCATTGGCATTGGGAATGACGGTGAAGCAGGTGGACAACTCCTTGTACCGCAGCAAGCGTCTGCTCAGGGAAAAGCTGTCGGAAGCCTGGGGAGGTGCGGAATGAATCGATTTACAAAGAATAATTTACGTAATATCCGGCAGACATTTGAAGAAAAAACCGGTGTGAATCTGAATGTAGAACGCCGGGTATCTCCGAAGAAAACAAAATATCTGCTGTTGGCGGCGGCGCTCTGCGCACTTCTGCTGGCGTCCTGCGCCCGGACACTGTTTTCGGGGCTTAACGGGGACAATCTGTCCCTGAAAGGAACCTATCTTGGGGACGGGATCGTTTCCATAGAGGTGGTGAACCGGTCTGATAAGGCGCTGGAATTCCAGAAGCAGGTGAAGCTCATGGGCTGGCGGAACGGGGAAGTGGAGCCTTTGTCCGGAGGAACGGTGCGCGTCGAGAATACCCGCTTCCCGGCGCACTCCGGCGGCACCATGCTGGTGGATTTGTCGGAAGCTTATGACATCAAGGCTCTCGAAAACGGCACATGGGGGACGCGGGAGGAGACCGGGTACTATCTGGTTCTGACAAATCACGATTTCCTGTTCGGCCACGACTGGATGTGTTCCTTCCACTTTTCTGAGCCTGCGGAGGAAACAACGCCAACAGAGCCGGAAACGCCGCCCGAACCTGCACCGGCACAGAATCTGGACGGCATTACCGACAATCTGAAATCCTACTTTGAGGACACCTATCTGGACGAACCGCCGACAATGACACAGGCGCATTTCGAGTATCAGCAGAAGGTGCAGGAGCTTCTGGCGCAAACAAACGGGACACTTGTTCACCCGGTCGATCCCCATGTTTTCGTTCAGACGCCCCGGGAACAGGTGTTCGACGAGACGCTGCCCATGGACATTCAGTATCAGGTGGTGATACAGCAATACCATTCCCTTGACGCATTCAACCGGATGGTGGGCGCGGCATTTTCCGGAACGGGCAGCGACCAGTCCCTGCAAATCATGGCGGCGCTCCCGGAATATCAGGGGCAGACGGACGGCGGGCAGTGCATCCCGGTGGTTTACCTGTTCGTGTACGAACGTGCCGCGCTGACGGCGGAGAACCCGTATGCGTTCATCTATGGAAACATCATCCCGTTTTCCCGGATGGAGCAGGACAAGGTGTACGAGGACGACCGGTACGTGATCTACGACATGACCGACCTGTTCTACACCGATCTGGATGCGTATCTGGACGATTTCGTGAGCGTTATGAAGGGCAAAGTTAGTCTGTACTTTGACGAACAGATTCGCCGCCGGGTGCATAATGTGTACGATTATTTCCGGGACGCGCAGACGCTTCCCGGACTGATCGAAAATCATCAGGCGGAGATGGAGACCATGGGGCATAACGGATAACAAATGATCCCGGCGCGAAAAGCGCCGGGATATTCTCACTTTTTCAGAACTTCCTTCACGGTCAGAACATTTTCCTCCACGGTGAAGCGGATGTCGTACCCGGCGAAGGACAGGCTGTAGATGCGCTCCGGGCTTCGCTGATAGGAGGGGCGGGGGTCATGGGACAGAACACCGATGGCGGCGTCCCGCTTGTCCTCCGGGAGCAGGGACAGGAGCGTGGGCGGGAAGTGGACGTTCAGCAGAAAATCCCCGGCGGTATCCGTAAAGCCGCCGGTGGCGTCCGGGTGGCAGTCGCCGTAGGGAATGTAGGGCTTGATGTCAAAAATCGGTGTGCCATCCATCAGGTCTGCGCCGCCTACGTGCAGAACCGTACCGAATTCCCGGGTCTGCTCCACGCCCAGAAGACGGACGCTGGACAACCCCAGATTGTTGGGGCGGAAAGGGGAACGAGTGGCGAAGACGCCCATCCGGGTGTTTCCGCCCAGCCGGGGCGGGCGTACGGTGGGCGACCAGCCCTGCCGGACAGCTTCGGAAAACTGCCAGATGAGCCACAGATGGGAAAAGTCCTCAATGCCCCGCAGAGCGTCGGAATTGCGGAATTCCGGCTCGAAGACGATGGTGGAGCGGAGGGCTTCCACCAGCCCGCTCTGCCGGGGGATGCCGAATTTGGTGGCAAAGTCGCTGTGCATCCGGGCAATGACCTGAATATTGACCGTATCCATGCTATGCCCTGACCTTTCTCAAGCAGAAAGTGACCGCGAAAATTGCGGCAAGCCCCAGACTGATGGCCGCGCCTGCGGAGCAGCCGGAATAGTAGGAAACCGTCAGCCCGACGACCCCGGCAAGAAACGCGAACAGCACGGAAAAACCGTGGTACTGTTTCAGATTCCGGGCGACGTTCCGCGCGGAAGCGCCGGGCAGCACCAGCAGGGAATTGAGAATCAGCAGACCAACGCTGGAAATGGACAGCGTCACCACAACGGCGATGGCAGCGGTGAACAGTGTCTGAGAAAGTCCCACGGGAATGCCCCGGGAGGACGCCAGCTGGGGGTGAATGGCGGTGAGGGTCAGGCGATTGCTGTAGAAAACCCAGAAAACAATCACCGCCAGCAGCACCAGCGCCAGCATTCCGATCTCCCCCGGCGTGACGGAGAGAATGTCGCCGATGAGATATTTATTGTACCGGGTGAAGCTGCCGCCGCCCACGGTGGCAACGAAAATGCCCAGCGCAACGGCGGAGCTGGAAAATACGCCAATCAGGGTATCCGCCGCCTGATTGGAGCGGCTTCTGACAAAGGAAAACAGCAGGGCAAACACCACGCTGAAAGCGACTGCCGCCCAGATGGGAGCGGCCACGCCGCAGATAATGCCGATGGCGATGCCCGTAAAGGCGGAGTGTCCCAGAGCGTCGGAGAAAAAGCTCATGCGCCCGGTGACGATCATGGTGGAGAGAATGCCGAATAGCGGCGCCATGAGCAGCAGCGCCAGCAGGGCGTTTTTCATAAAGTCCCAGTGGAGCATTTCAAAGGGAAGTGCGTCCCAGATCGCGTACCAGATACTCATGCGCGGCCTCCTCTCATGTGGAAGGTGCGGTGGAATTCCTCGGAATCCAGCACCGTCTGCGGGTCGCCCTGAATCAGAACGCCGTGGTCAATGAGCACCACCTGATCGGCGTACCGGGGCAGCAGGGAAAAATCGTGGGTGGTCATCAGGATGGACAGGTCATAATTCTTGCGGATCTCGTCCAGCATGTCCATCAATGTCTCCATGCCCTCCACGTCCACGCCGGAAAGCGGCTCGTCCAGAATGAGAATGTTGGGGATGGGTTCCAGCGCCAGCGCCAGCAGCACCCGCTGCAATTCGCCGCCGGAGAGGGTTCCTACCCGCTTGTTGACCAGTTCCTCTCCGTGTACCCGGGAAAGGCACTCTGCCACCGTGTCCTTCATGGCCTTGCCGAGGCCGAGAAAAGCGGGGCGGCGGCTCATGCAGCAGGCAAACAGGTCGGATACGCTGACCGGGTCGCTGGGGTCAAAGGCGGGACTTTGGGGAACGTAGCCGATACGGGGCTTTTTGCTCCGCTGCCCCGGCTCGGAGAAGGCAATCACGCCCTCGTATTCCCGCTGCCCCAGAACGGCTTTCAGGAAGGTGGATTTCCCCGCGCCGTTGGGGCCGATGATGGCGACCATCTGGCCGCAGTGGACGTGAAGGTTCACGTCCTTCAAAATGCAGTCGGTTCCGATTTTCACGGACATATTCTCTACCCGAAGGCAGCAGGAGTGGCCGCAGGAACCGCCATGATGTGTCAGATTCATCCCAATGCCTCCTTGATGGTGTCGATGTTTCGGTACATGGCGTCAAAATAGCTGTCGCCGGCCATGGCCATGTCCAGGGAATAAACGGTCACACCGGTTTCCCGGGAAATGACCCCGGCGGCGGAGGTGCTGCCGTTGCGCTCGGTAAAAATCGCGGGCAGATCATTTTCACGGACAACGCCGATCAGGTGTTTCAGCTCCTGAGCGGAGGCTTCACTGCCGGATTCTTCCTCCACCGCTTCCAGAATGGTCAGATCAAACGCCTGAGCAAAGTAGGAAAAGCCGTCATGAAACGTCACCAGTTCCCGACATTTAAGGCCGGACAGGCTGGATTCTCCATAGCTTTGCAGTGCGTCCAAATCTTCCAGCAGGCTGTCCAGATTGGCGGAAAATGTGTCCGCATATTCGGGATATCTCTGGGAGAGTCCCGTGCAGATGTTTCCGGCCATTATCTTAGCGTTTTCCGGGGAGAGCCAGATGTGGGGGTCGTCCTCGTGGTGGTGATCTTCATGACCGTGGTCGTGTTCTTCTTCCATATGCAGAAGGGCGATGCCCTCGGAAGAATCGATGATATCCGAATCATCCAGAATGCTGTCCAGAAAATCCTCCAGCCCTGCGCCGGAGATCACGACGACCTCGGCGGCCTCCGCCGCCTTTACCTGACGGACGTTCAGGGAGTAGTCGTGCAGGCAGGAGACGCTTTCCGTCACCAGTCGGGTGACGGTGAGGGGCGTACCCTCGCAGAGCCGGGAGGTAAATTCATACACGGGCAGGGTCGTAGCGGCAATTTGTGCCGGCTGTGCCTGAGATCGGCAGCCGCTGAGCAGCATCAGCAGTGCCAGCAGAACCGGAAGTAAACATTTTTTTTGCATTAACGTTCATCCTTCAACGCTTATATCTGCTTCCATCATATCATCTTTGTCAAGAAAAAAGGAGCCTGCTTTCACAGGCTCCCCATCGGTATGTATCACGTTAATGCTTCTCCATCCAGTCCTTTACCTTGGTCTTTGCCATGCGGACAATATCCTCGGCAGGGTAGATGGAAGTCTCTCCGCCGCCTACGTGCAGGAAGTACAGGCCCTCGGGCGTCTGGTACAGGTCTTCCTCGTAACCGGCGGGATCGCCCAGCTGGCTGAAGGAATAAGCCTTGATCAGCGTTGCGGTCTCAGTGTCGTATGTTTTCTTGCAGATGACCTTCTTCATGGAACGAACCTCCTTTACTGTTGAATTCCATACAACTGGTATTATACAGTTTTTTGTCCAGAAATCAAGGGCTTATTCCAATATGTTACAATTTTTGCAAAAAGATTGGAAGGTATACTGTTTTTTTAATACGGTGAAAGCGTATTTCTATATGCAGATTGCACAATAAAATTTCCTGATTCTGGAAATGCTTCCCGCTTGCTCATAGACTGCTTCGGTGGTATAATGGGGCAAAAAAAGGGAGGCGGAGAAATGAAGGACTTTCCGTGTTTTGCCACAGACGACGGCGTGGCCAGCCTGATCTTAAAGGAAATTCCCTATCGGCAGGAAGCCTATATCCGCTTTCAGGACGTACAGCCGGGGCGGTTCGCGCCCTTTTTGCAGGAGTGCGTTTCCTTCTGCCGCATGGCGGGAGCGGAGAAGATATATGCTCAGGGCCACGAGGAATTATCGCAGTATCCGCTGCACGCCGCCGTTTACGAAATGCGGGGAAAAGCGTGGGTGGATACGAAGCTGCTGGAAAACATCTTTCCGGTGACGGAAGCTACGGCGGAAACATGGCGAAAGCTCTGCAACGAGCGGATGCGCGGCGTTGACTGCGCCGCGACCCAGACCGCCGGGGATGAAAAGGAAATTCTGGAATCCGGCGGCGCGTATTTTGTCCACAGCGCCGGGGAACTTCTTGGTATTGGCTGGATGAAGGGCACCGAACTTCTGGCGGTGTGTTCCGTGAAACCCGGGGCGGGGGAACGGGTGATGCACACGCTTATGTCGCTGGTGGAAGGCGCGGGAATGACACTGGAAGTCGCGTCCACCAATGCAAAAGCCATCCGCCTGTATGAAAAGCTGGGCTTTCTGCGCACGGCGGAGAAAGTGCGCTGGTACCGGGTCGGGTAGAAATCATGCGGCATCCCGTTTGACACCGGGGATAAAATATGCTATCGTATATTGGGGTCTATCTGAAAACCATCAACACGCCCAAACAGCGGGTCTTTTCCGCCTGCTGTGCACCATTTTTCCTTGCAATACACAAAGTATTCCTGCGAAAAAATGGCTTCATCAGGCGAAAAATCCCTTGCTGTTGGTCATGTTTCCGGTTTTCAGATAGACCCCAGAAAAATAAAGCAGTATTTGTCGGCTGAGAAACCGGCTTCATCGGAGGAAAAGAATGCGGTTTGGGCGAGGATTTATCATATTGCTGTCGCTGCTGCTTGCGGGGCTGATCCTGCTTGCTTGGCACGAAGAACCGAAACAGGGGACGACCCTTTCTCTGGAAATTTCCTCCGGCAGCTCGAAAGAGAAGATCACCTGCTGGCAGTCGGATTCCGGGGAAAGCTACTTTTTCCTGCCGTCCTACGGGGAGCTGGACGAGGCCAGATTCCGGGTCAGCGGAAAGGGAACGCTGGCGCTGGACGGCACGGTGCTGACCGACGGCATGTCCTGCGGCGGTTTGGTCCTGGACAAGCCCTACAATCTGACGAACGGGGCTGGGGACAGCATGGGAAGCGTTACCTTTGTCCGGTCGGGGAATGTGGCGGCCATCTATCTGGACGTGGCTTCCGGCAGCATGGACTATATTCATGAAGATCTTGACCACAGCGAGTCCGGCCGCATCCGGGTCTACAAGGCCGACGGAAGCCCGGACTATTCCGGGCGGGTCAAATCCATAGGCGGGCGGGGACAATCCACATGGGCGGCGGCCAAAAAGCCATACAGCATGACCCTTTCTGACAGAGCCGACCTTCTGGGCATGGGCAAGGCGAAAAAGTGGATCTTGCTGGCGAATGCCTACGATTCCAGTCACCTGCGCAACAAAATTGTTCTGGACGCTTCCGCCGCAGTTGGGCCGCCCTACACGCCGGAATGCCGGTGGGTGGATCTGTACCTGAACGGCGAATATGCGGGGCTGTACCTGCTGACCGAGCGGAACGAGGTAGATCCCGAGCGGGTCGATATTGCGGGAGACGGCAGCTTTCTGGTGTCCAAGGACTGGGAGACCCGCTTTATTTCCCGGAAGCGAACCTATTTTACCACGGATTCCCACGCGGCGCTTCGCATTCTTTATTCGGACATTTCTACAGAGGAACTGAAAAGCACATGGCAGTCGGCGGAAAACGCCATTCTTGCCGAGGACGGCATTGACCCAGTCACGGGAAAGAGCTGGCAGGAATTGATTGACATGGACTCGTGGGTCAGAAGATTTCTGATCGAGGAAGTTTTTGCGAACGTTGATGCCGGAGTGCGCAGTCAGGCGTTTTTCCGGGACGGTGCGGACGGAAAGATCTGCGCCGGGCCTGTGTGGGACTACGATCTTGCGCTGGGGAACAGATATGCGTGGCCGAAGCCCAGCGCGAATATGGCCTTTGCCAGTATCGAAGGCATCTGGGGTTCCGAATGGTACGCAAAACTTTACTTGAAAAAGGTATTTTACAGCCGCCTGACGTCAGTTTATGAAACGGAATTCCGCCCGCTGCTGGACTACATAGTGGGTGAGCAGATCGACCGGTACGCGAAGGAAATTTCCGCCGCCGCCGCTATGAACCGTCTTCGCTGGGGAACGGGAGACGCCGCATTGGAAGCGAAGTGGATGAAGCTTTACCTGTCGGAACGTGCGGAATTTTTAGACAGTCTGTGGCTGAAAAACGAGCATTACTGCAAAGTCACCGTTTTCCTGGAAGACGGCGTCAGGCTGCGCTACTATGTCTGCCCCGGAGAGGTCATGCCAGAGCTTCGGGATTACATCAGTACGCCGTTTGTCACCTACGATGGCTGGTATAATAAAAAGACAGAGGAACCGTTTGATTTGTCCCAGCCCATATGGGAGGACACGGACATCTATCTGAAGTATACCCAGAACCAGCAAGCCGCAGAGGAGAAATACGCCACGGAGGAAGCTTCCATCCTCCGCTACGCACCGCTGGCGGCATTTATGGTTCTGGGGGTGCTGATCGTCGCGGTGGACATCTACCGCAGCCGAAAGGAGGGCAGACATGGGAGAACCAAAACCGGTCAACTTTCGTCATGAGCTGAAATACCTCATCAGCAGCGCGGAGGTGACCATGCTCAGAACCCGGCTGTCGGGGCTGATCTCTCTGGACGCCCACGCGAAGAACGGGCATTACACCATCCGCAGCCTGTATTTTGACGACTATGACGACCGCTGTCTTCTGGAAAACGAAAACGGCACCGACCCCAGAGAGAAGTTCCGTATCCGAATCTACAACGCCTCGGATCGCCGCATCACGCTGGAATGCAAACGGAAAGAGCATACCATGACCAATAAGGTCAGCTGTCCGCTGACGAAAGACCAGCTTACTATGATTCTGAATGGGTCTTTGCCGGAATCCGCCGTTGACAGCGACCTGCTGCGAAAGCTTTTCTTACTGCACGAGCAGGACAATCTGAAGCCGAACGTGATCGTTGCCTACGAGCGCACCCCCTTCGTGTACGCGCCCGGGAATGTCCGGATTACCTTCGACCGGAACATTGGAAGCACTACGAACATCTCCGGCTTCTTTGACCCCCGTCTGCCCCTGCGGCCGGTTCTTCCCACCGGCAAGCACATTCTGGAAGTAAAATACGATGCGTTTCTGCCGGACTTCCTGTACGAAGTCATGAATCTGGGCAGCTTGACCCAGACCGCGTTCTCAAAATATTATATATGTAGAAAATTCACAGTATAAGGAGAAAAAACATGAGTATTCAGGATGTTTTGAAAAAATCGTTTTTGAACCAGTTCAATTCTGACCTCTCTACCACGTCCATCGTAGGAACGCTGATCCTCACCGCCCTGATTGGCACGTACATTTTTGTAATCTACCGTGCCGTCTGCCGGAAAGCCTTCTATTCCAAGTCCTTCGCCATTTCCCTGCCGGTAATTTCCATGATCACCGCCTCCATCATCATCTCCATTCAGTCCAGCGTTGTAATCTCTCTGGGCATGGTGGGTGCGCTGTCCATCGTCCGTTTCCGAACCGCTGTAAAGGATCCCATGGATCTGGCGTTTTTGTTCTGGACGATCTCTGTGGGCATCATCTGCGGCGCCGGTCTGTTTGAGGTCGCTGTGGAGGCCTCCATTCTGATCACCATAGTCATGCTGCTTCTCCATTTTGTTCCCAACGTGAAGCCCGCGCTGCTCCTGCTGGTCAACGGAACGGATTCCAAGCTTCAGGCCGAGCTGGAGCAGGTGCTGAAAGACGGCACCCGGTTTTACAAGATCAAGTCCCGGAATATGACCGGCACTGGCATTGACATGATCGTGGAGTTAAAAGCGAAAGACGAGAGTACCCTGATGGAAAAGGTTCTCG
>ERZ825159.2993-NODE-2993-length-12765-cov-2.637687_pt1 | contig 12765 bp, 8 predicted proteins | sample MGYA00519932_ERZ825159 | MGnify/ENA primary metagenome ERZ825159 (study PRJEB31778, sample SAMEA3449191) | human gut metagenome | biome: human gut; feature: human-associated habitat; material: faeces | place: United Kingdom | collected 2010/2012 ...
ACATAAGAACTATTTCGGGCCTACCAAAGCTGCCCTGTCATTGATTTATATATTCTAACGGTATGAGATTTCATTCACAAAAATTGTTGGTCGCTCTTTTTTCCTTGGGGATATTCGGGAGTTGCTCGCCGGTCAAGACACCCGTTGGTGTCTCCGTGTCTCCGAGGTTGGGTGAGGTGATGCTTGATCCCTCAAGCAAGGGAACGGTGAAAATGAAGTTTCAGGTGCCGGTGGATTATTTGTCGAAAAGGGGACGTTTGCTTATTACGCCCCGTTTGGTGGCACCCGATGGCGAGGTGGCGGATATGTATGAGCCGGTAGCCGTTGATGCGCCGGTTTATGCGAAGAAAATATATAGGAAAAAGGTGCTGGAAGGGTATGTCGACTCCCTGCCCGGGCAGGTTGTCCGTGCCGACCGTTGGTCTGAGTTGATGGAGATACCTTACGAGACGCGGGTCGCGGTTCCTGAAGGCTGGGATGATGCCTATATAGACGCGTTGGTCTCCGTCGAGGGATGTGCGTCATGCGGAATTATAGATACCTTGTTTGTGGCTAAGCTTCGGCAATCGGAGCCTGTGGATACCTTCTCGCTCCAATGGATCCGCCCCACGCTGGCGAAGCGCCCGAAAGTGATGGAGGGAAAAGGGATCGCCGTCTTGCAGTTTACCATCAATCGTTCGGACATAGACGGCTCGCTGGGTGACAACCGGGCGGAACTGGAGAAAATGGCGAAGACGTTACGCCCGATTTTGGAAGATTCGTTGGCGAGCGTACACTCCATACACATCATCGGGATGGCATCTGCCGATGGCCCGTTCGGGTTCAACACGAACCTTGCGTACCAACGGGCGGTGGCCGCCGGCCGCTGGCTGCAAGACAGGATGGCGATAGCCCCGGAGATGAAGGAGCGTATCCTTGCCGATGTCCGTCCCGAAGGTTGGGAGCCGGTGTTGGAAGCCATGCGGCAAGCCGGTGACCCGGATGCAGCCGATGTGGAGGCTATCCTGGAGCGTTATCCCGCCGACGGCAACAACGATGATGTGCAGGAGCGCGAGATCCGTCGTCTGTCCTGCTGGGAACGTATCCGCACGAACTATCTGCAACGCGACCGCAAGGTGGAGTACCGTTACACCTACACGCTGAAGAGTTTCACTTCCGACGAGGAACTGTTGCGGATGTATGCCACCCGGCCGGACGCGTTCAGCGAGGAGGAGTTTTTCCGCGTGGCGGAACTGATGCCTTCGTTGGCCGAAAAGATCGAGGCGTACCGTAAGTTGCTTGCTTATTATCCGGCTTCGGAGGTCGGGAAGAACAACTTGGCCGTGCTCGAGCATGAATGGCAGATGACGAACAGCCGGAAAGGAGGCGTAAAATGATGGAAAGAAAACATTTGCATGGAATAACCCTGTTGGGTGGATTGGCTATGGCGCTGCTGTGCGGCTGCATCCGCGACGAGCTGGAGCCTTGTCCGCCGTTGCGTCTCTCGCTGGAGGTGGCGGATAAGAATTATGTCAACAGCGCAGCGGCGGCTCGCCTGGGTTACGAGGAGGAGCGTCCGGAGGATCTTCCCTTCAGGGAGTATGTGTCGGACTTGGCCTATCGGGTGAGCGATTTGGAGACGGGCCGTGTCGTGGCCGAGCGCGCGCTGTCACCCGTGGAAGGCGACGCGGGAAGCGTGGAGGTGCCCCTACCGGCCGACCTTCCCTACGGCTCTTACGTGCTGACAGCCTGGGGCAACCTGGGCGATACCGCGGCTTTCGACAGCGATCTCGCTTCGCTGGGGCTGCATCCCTGCGGCGCGGAGGGTAGCGACGCCTATTTCACCCGCGATACGCTGGTATATGCCTTGGATAGCGAGCGTTTCTCGTGCGGCATGAGGCGCTTGAAGGGCAAGCTGATCCTGGCTACCGAGAGGATGCCCGAGGCGTATGCCTTCAGCGAGTGGAAGGTATCGGATATCATGAGCCGTTTCAGTGCCGAGGGGGGCTATCGCGAGCCGACGACGTTGGCCTTCGACCGTAGCTGGGAGCGCGAGGAGCCGGCCATGGTGGCGAAGAGCCTGTTGGCCCCCTCCCGGAAACGGGGCGCATCGCAGGTTGATCTGCGCTACCACGTGGGCGACAGGCCCTCGGAGGGCGGCAACTGGATCGCCCCGGAGCCGGTCTGCGTGACGATGAGCCGCAACGAGCTGACCATCTTGCGCTACGAGTACGACCCCTGTTGCTGCCGTTTCAAGATCTTCATCTTGATAAACGACAACTGGGAGACCCTGCATATCATGGATGTGGAATAACGTTATTTATAGATAAAACCGAAGTTTAACATTTAAAAGAAGAAGCAAATGAAAAAGAATTATTTCTTTGGCGCGGCCGCTTTGTGCGGTCTGTTAGCGTTCACTTCTTGTGGCAACGATGACGATCCTATCTTGGACGGACCGGGTAACGAGGTTGCCACCGGTGAACAGGTAATCGTGTTGGATATGCAAGATACGGACGTGCTCAGCACGAAGTCTCGTCCCTTGTATAGTACGGACAACAGGGGATCCGAGGATGTGACGGACGTGATGCTGTATATCTTTAAAGAGGAGACTGGAACACAGAAGTTGATTAAGACCATCCATGTGGACAACTGGGACAATACTTGCGAGGAATATAAATATGGCCGTAAGAGAACCATTAAGCTGGAAGGGAAGGATAAGTTGGAGGCTGGTTCGACTTATACGATCTACGCCGTAGGCCAGAACGAGACAGAGGTGGAAGGCAATCCGGCTCCGTTCAAGTTCCAAGGTGCGGTAACTGCTCCGGGTCAAGATAAGCAGTGGAAAAATATCCCGGGGCTTTTACTCACTGAGGATGAGATTAAACAAAACATCACCCACAACTTCGCCACCACTCCGGGTTCCGGCTTCCCTTACCTGTTAACAAAGCCTGTTGAGTATGATAAAGATACGAAATTCGCCAGCAGGGCTGTCGGCGAGGTATTCTCCGGTCAATCCAAACCGGTGACATTAGAACCGAAGGAAAGTGTCTCTTGGACCGTGTTGCTGAAGCGTCAGGTTGCCGGTGTGCTGGGTTACTTCTCGAATATCCCGGCGGAAGGAAATGATTTATCTGATGGTACAACAGAATGTTGGTCTACCAAATTGCGTTTGGTCGCTTCCAATCGTAACGACCGTCTGGATATGACCATCCAGCTGAACAAGCAGAACGACGACGCTACCGAGGTAGGCAAGGAGAATATTGTCAATGGTTTCAAAAGCGATGTTGTGAAGAATGACGCAGCATTCAAAGGTTTGACCAATAATAACGCCTACACCGTTTATGAGATCGACTTGACGAAGTGGTTCAGCTTTGGCGATGATGGAGACTGGACAGGTGTTGCGATGGATGTTGATGGTAAGAAGTACCTCGGTGAGACCTCCAAATGGAAGAACCCGTATGAGGGTACCAACGCCGCCGTAACCGTAGCCGATGGCGCCGTATTGGCCGGCGAATTCGTCATCCCGTTCGACAAGGATGAGACCTTGAATACTTTCGAGCTTCAGTTGGTCGGTAAGAAGAAAGGAAATGATCAAGGCAAAGGCTTCGCTACTGACGATAATGACAAAGAATACATCCTTCAGACCTGGTCTGTTAAGTTGGATGACGCCTCTATCGACGCTACCCTGAAAGATACGGAATATCATTACAGCATCTACCGTAACCACCTGTACCAAATCGGTAAGCGTGGCGGTGGCGACGATCCCGACAAACCAGGCGTTGACCCGGATAAACCACAGCCGCTGGATAAATCCCAAGAGTTGGTAATCAAGATCAACGACCAGTGGGAATTCATCCACGACCTGGAGATCGACTAATGTCCGCCCGCATCGGACTTCCCGATTGATAAGGGACAATCACTTTTATACGGGAGCTGTGCCGACAAGGCACGGCTCCTCTATTCAGTTTCCTAGGCAGGAAACTATAAGCACCCCGGCAAGCCCCCTTTTTTATATGTAAGGAAGCACACGGGCCGGTTATAATGTCTATTTATACAAAACAAGAACGAGTAATTTAAGAAAGGTTTCTGATATGATGAAACATGTGAGCATCTTAATCCTGATATTCCTGGCCTGTCTCTTCGCGGGTTGCGCTGACGAACCGATAGATTCTCCGGAGGGTCTTCCCGAGAAGGGTATCGTCGTTAGGTTGACTACCGGGCAGTTGGATACCAAGACACACCTGTACAGCCAGGCTAGCTTGCATCACGTGACTCGAATCTACGCCATCCTTTATTATTGCGGTGATATGACCGCGGACGATATTGACCCGGAAAAAACCAAGGTCGTAGCTTCCCAGCTACTGATGAAAAACGGCACCCCTTGGGATCCCTCGAAAGAGAAGGACTATGGGCAAGGACAGCCGCAAACCGAAACGTTTGAACTTCTGTTGCCGCAAGACCAGATCGCCATGGTCCCCGGCAAATATATGATATTATGTGTCGGCTTAGACGACGCCTCGGGCGATACGTATGGCCTGACCTATGGTGATGACGCCGCCAATAAACAGCCGGAGTTTGCCAAACCCGGAGCCAAACTGTCGGCGGCACAAGCGGTTCTCGCGAAAGAAGCCCCAGGCGAACCTATGCCTTATGAGGAAGACCCGACAACCGCCGCGACTGACAAAAAACAAGATAAAGAATTAATCGCTTACGGCCATCCCGACATAGCGCATTCGGAGCTTTTCGCCGGTTGGCGGGCGTTCGACTTCATGCCCGACAATTTGAATGTCGTGGAGGTGGAACTGCGCCGCCGCGTGGCCGGAGTGCTTTGCTACCTCTCGGACATCCCTTATAAACTGAATATGGGTAATACCCCCTATCGGGTAACAGAGGTACGCCTGAACCTCTTTCAGGAGCAAAACGCGCGGATCGGCCTGACACGGGAGATGACGCGGGAGGGCAAGCCGTCCCTACAGGATTTCGGTGGACCGGTTGACGGGAAACCGGTTTGCCAAACGCTTTGTAAGTTCGATCTGATGAGTTTCAAACCGCGACCGGAGCAAACCGGAAGCGGTGATCTTTTGTACAGTATACCGACCGGTCATCTGGAAGGACGGAAACAACTGGAGAATACCATCTTGATGGGGGCGTACGCACTGCCCATTCAAAATAATACCCCCGATGCCACGCTGAACGTAGAACTGTGGGGGTACAAATATGATGATACGCCGAGTAGTGATGATCAGATTGTTGCGGGAAGCGAATTGACCCGGATCAAATCTTTCCCTGCCATTTACGAAGGCAAGGAGAGTACCCCGGAGATCTACTCCCTGCATCCGAATATGATTTACCATATCGGGCATAAGCTGGAAGGGGATAATAAGGAAGGCGACTATCCGGAAAGCCTGGCGGGAACCAAGGTGACCGTGGAGGCCGGACCTTGGCAGGAAGTGGATATTCCGGTGGAATTTCCCAGTGTGCCTATTGTTCCCTTGATGTCTCTGCGGGACAAGGATGGCAATAAGTATAAGGTTGAGCCGGAAGAGGCCGGCGAGAAATATTATATTTTCGACTGCATCGGTTCGCGAACGAACCATTTGGAGATAAGCGCATCGATTCTTTATGAGAATTGGAAACTGACAGCGGTACCGGTCGATGATGCTTCGAATACGCCTTGGATTCGGTTTTGGGACGAAACGACAAGAGATTATGTCACTGAATTGACTGGTACTGGAGGAAAGGATATTTACATTCGGATGGCTGATTACGCGAGTGTCCCGGATTGGGAAAATAAGCGAGAGACACGGACGATCCGATTACAACTGGAGGCCCTTGATGAAAACGGTTCTGTGGTGGGCGGTGCCTCCTCTGATTTGTACGTGGAGCAATACAATGCGTTGATTGTGAAAATGGAAGATGATAGTGACGGATATCGTGGCTTCAGTCGTTTCGATTTTGGGACGAAACGAAACGCGGTTACAGGGGATATCGTGGCTGCCGGACAGACACTCGGATGGGGATATTGGAGATCTCTTGTTGTGACAGAGCATTGGACAGATGGTAAGGCCAATTATCGGGAATTTATAAATAAAACATGGATAGATGATTTTAAAGGCTCTGCCATACAGGTTTGTGCACTGGGAGAAGCGGGAAAAGAACTTGAGATAGATTATGAAGAAGCGAAGTCTGAAGATCCTTTTTGGTTCTTGCCATCGATAGTCGCATTGAGATGTTTCTTGAAGCAATATAAGGATAACGCGGATGCGAATATAGAGCGTGGAAAATTTTATTGGAGTTCTAATTCTGCCGGTTATTATAAAAACGCATTAGCGACAAAGATTGACCGTTCAGGCAATGTTGATGATGGTTATTATAGAGAAAATAAGGGAAATGCGTATTACGCCCGTCAAGCCTGTTACGCGCAATAAATAAAACTATAGTAATATGAAACGATATACTTGGATATGGATCATGCTGATCGCCTTGTTGTCCGGTTGCGAAGACGACTTCGACAAGGGCGGCTCAAACCCGGGCGAGGGGGTAACGGAAGGGATGATCACTTTCCGCTTTTCTACCGAGGAGGCGCCGGTGATCGTTACCCGGGCCGGTGAGGCCGGGCAGCAGGAGTCTTTGGAGAATGTGTTGGTCATGGTGTTTGACAAAGATGGGAAATTGGTCAATAAAGCTTACCAGCAATTGACGGTCGATAACCATTCGGTCAATATCTACCTGACCGCCGTGGCGGATCAATCCATCTATGCCCTGTGCAATTTGCCGGAAGGAGACGAGACGGAAGATTTGATTAACAACTCTCCGGTCACTTTGACTGGGTTGAAGGCGAAATATACCACGATCCGAACTCCGGAAGGAGCTTATGGCGGCAAACACATCATGACCGGCTCCCTCCCGTTGGAACTGACCGCGACCGACCAGTTGAAAAAGGAATACACCATCCCGGTTAAACGTCTGACGGCGCAAGTCAATTTTAATGTCTCTTTCGAACCGTACGATCCGGAAGATAAATTCGCGGTCGGGGAAATGTTCCTTTACAATATCCCGATGGGCAGCATGCTGCTGGATGGCGGCGGGTCGGTCGACGACGCGGGTAGTTGGGGATATCGTCATCCCAACGACGCGTTGTCGGATTCGCTGGATATTTGCGCAGGCGATTATTCGTATGTCGTGGCCGGTAATGCTGCCGAGACAGACCGTTCGGCACAATTTTACCAAGAGGGAAAAAGATTGGACTTCGAGATCGTAAAAGGAGCGGTTGGAACGAATGATACCTATACTGCCTCTTTCAAGATGTTCGAGAACCGGCAAGGAAGGGTGTACGACCATGAGAAGAACTGGGAGAACCTGAAAGGATTGATCGGAAAAGAACCCGAGACTGCCGGAAAGTATGGTTATGAGGATTTGTATCGCTATTATCAGCAAATCAACAAGCGGGGGCTTGCCGGGACAAGCCGGAATTCGGATGATGCCGAAAAGATATTCAAAAGAGACGAAGGCATAAATGACGGTAGGTATACGGTCAATGCGGAAGAGCGAGGCTTCGAGTATGCCACCTACCTGATGATCCGCGGTGTCTACACCAAGAAGAATCCGGTGGGGGGCGAGGATCCGAGCAACGTGACCTACTATATCTACCTCGGTTCGGACAATTACAAAGACTTCAACGTCTGCCGTAACCATGTCTATAACTACCGGATCCGTATCTTCGACGCGGACAAGACCGACACCCGCGTGGATGCCAATCCGATCGGCGGGCTGACTATCTACGGGAACTTCGAGGACGTGCTGGATGCCCATCCCAACGTGACGCAGGTACTTCTCTACTCGCCCAGTAACTGGACGGTGCGGGTGGCCGATCCGGACCAGACCCCCTGGCTGGAGGTTTCCGCCTCGCCATCCTATAAGCCCCGTAAGCTGGGAGCGGAGGCTAGCCGCGATCAAGCCGCTTTCCGTCTGGACGGAGAGGCGGGGTTGCACTACTTCTATATCCATACGGACGAGTATATCCCGCCAATCAAGGATCCGCACGGTAACGATCGTTACTTCAAAGCCCCCCGTACAGGCAAGCTCCTGTTCTCGAACCAGGCGGGAAACGTGAAAGAGGTAGAGATCAAGCAGTACGCGGCCCAGATGGTGATACGCGAGAGGTTTGCCACGGATCTCGCGAAGAAGGTACTGGATACGCTCTACGTGGAACGTATCTTGGAAAAGAAAAATATGCAATGGGGATTCCAGCATTATTGGTGTCTGAAGATGGATGAGATCCTGGCAGACGACCTAAACTCGAAAAAGAATGGGTTGACCAATACCCGTGTGTTGTATGACATCGCTTTGAACGGCGACAAATGGGGTATCGATCCGGCTTATCCGGACGGCAATATTCCATCGAACATCGTGTTGGGATATGCCTTGGGCAAGAACCGCGACCGTAACGGCAACGGGAAGATCGACTATAACGAGATTTTGTGGTATTTGCCGGCTTACACCGAATTGCAGGCGATAGCCGGGCATATCAGCGGAGGGTCGAGGTCTTATCCCGGGGAATACTCACGTACTGTGGATGTAGACTGGAAGATGGAACCTTATTCCTTCTTTTCCTCCACGCCCTCGTCTAGCGATGCGGCTGGAATTACTGCCGGGTTCAGTTGGGCCGTGCAGTTTTCGCCCAATCCGCAAAAGAACGGCAAGGCGAGGGTCGAGATGCGCTCGCGTTTCTACAACGTGATTTGCGCCCGCCGCTATAACGGTTGGCGAGGGCCCGATACGGGAACGGTAGACGGCGAGATCGATACGGACGAGGACTGGAATGAGGACGAGGAAGAGATCATGGATAAAAAATAGTGGAAAAAAAGGATTAGACGCGATGAATAAGACGATAGGAAAATATATATGCGCCTGGGCGGTGGTTTGCCTTGCCGGATGCTCGAATGAGGTTCCGCAAGAAGGGCAAACGGCGGTCGCCTCATTCCATGTGGCTACACGCGCCGCGGACAATACCGCCGAGAGGGAGATAACGGATCAGCAGTTTGTACGGCTCTATGTGGCGGAACGCAGGCCGGAAAGCGGGAAACCCGAGGCTACCGGTCCTTCGGATCAATATTGGGATCGGTATAATGTGGTCTTGTATTGCGACAAATATTATGACCTGGAGGGACAAACCTATCATGTCGAGAATTTGCCCGGAGTTTGGCATAAGTTTGCTTTCGTGTGCGTGCCGGATATAAGCCAAGGGATGGGAAGCGGGATGTTTCCGGCTCAAAATACGTTTTTGACATATAAGGACCTTTACGATTTCGCGATCGACTACCGACCGGTATTGGACTATCAAGCCGCATTGAATGAGGCGAGCAAGGAAGACTTGGCGATTTACCGTAAAATCATCGACCGCTGGGTCGATACCGACATGCCGACCAACGAAAGAGTGCTGATGAGACGCGTCACCGGGCAACTCGTCCTGAATATGGGAAAGCCGGCCGACCAGTTCGATACGGCAACGAATAGGGCGGTGACGGATATTACGGTCAGCATGAAAACGGCCCGGAATTGCTATATCCGCGACGAGTCGTGTGACTCGGTGCTTGTTATCGAGCGTGAACAGCGGAAATTTCATTGGACCGTAAGCGCGGAAGGACAGTTGGAAGAACAGCTCTTACCGATCGCCCTGCTTCCGGGGGAACTGTCAGACGCCAAGGTGACGGTCTCTTTTGCGGATGGTACCTCGGTAGAATACGTCTTGCGTGGACGTGCCGAAGAAGATGTACCGATGGATGCTATCGAAATCAAGAAGAATACACGGACGATTGTCTTGTTTAACGGTAAGGATAAAGAAACGTTCGAGGTGCGTTACGCCGGTTTTGCCGATGGAAACGATGCGACGGTGGATGTCGACGATGACGCATGGGATGGAGTATGAATGTGAATAATGAATGGAATCGTATATATGAAAAAGGTTGTGGGGTTGTTAGCCGGCTTATGCCTTTGTGCCGGATGCGAAAATGAGATACCGGAGCCTACGGCATCGGTGGTTTCGGCTGGTAAGTTCGTGGTGGATTACACGGCCGGTGCCGCCACGCGTGTGATCCATGAAAACCAGCCGAAAGGGCTACGTATCAACTCGCTTACTTACCTGCTGTATAGTGAGGAGGGGACGTTGGAGAAGCGGAGGGAAATCCCCGGGTTGGATACCGACGGGGAGAGTTGGCCGTTGAGACGCGAGAATATGTCGTGGGAGCAACGGGAGGCTTTGAAAGACACCTTGTCGCAGGGTGAGACCTATCATGCGGTCTTTGTGGCCAATATCGATTCCGCCGTTTGCGGGTGGACAGGTGCGGACGGTCAGCCGTGTTCTCCCCTGCGAGAGACCGGGACGTACGAGACGGTTTATTTGCAAATGCCCTTCCAGCCGTTCAATGACCGGAATATGTTTTATGTTTTCACGCGGGACATCTTGTCGACGGATCAAGGTGCCGATCGGGAGAATCCTTACAATTGTCCGGTCGTGTTGCGGCGTGCGGTGACCCGTACCGACTTCTGGTTTGAGAAACTTCCTGATTGGGAAGAAAAGACAGAGGGGGGATACGGAAATATCCGGTTATCCGGCTACCTGCTTGTTACCGGAAGATATAAAGAACTATTTTCAATCGGATTTCTATGCTTTTGTCTTGCGGAAATATAAAGATGAGTTAAGCCAGCCGGTGGTTGATGAGACGGTTGACTTTTTGGATGCTTTGAAGCGGTATTTTTCCGAACAGATTCTGAATCCGGATTTGAAAGATAAATACACAAAATATATTGAGTGTTTATCTAAAATAGAAGGGCAAATTCAGGGCGAAGGCAAATCCGACTTTTTAGATCAAATCAATTCGGACATGGCGGAAGGCGGTGTTTTATCAAACTTCCAAACCCATTTGGTTAATACGCTGTTGAATGAACTTGAACATAATACAACCGTCCGTAGGCTGTTTGAGCAATCTGCAAGAAGAAAATTGGAAACATGGGCAACGATTGCTTACGAGGGACGATCCGGAGTGGATAAATATTATTTGTCAGGAAAGGCTCCGGAGGCAGGTCTGGAAGAAAGCCTGCGTATGAAAGCGGATACGACCGTGATGCGGAAGAGCGTTTCTTATCTTGCTTTCAATTGGGTCGGATTGGCGGATCCGGAAAAGAATAAGATTTCCGGGGTCAGTTGGTATCCTACGGCTGATGCTACGACTCCGGACTTCTCGCTTACCCTTAACTCGTCTATTTCGACCGGACAGGGAGTGAATGAGAAATATTCCGTGTTCTATCGCCCGATGAACGAACTGAATTTGAAAACCGATTGGGAGAAGCAAGCTAAAATGACAACAATCGTCTGTGATTTGGAAAAGGCATTGCCTTTTAAGGTAGAAGATGCGGAACTGATTGCCACTATTAACCAATTTTTGTCTGAAGGCAAGATAAAAGACTATTCCGGTTCGCTGCAAGAGATGTCTTTGGCAATAACTTATCCGGATATATCCAATAGCGATGTGTTGGAGATTAAAGAGATATGGGAAATAAGTAAATAATAAAAAGTCTATGCGCACGATTAGTCGATATATAAAAAGAGGTGTTTTCCTGCTTTTCCTGTTGGTATCGTTTGTGAATATACAAGGGCAAACCGGAAATCAACCGGTTGAGGTTACCAAGCGTAGGGCGTTGGTAGGCCCTTATTGCATGGTGAACCAAATCTCGTCAGTAGCCAATGTGGCGACCAACTATAGTCATTTGGAGTATATAACCGATTCGGACTTGAACAACTATGCTTCGATAACCGGTATTAAGGTCGATGCGCTGCTATCGCCTGTTTTGAGTGTTAAGGATACGAAAAACACATACAAGGGGGGAACGACTGCCGGTTTCAGCTTGGCGTCGACTGAGAGTGGAGGACTTTTGTCGCTGGAGGTGATCCAGTTGTTTTCTATTACGACTTATTTAAATGGCAAAAAACAGGAGAACATAGCGGTGGGAGGAGCGTCTTCCGGTGGGGTCGGTTTGGACTTGATAAAGATTCCGGGTTCTGATGCTGTCTCTGTAGATGTCTGTGTAAAAACGACGAAAGACTTTGATGAGATTTATTTGATGCAAGGAGGCTTACATGTAGAGGCTATTAATCAGCTAAGCATCAGGTATGCGTTTGTCGGGGATCCGAAAGAAGTGCTTTTGACTTATGATGGAGTAGAAACATACGGGATAGAATTAGAGTTAGGTGAAAAAGGCATACAAATCGACTATGACAAGTGCGACGGCATGCCTTGGCCGGTAAAAGACAAACCCCTAAGGGAGGATACTTTTCATGACAAACTGTTCGATTCAGATACAACCAACTATTTGGGGACAGGAGGGTTGGCTATTGGAGAATGGTTTCATGCGCAGATTGGTACAACTTACGAGTTTCCTGCCGGTACGGAAGTGGGGTTTAAATATTTTAATAAAGGACTCCTGGATTTGTCACTCGGAAGTTTTGTGACCATTACATTATATGATAAGAACAACAAAGAGGTTCAAACGGAAACTTTATCGGCCGGCATATTGAAGTTAGGAGTTGTCACTACGGGAGAGATCACATCAGCCATCACATCCAAGGTTCCTTTTTATTCTGCCCGGCTGACTGTTGGAGCCGGTGCGTTAAGTGTGAACCTAGGCGGGGTGGGTATCTATTATGGTTTTGTCAGGGAGAAACCGGAAATAGACCATCACTGCCCGATCCAGCCCAGTCTGAGCGCTACGGTTTGCGATAACGTAACG
>ERZ825159.2994-NODE-2994-length-12761-cov-4.103258_pt1 | contig 12761 bp, 9 predicted proteins | sample MGYA00519932_ERZ825159 | MGnify/ENA primary metagenome ERZ825159 (study PRJEB31778, sample SAMEA3449191) | human gut metagenome | biome: human gut; feature: human-associated habitat; material: faeces | place: United Kingdom | collected 2010/2012 ...
AGCTTATCCAGATCGTCTAATATCTCTGACCTGAAATACACTTCCCTGCCAAGATACACTCCCATATCAGGAAATGTCTTAGCCGCCTCGTCAGCAAGTATCTCATAATGCTCTACTATCTTGCTGTAATGTGCCATACCTCTCTTAGGATGAAAATGTGGTGTCAATATGACATCTCTTATACCATCTTCATACGCCATTCGCAACATTTCCATACTTGTCTTTATATCCGGCGAACCATCATCAACTCCAAATAAAATATGATTATGTATATCTGTAAAACCTGTACATACAGGTTCTTCACTCATCTTTCTCATATAAAACCCGCTCACTTTCCAACCATACGTTCTTATATTTTATTATATAAAATATACATATCATCTGTCAATCAAACTATTACAAAGCTTATATAAACTTTATAATTACCAGTTCTTACATTCACGAAGCCCTATATTTACAACGCTTTATACTTGGATATTTCTTCAAGATACTGCTGCCCTATCGTACTTAACGCAATTCCTTTTCTTGAAATATAACCAATATCCATAACTTCCTTAGCATCAAGCTTTACTGCACAATATTCATCACCATTAAGCTCCTCACATATAATTCCTGAACACAGCGTATATCCATTAAGTCCAACCATAAGATTAAGCATAGTTGCCCTGTCATTAGCCTTAATAAGCTGCTTATATTCATATGTGCTTAATACTTCTTCTGCATAATAAAATGAATTATAATCCCCCTGGTCAAATGAAAGACACGGATAATCTTTTAACTCCTCAAGCTTAATAAGCTTTTTACCAGCAAGCGGGTGTCCCTTGTACATATATACATATATTTCACATTCTAACAATTTATGGAACTCAAGATAATTATCATTGAAGATTTTCTCAAGCACATTTTTATTAAAGCTGTTAATGTACAGTATGCCAATTTCACTTTTGCCATTCTTCACATCTTCTATAACCTCATGTGTCTTGGTTTCGTGTACAGCAAACTCATATTCGTCCATACCATACTGCTTAACCATATGCACAAAAGCATTAACCGCAAAAGAATAATGCTGCATTGACACACTGAATCTTTTCTTGACTTCTGATTTAGTAATGTATCTTGCATCTAAAAGCTCATACTGCTCCATAACCTGTCTTGCATAACCGATAAATTCCTTGCCATCAGGTGTTACTGCAATACCATTCTGTGAACGTCTGAATATCTGTACTCCAATCTCCTCCTCTAAGGAATGTATTGAAGTTGAAAGACTTGGCTGTGATATAAAAAGCTTCTTGGCTGCTTCATTAAAAGACTCTGACTCTGCAACAATTATCGCATATTTTAACTGGTTTAATGTCATACCTTAATCTCCATATTATGCTATTCTTTTTATACCATTCCTTTTATGCCATTTTCTGAAGGAAGGCTTTAGTTCTTTCACTCTTAGGGTTATCTATAACGTCTTGCGGCTTACCCTCTTCGACTATTACGCCACCATCCATAAATATAACTCTGTCAGCTACATTTCTGGCAAAATCTATCTCGTGTGTAACTATAACCATTGTCATCTTTTCATTGGCAAGTTCTCTTAAAAGCTTAAGAATTCCTGCTGTTATCTCTGGGTCAAGTGCAGATGTTGGCTCATCAAAGAACAGCATCTTTGGATTCATAGCAAGTGCCCTCGCAATAGCAACTCTCTGCTGTTGTCCGCCTGATAACTGGCCTGGGTAGCTGTCTTCTTTATTCTCAAGTCCAACCTTCTTTAAAAGCTCGCGTGCCTCGGCAGTCACCTCAGCTTTATCACGTTTCTGCACATTAATTGGTGCATCAATTACATTTTTAAGAACTGAAAAATGTGGGAAAAGGTTGAAATTCTGGAATACAAGTCCAAAATCATTTCTTATGCTGTGTAACTTCTTCTTGTCTACATACTGTGCTGCACCTGACTCATTAAGCGTTGCACTCTCACCACAATATGACAATATTCCCTCATCCATATTCTCTAGGAGAGTTGCACATCTTAAAAATGTTGATTTACCAGAACCTGATGGTCCGATTATTGCAACAACCTCTCCCTCATTAACTTCTATTGATATATCCTTTAACACTTCAAGACTTCCAAATGTCTTTTTTACATGTTTCATTTCAAGTAAACTTGTACTGCTCATACTGCCTCCATCTGTTTAATAACGCATTTTCTTTTCTATATATTCCATTATCCAGGCAACTATAAAGTTGAATATATAATAAAATGCTCCTGCAATAAATAATGGCATTATGCTTGCACTTGCCGCCGCAATCTGCTTAGCGAGCGTGAACATTTCTGTATACGCAAGTGCAAATGCTAAAGATGTATCTTTTACAAGAGTTATTACTTCATTAGTAACTGGTGGAAGCACAATTCTTGTCATCTGTGGAAGTATAATTCTTACAAATGTCTGTGCCCTTGTGTAACCAAGAACTGTTGCAGCTTCACTCTGTCCTGCTGGTATCGCCTGAATTCCCGATCTGAATATCTCTGCAAAATAAGCCGCATAATTAAGTGCAAATCCTATAATTACCGCATAAAATCTATAACTGTAAGAAAGCGAAATTCCAAATACATAATATGGACCAAAGAACACAACTAAAAGCTGTAACATAAGGGGTGTTCCTCTCATTATTGATATGTATATCTTTGCAATCCATCTTATTACATTTACCTTTGACAATCTTACAAACATAAGTAAAAGTCCTAGTGGAAGTGAGAATACAAGTGTAAGTACAAATATTGCAAGTGATGCAAGCATACCTTCTGCAAGCTTGGATACAACGCTTCCAAGTTCAACAAAGAAATTACCTTTATCAACAGCTAAATCACTATCATTTACAACATTATCAGCACTTAAGCATATGCTTTCCTCAAGTCCCCATTCTTCAGCTATCGAAAGAAATGTTCCATCATCAAGCATATCAAGAAGTGTTGATTGTACTTTATCTCTTAATTCTGTATTGCCAAGTTTAAAGCCTATTCCATACTGTTCATTAGATACATGCTGTGACAACATTCTGAATCTGCCGCCTCTTGCATTAAGTTCATAATTGGCAACACCCATATCCATACATATCGCATCAACTGAACCAGCCTCAAGATTCATAAATGCACCATTATAATCACCAACCTGCTGTAATGAGGCAAAGCTTTTAGCAAGTGCAACATTTTCCGGTTCTGCATCTTCACCGGTAAATGCTGCAAGTGCAGATGAGTCTGACTGCACAACAACAACTTTTCCTGCTAAGTCTGATAATGAATTAATGCTTGAATCTGACTTTACTATTACAACCTGTGAATTATCAATATATGGAGTTGTCCATGTATAATCGGACTCCCTTCCGTCCATAGTAAATCCATTCCATATACAATCTATGCTTCCAGATGAAAGTTCCATATCTTTAGAATCCCAGTCGATTGGCTGTTTGACAAGTTCCCAGCCATTACGTCTGCATACTTCTTCTGCTAAAGATAAGTCAAATCCAACATATTCTCCACTCTCATCTTTGTAACCATAAGGTGGAAATTCCGCATCAAAACCCACTGTAAATGTTGTCTTGCCGTCTGACTGCTTCTTATCTGAACAGGCAGTAAATGTACCTGCTATAAAAGAGCATAATAAAAGTACAATAAGCATTTTCCTTAATAATTGCGTGTTGGTACAGTTCCTCATATTAATCTCCATTCTGTTCTTGCAATTCACTTCTCTAATACGTGAATATTTTATTACTTTAATACACTAAATCGTACCCTACTTATGCACTTATGTCAACTTAATATTTTACATATTCTAATACTGTTTCTGCAAATGTATCTATATCGAATGGTTTGGCTATATGTCCATTCATTCCGTGCTCCAGTGCCTTCTTCCTGTCCTCATCAAATGCATTAGCTGTCATTGCTACAATCGGAATATCCTGCCATCTGTCTTTTTCTAACTGTCTTATTAGACGTGTAGCCTCAAAACCATCCATATCTGGCATACACACGTCCATAAGAATAATATCCACAATACCATTTCTATATTTTATATAATCTACAGCTTCACTTCCACTGGCACACTCAATTATATGAGCACCATTTTCCCGTAAAAGCTCGCAGGCAATTTCCCTGTTATACTGATTATCATCAACAACCATTACCTTTATATCTGACAGGCTCTGATCATTCTTTATTATATTATTATCTTTCCCGTTGTCAGTCACATTTTTATCATCCTGTGTCCTGACGACATATTGAAGCGGTAACTTTACTGTAAATGTTGTACCTTCGCCTAACTTACTGTCAACATCTATTGTTCCATTCATAAGTTCAATTATCTGCTTGGATATAGACAGTCCAAGCCCTGTTCCCTCTACTGATATATCATTATCGTATGCTCCCCTTGTATACAAATCAAATAATGATGGCATATCCTTTTCATCTATTCCCCTGCCATTATCCTTCACTATAATAATATAATTATGTATATTATCCCCTATATTATTATTACAGTCTTCTTTCACAATAACATCTATATGTCCGCCAACCGGCGTATATTTGATTGCATTGTTAATAAGATTAATAAGCACCTGGCTTATTCTCGTCCAATCCATATACACATATTTATCAGTTATACCCTCTAGATCAATTGTCATCTTTTGTTTCTTTACTGCCGCCTGAATTTCTACAAGATTATAGAAATCTGTCATAAGCTCATAAATGTCGCTTTTTTCATTTTCTATATTAATCTTTCCCTGCTCTATCCTTGACACCTCAAGCACATCATTAATAATACCAATCAGATGATTTCCAGCTTCTTTAATCTTTTCAAGGCAATCCTTAACCTTATCCTGATCCCGATTATCCATATTATTCTGTGCAATTGAGGCATATCCAAGAATCACATTCATAGGTGTCCTGATTTCGTGCGACATATCAGAAAGGAACTTTCCCTTTGCCCTGCTAGCACTTTCAGCCTGTGCAAGTGCTTCTTCTATAAGAAGCTGCTGTTCAATCTCTTTCTTTATAACATCTTCAATGTCCCTTATCATAAGAATAACACTTACAGGCTCACCATTTTTCCGCTTCTCAACGACAACACTTACAAGACACCACCTGAATACTCCATTGGTTACCTGTCTTTTGTATCTGTACTCTGTCTTATCTTTATGTTTTAATTCACATTTAAGATTATCAACTGCAAGAAGCGTTGACACATCTTCCTCCGAATTATTACATATGATATTACCTGATATTCTGCGGTTGACCTCGTCAGTATAATCTATAAACTCATTATCCTCGATATACCACGGATATATTCTTTTGCAGGTATTATCTGAAAGATTGACATAGTACACCTCGTAATATGCCTGAAGCGTGCTTGATACAATATTTCCATACCATTTTGTTCCTTCTGCGGCAATACTGCTTTTATTATTCCCTCTACTCATAACTTTCTACCCCTCTGTTATCTACATAATGACATTATTCTCTCTTATATCTGAAACAAGTTGTCGCCTGAACGCCCTACACCCATTCTCATTCCAGTATTTTCTTTTCTCTATCTTTATAACCTCAAATGTAGTATTTAAGATATGCGACTTATAACTTGTGTTAGGTTCTCTGCCTGGATAAAATACAGTGATTGAATCCCTAAACTCGTCTTCGTCCAAATCATAATCTTTAGCAAACTGCTCAGAAAGTTCATCTGTTGTAATCCTCTTAATATGTGCATAATACCCCACAAGATATGCAAAATAGTCCACATCAAACTTTTCTATCCAATAATCATCTGATGCCACAAATACAACTACAGGGAACTGCCTATTATCATCTTTAATAAGATCCTTTAATGTATTGTATTCTTCTTCATTATCAATACCCCTTACATTCTGTCTTAACCTCTCCACATCACAGATTCCAATATTATCTGCTATCTCTCCATAGAAGTTAGGACGGCTGAACAATACATTTTCATTATCTCTGTACTTATCTGCTGGCTCAGCATATTCATTACTTACGTCAAATAAAAGCCTGTCACCATCTTTCTTAATAGTAGCAATCGATATCCACAGTCTGTTAGCGACCTTAGAATCAAGGTGCGTTGTAATCTCCTTGAAATATAAATTCTCATTATCATATTCAAGCGATACCTTATACCCCGGTCTTTCATTATCATATGTATCCACACTGCCCGGCATATCATCAAATACTTCATTAAATCTTGAATGTACCCACGAATATATGTAATTAACTGCCTTTTTAAATGCGTCCTCCATAGAAAGATTAGTAAGATCAATGCAGGAATGTGACTGGAATACCTTATAATTGCCAAGCGGTTTAAATGGCTCAAAGCGGCGTCTTTTACCGCCAGCCTCGAATTCCTGTTTATTCTTATGCTCCTGCTCTATCTTTCTAAATGCCTCGTTAAGCCTTTCATCATCAGGGCCTATCTGATTGACAATCTTTACTATATTATTAAGTGTAAGCTCTATTCCATTCTCTGAAGTATCAAGCCATAACTGTTCAATAGCCCCTTGTCTTGGTGCCTTATAAAATATCTTTGCAAGCTCTGTGTCTGAATCAAACAGCTCCTCTATGTATGGATGCAGTGGTTCATTCTCAAACTTTAACCTGTAGTGACACCTTAACATATCATTCCATTTCTTGTCTTTGTAATGCTGGTGTCCTAAATCTTCAAGCAGCCCTGCTATCGAATCATCACACAGTTCAAATGTAGCAAGAATACTGTTCATCTTTCTTGCCAGTGCTTCGTTACCTATTCCAAACGCCGAGCCTTTATATCTCATATCGTGCTCAATCTCGTGCCAGCCCTCAAATGAGTTCGTCCTTACCTGAACCTCAAATGTATCGTCAACATAATCTGACAGATATGGATTGACAATTGTCTTGCTAAGATATGCTGGAAGCTTGAATATTCCATTGACCTTCATAGCCTTGAATTCATATTCATTATTCTCCGTAGTCTCCCACATTCCTGGAGATATAAATAATGTATCTAAAAGCTTTCTGCATATATCTACATCATCAACAAAATATAGGATTATTCTTATTCCTACAAGATCCTGCATTTTCTTATCTTCATTCTCCGTACCCGGACGTCTGTAATCTTTAAATATAAGCTTATTCACCATAGAATCAACTGCCTTGACCCTGTATGCAATTCTGTAGTAAAATCCTGCTCTTTTTAGCTTTTCCTCTATAATGCTTAATAAATCATCTTTTACAACCTGTGGAACAACTATCTGTTCAACATTCTCCTTTGTAAATAACTCATTAACTTCATTCATAAGTAACCCCATCCAATTCTTCATATATCTTTCTTTTAAGCTGTTCTTTAATGCTATCCTTGGCAAATGCAGCTTCAGCTGAATTAATAAGCAAATTCTTTAATATTATACCATTTATAGGAAATGTTTGCACAAGTAATTTAAGTTCATTTTTAATACTTGTGCCTGAAACCATCATATTGTCCGTATTTATGGTAACTTTAACACCATTATTAATAAGTTTCATAATTGGATAATCAGCAATATTATCAACAACTTTCGTATTAAGGTTACTTGTAGGACACAATTCTAACGGAATATTCTTATCTGCCAGCTCCTTAATCATATCCTCTGACCAGGCTGCCATTATTCCGTGTCCTATTCTTTCAGCTCCCATATATATTGCCGTCTTTATGCTTTCTTCTCCATCTGCTTCACCTGCGTGTATTGTAAACGGAATATTATATGCCAAAGCTTCTTTAAATATTCCAACAAACTGCTTTGTTGGATATAATTTTTCTGCACCGGCAAGATCTAGTGCCACAACTCCACGTCCAAGATATGTATGGGCAATCCTTATCGTTTCTTTATTAAGCTCCTCATTATCACTTCCCCTCATACAGCATAATATAAGCTTGTGATAATCTGAATTACCGAGTCCTTTTATTGCCGCCTGCACAACCTCTTCCTGTGTCAACCCCTTCTGCATATGAAGCTGTGGTGCAAATCTTATCTCACTGTACATTATCCCCTGACTATCCTGCCCAGCTATTAACATTCTCACACATTCAGTAATAGCTTCAGCTTTCTGCAAAAGTGTCAGTGGAAATTCAAATTTTTCCAGATATTCATTCAAATCCCTGCAGTCTTTGGACACCTGTAATCTTTCTTTCAGGTCTTCTTCACTTTCATTAAGTTCAATACCATTGATAAGAGCCAGCCTCTTAGCCATTGGAATACTGACTGAACCATCAAGGTGAACGTGTAAATCTATAAGGCAGTGTAATTTATCTATATTAATATTCATAATAATCCTCTTTTCTGCGTACATTTTACGCATATCAACCTGGTGCCTTGTAAGGGCAGCTCTAGCTTTTTTCAAATCTCCCACTATGTACAGCTTTATTATAGCACATATTTATACAGCTTTGAAAGGCATAGATAATTCGCACTAACTATTCGCACTAACTATAAGTTTGATTATTTGCCAGGTTTATGTTATACTTATTATACTTATTAGTATTATATTTACATTAATTATTTATTAATTGCTTTATAATCTACAATTATTTATTAATTCACATAAATGTTAGTCAGGGGGAATAATTATGGTCATCCACGAATCAGCTGAAGATTATTTAGAAACAATACTTATGCTTAGCAAGAAACTGCCTGTTGTGCGTTCAATTGATATTGCCAACGAAATGGGCTATAAGAAGTCAAGCGTCAGCATTGCTATGAAGAATCTTCGTGAATCAGAACATATACGCGTAACTAAAGAAGGTTATATATACCTTACAGACTCTGGCAGGGAAATTGCCGAGATGATTTATGAAAGACATCAGATACTTTCTTCTTGGTTAATACAGCTTGGTGTCAATAAGCAGACTGCCGAGGAGGATGCGTGCCGTATCGAACACGATATAAGCAAAGAGTCTTTCAATGCCATTAAACAGGCTATATCTGAACAGCTTAGCAACAGACAGAAATAACTTACTAAAAAAGGGACTTAAAAAGTCCCTTTTAATATTGTTCATTTTTTAATTATAACATCATCCATTCACCTTATAAATATTATAATCCCTATAACCAGCAGGCACTTCTTCATCAGTTATTATCTTAGCTGTATCAATCCTTGCAAATGTCACTGAACTTACATTATCGAATTTGGTGCTGTCTGCAAGAATTATTTTGTGATTGCAATGGCACATCGCCATTTTCTTAACTTCTGCCTCATTAATATCAGGCGTCGTAAATCCACATTTAATACTTATGCCATTTGTACCAAAAAATCCTTTGTTGAAATTATAATTTCTTAACATTTCAATAGCATTAGCACCTACTACTGCTTCTGTTGAACCCTTAAGCTCACCACCTATAAGTATAACCCTGAAACCTAACGCCGCAAGATTTCTTGCGTGTGTAACAGCATTAGTCACATATACCGCCCGCTTTTCTGTTATATAATCAATCATACAACCTGTTGTAGTGCCTGCATCCATATATACAAAATCATCAGGTTCTATAAGTCCTGCCGCATATTTTGCAATAAGCTTCTTGCCATTAATATTTATTTCACGCTTCTGCGTAACGCTTGGTTCACTGCCTGAAACTTCAAAACCTGCTGATACTGCACCTCCAAATACCTTGACAAGCTTGCCTTCTTCATCAAGCAAATTCAAATCTCTTCTAATTGTAGATTCTGAAATTCCAAGTTCTTCTTTAATCTCATTGACAGTTATACTTCCCTTGCGTTTCAACTCCTGAAGTATATATTCGTGTCTTTTCTCTGCAAGCATAACAATCACCTTTTCCAATATACCAATTATAATTCAGATACATCAGTGTCACGGATAATCTTTCTGATTGGAAGAATTCTCCCCGGCGAAACCGACAATTCATCAACACCCATTTCAAGAAACTTCTGTGTAAGGCTTGTATCAGCTCCAAGCTCTCCACATATTCCTGCCCATATCCCGGCTCTATGTGCATTATCGACAACCATTTTAATCATCTTTAGCACTGCTGGGTGATGTGCATCAAAAAATGTATCCAGCTTAGGATTCTGCCTGTCAACAGCCAATGTGTACTGTGTCAAATCATTAGTTCCAATACTAAAGAAATCAACCTTTTTTGCAAGCTCATCGCTAATCATTGCAGCCGCCGGTGTCTCTATCATTATTCCTGTCTTTGGGCTTCCTATCTTAATCTCCTGAGCCGCAAGCTCAGCCTTCACCTCATTTTCAATCTCTTTTATGCGGTCTATCTCCCACATATTAGCAATCATCGGATACATAATATGAATATTGCCATATGCACTCGCCCTGTATAAAGCTCTTAACTGTGTCTTAAATATATCCGTTCTTGTAAGGCATATTCTGATAGCTCTCACACCTAATGCCGGATTGTCCTCTTTATCAAGATTAAAATAGTCACACTGCTTGTCTGCACCTATATCAAGTGTTCTTATTATAGCCGGCTTTCCAGCCATATTTTCCGCAACAGTCTTATATATATTAAACTGTTCCTCTTCTGTCGGAAAATCAGTTCTCTCAAGATAGATGAATTCACTCCTGAACAATCCTATTCCTGCCGCATCATTAGCAAGAACTAACGCTATATCCTTAACATTACCAATATTAGCATACAACTTTATCTTTGTTCCATCAAGCGTTACATCTTCTTTTCCCTTAAGTCTGTTTAAAAGTTCCTTCTGTTCTATATACTTCGCCTGTTCTTTCTTGTAGCGGTCAAGTGTCTCGCTATCAGGATTGATATACACAACTCCATTAAAGCCGTCAACAATGCCTGTTAAGCCGTCTATATCTTCATCAAGAACACCTTTTGTTCCTATAAGGGCTGGTATCCCCATTGTCCTTGCAAGTATAGCTGTATGTGAATTAACCGAACCCTTAACACTTACAAATGATAATATCTTTTCTTTATCCATCTGTACAGTTTCCGATGGTGCCAAATCTTCTGCAATGATTATTGACGGCTCATCAGATTCTATTGTACTGCTTTTACCACCACTAAGAATAGTTATAAGTCTTTCAGAAATATCTCTTACATCTAAAGCCCTGCCTCTCATATATTCATCGTCCATAGCCGCAAACATTGATGAAAAGTTATCCGAGGTCTGTGCAACTGCATATTCAGCATTAACATTCTGATTATCAATTATATTAAGAACCGACTCTTTATAATCGTCATCTTCAAGCATTATCTGGTGCATTTCAAATATTGCCGCATTGGCTTCACCGACTTCCTTTAAAGCCTTATCATAAAGCATACCTAACTGTTCAACTGCTTTATCAACGGCATTAATATATCTTTGCTTCTCGCTCTCACAATCATCAATATGCATCCGCTTAACCTGCTGTTGTTCTTTACTGTACACTTTAATTCTGCCTATGGCTATCCCGCCAAACACGCTTTTTCCTTTATATTCATACATAACAGCCCCTCCTTTCTTTAATTTCAGCCCTTTAATTAGGTATTTTAATTTATATACTTTAACCCTGGCACTTTAATTTACATATTAGCTTTCATAAATTCTTCAATCTTTGCAGCTGCCTGTTCTTCGTCTGTACCTTCTACATTTACTGTTACTTCCTGTCCACATTTTACTGCTAATGACATTATTGTAAATACCTTCTTGCAGTCAGCAGTCTTTCCGTCTTTCTTAATTAATATACTACTCTCAAACTGCTTAGCTGCTTTTACAAGTTCACCTGCTGGTCTCATATGGATTCCTTCTTTGTCTGTAATTGTATAATTAAATTCTTTCATAATAAACCTCTTTTCTGCGTATCTTTTATTTTAAACGTTTCGTTTTGGTATATTTTGTGTTTTTTATATTTATATATTGTGTTTTTAACAGGACCATACCAGATACGCCAGGCTATAGCCATTTACTTTATTTTAAAATTCTATTTTATTAATTAATCTATTCATTAACCTTCTTCTTTAATACTCCAAGAAGGAAACAAGAAACGATTGTTCCAACAACTAATGCTAAAAGATAATATAATGGGTTGCCGACAACCGGGAACACGAATATTCCACCGTGTGGAGCCATTAACGTGCACTTAAATAACATACTTATTGCTCCTGCTATTCCAGAACCAATAAGGCATGCTGGTATAACGTGAAGCGGATCTGCCGCCGCATATGGAATGGCACCTTCTGTTATAAATGCAAGTCCCATAATAAAGTTGGTTGGTCCTGCCTCTCTTTCTTCCTTAGTGAACTTATTCTTAAATAACATTGTAGCAAGTGCAATAGCACAAGGTGGAACCATACCACCAATCATAACTGCTGCCATAATATCGTAATTACCATATGCAATTGAAGCTGTTCCAAATACATATGCTGCTTTATTAAATGGACCACCCATATCAATTGCCATCATTGCTGCAAGCACAAATCCAAGAATTATACGGCTTGAACTTCCCATTCCCACAAGGAATGAATTAAGTCCTGTATTAATCGCCCCCATAACAGGCTCTATTACATAGTTCATTCCAAGTCCTATAACAAGAATTCCCACAACCGGATATATAAGCACAGGTGCAATCTTTTCAAGTGCTTCTGGAAGCTTGTCACACAATTTTCTTAAACCTAAAATAATGTATCCAGCCGCAAAGCCTGCAACTAAAGCACCTAAAAATCCAGACTTTCCATTAGCTGCAATATATCCTCCGACAAAACCCAGTGCCAGTGCCGGTCTGTCACCTATT
>ERZ825159.2997-NODE-2997-length-12748-cov-3.465532_pt1 | contig 12748 bp, 13 predicted proteins | sample MGYA00519932_ERZ825159 | MGnify/ENA primary metagenome ERZ825159 (study PRJEB31778, sample SAMEA3449191) | human gut metagenome | biome: human gut; feature: human-associated habitat; material: faeces | place: United Kingdom | collected 2010/2012 ...
CAGCTGCGCTGCCAGCTGGACCGTCTGCTCAGACTGGAAACGCAGATAATCCCGGGCTGTCTGCAGCAGGGGGATGGGCAGGATCATCAGCCACACCAGCACATAGAGAAAGCCGGCGGGCCAGTAGTGGCGCACGTCGCTGCGCAGCAGCGTCCCGTTACAGCAGGATGTCTTTCGCGGCATAGTCCACACCTCCCAATTCATAGATAAAGATCTCCTCTAGCGTCAGCGGGATGGATTCCAGCAGGATGGGCTCCGTGATCTCCATGCGGCGCAGGATCTCGGCGCGGCTGCCCCGCACGATGTAGGTATACACCCGTCCCACGTGGCTGCGGTGCAGGATGTTCAGCTCCGACGGCAGCATCGGCTCCGTCACGCCGGCGTAGGCCACCTGCAGCTTCACGGTGTTGTCCTGCAGGTCGGAGAGGCTCCGCTCCAGCAGCACCTGCCCGCGGTTCAGGATGCCCACGTGGTCGCACACGTCCTCCAGCTCGCGGAGGTTGTGGCTGGACACCAGTACCGTGGTGCCCCGCTCGGACACGTCACCCAGCAGCAGAGACCACACCTGGCGGCGCATGACGGGGTCCAGCCCATCCACCGGCTCATCCAAAATGAGGTACTCCGGCATGCAGCACACCGCCAACCAGAACGCCGCCTGCTTCTGCATACCCTTGGACATGCGGCGCAGCATCATCTTCTCGTCCAGTGGGAACACCTGCTTCAGCTTTTCATAGCGCTCCCAGCTGAAGGCGGGGTACAGTCCCGCGAAAAAGCGGGCCATCTCACGGATATTGGCCTGGGGGAAATAGTACCAGTCGTCGCCGATCACTGTCATCCGCCGCTTGACGGCGGGGTTCTCGTATATCGGCTGGCCGTCCAGCAGCACCTCGCCGCTGTCCTGACGGTAGATACCGGCCAGATGCCGGATGATGGTGGACTTGCCCGCGCCGTTGGGGCCCACCAGACCGTACACCGCGCCCTTGGGAACCGTCATGTTCAGACTGTCCAGCGCCCGAAAGCCGTCAAAGGTCTTGACCACGTTTTTCGCTTCAAGCATGTGTCTCTCCTCCTCTCCACAGCTGCAAAAGATCCTCCTCCGTGCAGCCCAGCGTCTTCAACTCCTCCAGCAGAGGGGCCGCCTGCGTTTTCAGCTCACGGATACGCCGCTGCTGCTCGCCGCCCTCGGCGGCGGCAAAGCTGCCCTTGCCGGGCACGGAGTAGATGTACCCCTCCGCCTCCAGTTCGCTGTATGCCCGCTGGATGGTGTTGGGGTTGATGGCCAGCTGTGTGGCCAGACTCCGCACCGACGGCAGCTTTTCGTCCGGCGGCAGCAGCCCCGTCAGCATCATCCGCCGCAGATTGTCCTTCACCTGCTGGTACAGGGGGCGGCTGTCCCGATAATCCAGGGAGATCATCCGCGCTCACTCCTTCCTGCCATTGCGTATTAACCGTATTATGCGTGTTAGTACAGTTACCATACCATGGACAGCTGCGGCTGTCAAGGGAAAAATGGAAAAATGCGGGAAGCACCGTCCGAAAGGGACGGTGCTTCCCGCATACTTTTTCCCGATACGGGGCAAACTGCCCATATCCTGAATTTGCTATGGAGGGAATTTTTATGGAAGCCATCGTATTGCAGAAGGCGTGTATCCGGTGCGGCCTGTGCCCCACCATCTGTCCGGAGGTGTTCTCTCTGGAGGACGGCGAATCGGCGCAGGCGGCGGCCGGGCCGATACCCGACGGTTTGAAGCTGGCCGTGCAGGAGGCGGCGGACGCCTGCCCCGCGGCGGCTATCGAGGTGCGGTAAGCCTTACCGGAGGACGGTGCCGTCCGCCAGGGTGATGGTGTAGCCGTTGAAATTGATGGCGCCGTTGTTGGTGAGGCGCCGGACGTAGAAACGCTTGACGAACCGTGCCCCCTGTACCAGCAGGGTCACGGCCAGATAGGCGGCCAGCGTTACCATGGCTGCGGCCGTGGCCCGCCCGCCCAGAATGGCGGTAAGGCACTGGGCCATGCGGTCCTCAAACCAGAGCCCTGCCAGAAGTCCCACATTGATCTCTGGGAAGAAGGGAGATCTATCAATGGAAGGAGAGACGTCATCCGCCGGATAGGCGAGCCGGCCATGATGAAGACACCGGCCTGCTCCGCCTCGCCGAACACCTCCGCGTGCAGGTCGGACGCGCCAGACAAAGCAGATAAGGTGCAGATGTCTTTGCGTTGACTTTTTCTTCCCCTCATGATACCATCAAAAGCGGTGAAAAAAGCCAACGTTTTCATAAAGGAGAGAGTTTATGGAGAAAAAACCAACCCCCCGGGCGGTGGCCCTGCTGCCCGTGGCCGTATTCCTGGTGCTGTATCTGGTGCTGGGCATTATTCTGGAGTATGTGTTGAAAATCAAAATGGGCTTCTATCAGATCCCCATCGTCGTGGCCTTCCTGGTGGCGCTGCTGGTAGCGTGCCTGCAAAACCGCGGTGTGAGCTTTGATGAAAAGCTGGAGCTGATGGGACAGGGCATCGGCGATAAGAACATCGTCACCATGATCCTCATCTTCCTGGTGGCGGGCATCTTCGTGGGCGTCACCGGCCGCTCCAGCGCCGAGGCCGTGGCCTACTTCCTGCTGTCCATCGCCCCGGTGAAGCTGGCGGTTGCTGTGCTGTTCGTGGTGGCGTGCTTCGTGTCCATGGCCATGGGCACCTCCGTCGGCACCATCACCCTGCTGGCCCCCATCGCCGTGGCGGTGTCCGCCGATTCCGGCTTTGACCTGCCGCTGTGCATCGCCTCCGTCATGGGCGGCGCGATGTTCGGCGACAACCTCAGCTTTATTTCCGACACCACCATCGCCGCCTGCTCCACCCAGGGCACGGAGATGAAGGACAAGTTCCGCGCCAACTTCAAGATCGCCCTGCCCGCCGCGCTGGCGGCGCTGGCGCTGATCATCGTGGTCTCTCTGGGTACCGATGTGCAGAATGCCGTATCCGGCGGTCACGATCTGGTGCTGATCATCCCCTATGTGCTGGTGCTTATCGGCGGCATTGTCGGCCTGAACGTGTTCGTGGTGCTGCTCATCGGCATCGCCGCCGGCGCCGCCATCACCCTTATCACCGGGCAGGTCACGGCGCTGGAGCTCATGGGCAACATGGGCGGCGGCGTGTCCGGTATGTTCGAGACCATTCTGGTGACGCTGCTGGTGGCCTCCCTGTGCGGCCTCATCCGCGCCTACGGCGGCTTCGAGAGCATCCTCGCCTTCATCCGCCGGGTGTTCCGCGGCAAGCGGGGCGGCCAGCTGGGCATCGGCCTGCTGGTGGGCCTCATGGATATCGCCACCGCCAACAACACCGTGGCCATCGTCATGGCAGGCCCCATCGCCAAGGAGGTGGCGGAGGAATACGGCATCAGCCCCAAGCGCTCCGCCTCCCTGCTGGACACCTTCTCCTGCATCTTTCAGGGCATCATCCCCTACGGCGCCCAGATGCTGGTGGCCATTTCCACCTGCGCAACCCTCGGCTACGCCATCAGCGCCTTTGACATCATTCCCCTGCTGTTCTACCCCTTCCTGCTGTGCCTGTCCAGCCTGCTGTTCATCCTGTTTGACAAGAAATAAAGCGTCTCATTTCGTGTACTTACAGCAAGAGCCCACCTTCTCAAGAAGGTGGGCTCTTGGCGTAAATGCTTCCGCGGTACCTGTATGACGCGGCGCTGTGGCCGCTGTCCGCTGAAATCGCCATGTAAAAAAGACAGCTTCCAAGGAATATAGGTTTAAGCGCGGCAAATGCTCCGGCACACACTCTGCCAGAAGCCGCCGGTTGGCTCCCCCTTATTCTTCCTTCAGGTGCTCCTCCATCCAGTGCAGGATCTCGCTGAGTCGGCTGATGCGGTTGGAGGGCTTTCCCTCTCGGCTCAGGCCGTGGTTCTCGCCGTAGAACATGCACAGCTTGCTCTCCACGCCATGGAGCTTGAGTGCCGCGAACATTTCCAGACCGTTGGCCAGCGTGCAGAGGTAATCCTTATCTGCGTGAATGAACAGTGTGGGCGTCTTAACGCGGTCGGCGTAGGTAAGAGGCGACGCCTTCCACAAACGCTCCGGGTGCTCCCAAATGGTGCCAAGCTGCTGGTCAGGCACATAATAGTAGCCGATATCCGAGAGGAGATAATCCCCCACATAGTTGGCAATGCTCCGCTGGGACACGGCACAGCGGAAACGATCCGTGTGACCGATGACCCAGTTGGTCATAAAGCTGCCATAGGAACCGCCGGCAACGCCCATCCGATCTGCGTCAATTTCGGGATACCTCCGCAGAACCTCATCCGTGAACTCCATCAGATCCCGGAAGTCCACCTCTCCGTACTTGCCCTGAAGATCGGCAAAGGCATTTCCCTTGCCGCAGCTTCCTCTTGGGTTGCAGTAGCATACGAAAAAGCCGGAGGCCGCCCAAAGCTGCATCTCGTGGTGGAAGCCCGGGCCGAACACCATCTTCGGCCCACCGTGAATATGGAGGATGCCCGGATACCGCTTGCCCGGCTCGTAGCCCACCGGCTTCATCACGAAGCCGTCGATATCCACGCCGTCCGTGTTGAGGAAATACAGCGTCTCGCCCACCATTCTCTGTCCCGTGACGGAGCCGGAGAAGCAGTCGGTGACCACCTCGGAGTTGACCCGGCGGTCATAGCGGCCCAGATTTTCCTCGCCATTTTCGTCCACCACAAAGAATGTGGGGTGCTCGTACACGCCATAGTCCCGCATGACCAGTCCCAGACAGAGCGCCTTCCGGCCTAAATGCCCCACATAGTCGATGCTGTATTTGTCGGGCGTGATCAGCGTCTCCGTCTCGTTCCGCGCTGTTTCTCCTTTAAAAAGTTTCTTATCTCACAAGGTGCGTCGTTTACAGGGATCACTGAAGCGACAGACCGTTGATCGCCTTTTCCATCTGCTCCAGAGCCTTTGTCAGGGTACACCGGGGACAGGCCACATTCATGCGCAGAAAAGCCTCTCCCTGCTTACCGAATTCATAGCCGGCGCAGAACGCCACCTTGGCCTCATTGATCATGAAATGCTCCAGCGCCATGCCCCGGTAGGGCAGCTGGGAGCAGTCCAGCCAGACCAGATACGTACCCTCGGAGGGGATCATACGGATCTGAGGAATGCGCTCCCGCAGGAACTGATCCAGATACGCCTTGTTGTCGGAGACGTAGGCGATGGCCTGATCCAGCCACTCCTCGCCGTCGTTGTAGGCGGCTATGAGGGCGGCCATGCCGAAGATGTTGTCCAGCCGCGTCTGGGCAATGGACATTTCCTCGTTGAACTTGCACCGCAGGTCGTCGTCCGCCAGCACCAGGGTGGCCATACCCAGTCCGCCCAGATTGAAGCCCTTGTTGGAGGAGTAGCAGACCATGGAATGGCGCAGCACCTCCTCGCCCAGCAGACCAAAGGTGGTGTGGGGATGCTCCGGCGGCACGAAGTCGCAGTGGATCTCGTCCACCAGCATGAAGATGTTGTGCCGCAGACAGATCTCCGCCACGCCCTCCAGCTCCTGACGGGTCCATACCCGACCGGTGGGGTTGTGGGGGCTGGAGAGCACCAGTACCTTCACGCCGGAGGCAGCCTTGGCCTCCATATCGGCGAAGTCGAAGGTGTAGCGCCCGTCCTTCCAGACCAGCGGCGTCTCTACCAGCTTCCGGCCGCCCCGGGTGACCATGTCAAACAGCGGGTCGTAGTTGGGCATGGGGACCATGACCCTGTCGCCGGGCTTGGTGAGGATGCGCAGCATCACGTTCATGGCGTAGATCACGCCGGGAGGCGCAAAGGCCAGATGCTCATAGTTGACCTCAAAGCCATGGCGCTTTTTCAGCCAGCCCATCACCGCGTCATAATAGGGCTGCTGGCGCACACCGTAGCCGTAAACCGGATGGGCGGCGCGCTTCTGTACAGCCTCCACGATGCAGGGGGCGCAGGCGAAATCCATGTCCGCCACCCACATGGGGATCACATCGTCCCGGCCGAAATAGTCCATATCGCAGTCCCACTTAAAGGAGAAGGTATTTCTGCGATTGATGGGGGTATCAAAATCGTATCTCATGCAGCGCCACCAACCAGTGCAACGACGATCCACAGAATGATGGACACTGCCGCCGCCAGCAGCGCATAGGGAAGCTGGGTGCGGACGTGGTCAATGTGGTCGCAGGCGGCGCCCAGAGAGGAGAGCACCGAGGTGTCGGAAACGGGGGAGCAATGGTCGCCGAACAGACCGCCGCTGACAACGGCGCCCACAGCGGCGTAGACCAGCGTACCCAGCTGACCGCCGGTGAAGGAGTAGGCCATGGGAACGGCGATGGGAATGCAGATGGCGAAGGTGCCCCAGGAGGAGCCGGTGAAGAAGGAGATCACGGCGCCCGCGATGAAGGTCACAGACAGGAACAGGGCGGGGGTCATCCAGCTCTCGCAGACGCCCAGCAGGAAGTCGGCGGCGCCCATGGACTTGGTGATGGTGTTGATGCAGTAGGCCAGGGCCAGGATCAGCGTGGCGGACATGACGCTCTTCATGCCCTGCACGGCGGTACTCACCAGATCGGTCACGCTCTTAAACACCTTGCGGATGCTCAGCTCGATGGACATATAGATCACGGTGATGATGAAGCACTCCAGGATCTTCACGCCGCCCTTGGCGATGTACGTCCAGATGGCGGTGGCTACCAGGATCATGATGGGGACCAGGAAGTCCAGCATGACGTTGGGCTTTACATCACTGTCGTTGCCCTTCTGCAGCTCCTCCAGCTCGGTGCCCATCATGGGAACGGCGCCGTCACGCAGCAGCTTGCCGGTGGTGCGGGCGCGCTGCTCCGCCTTGCGCATGGGCCCGAAGTCGGGGAAGATCTCCAGTGCGGAGAGCAGTGTGATGAGCACCATCAGAATCGCGTAGAAGTTAAAGGGGATGGCGCTGATGTAGACGCTCACGCCCTGCTCGTTAGAGGTCACAGGGCCGCCCAGATCCGCCACCAGACCGGCCACGTAGGCACCCCATGCCATGAAGGGCATCAGGGTACACACGGAGGCGCAGGTGGAGTCGAGGATGAAGGCCAGCTTCTCTCTGGGCACACGCATCTCATCCGTCAAGGGACGCATGACCACGCCGCGCAGCAGGGGGCTCATGTAGTCGTCGATAGTGAACAGGCCGATGAACCAGGTGGCCAGCTTTACACTGCGGGGGGATTTCACCTTACCGGCGATCATCTCCGCAAACGCCTTGACCACGCCCGCCTTCATGAAGAACGCGATCATAATGCCGATGAATACCTGAATGAGCAGGATCCAGATGAAGTCCTCGTTGCCCAGAGCCTCCTCCGCCAGAGCGGAGAAGCCGAAGGCGGGGTCATGCCCCAGCAGCAGAACGCCGGAGAGACAGCCCATGAACAGGGCAAAGACCGCGTCCTTCTTCCAAAATGCCAGCAGCAGGGTAAGCGCAAGGGGAATCAATGACAAAATACCGTAGTTTGCAGCTTCCATTACAAATACCTCCTTAAAAATATAACGCGGGGTAGGATGACATTGAGCCTCCCTTCTGATAACTTTGTTACATTCCTGATTATAATTTATCACACCCCCCTTGTCAACCTTGCATAAGTGCCAAGAAGCTTGATAATTTTTTGTCTAAATCGCTGCTTCGAAGGCTATTTTCGCCTTGGCCTGCAAAAAAATGTTACATCCCCCCCAACTTCCCAGCATATTAGGTGTTGATTTATCCATTCATTTTCGATATACTGACTTTCACTAGCACTATGTGACAGTTTTTTATCAGGCAAGAATTATTGTTGAGAAAGTAGGGATACAGTGAGCAACTACGCCAGTCTTGAGCGATACATTCCTCTGGTGGAATTTATGGGGAAGATCTGCGGAAAGAATTATGAGATCATCCTCCATGACGTTTCCACGCCGGAGCGCTCGGTGATTGCCGCCTGCAACGAGCATCTCAGCGGCCGCCGCGTGGGCGACCCCATGACGGAGTTGGCCAAGGAACTGCTGCGAACCGGAGCCTATAAGGAGCACGACTATGTGGCCAACTACGAGGGCCGCACCCGGGGAGGCAAGCGTTTCGTCTCTTCCACCTATTTCATTAAGGAAAAGGGGCATCTGGTGGGGCTGATCTGCGTGAACCACGATGTGGAAGATATTCTGGTGCTCTCGGAGCATCTTTCCAACCTGCTCCATTCCTTTTCTCTTCCGCAAGAGGAGGAAAGCTCCGCCTATACCGAAAACCTGGATGATTCTATCCCGGAGCTGTCCAGCAATCTGATCCACTCCACCATCCTCGGCTATGGTATCCCCTCCGAGGCCATGCATACCGCCGACAAGCTGGAGATACTCCGCTCTCTGGAAGCGCAGGGCGTATTCCAGACCAAGGGCTCCGTCGGACAGGTCGCCAGGGAACTGCACATCTCCGAACCCACGGTCTACCGCTACCTGCGGCGTATCCGCAGCGAAGCAACATGATTTTCCGCCGCGGCGCTTCACCCGCGGGCGGGACGCTCTGACGTCTCGATGCGTAAGGCGACCGGCCACGGCTACGGCGTTCTGACAAAGACCCCGGAGCTTGTCCGCGAGGAGATCGAGGGCATGATGGCCGAGGCTGTGGCGGCGGCAAAAACAGCCGTACCTCCGGCACTTCCCGAGCACTTCCACGTGGAGGTCACCTATGTACACCATTATGACGCCTATGGATGCTCCCACTATCCCGGCGCCAGCCTCATCTCTCCCACCACCGTGGCCTTTGATGCCGATGATTACGGTGATGTGCTGCGCTTTTTCTACTTTGTGATCTAAGAAACGGAGGTATATGCTATGGCTGTTATTGCCTATCAATACCGCGGTGATCTGGTGGATCAGATCCACCGGGGACACATCGCGGTAACGGATCACACAGGCAAGATCCTTTGGAAGCTCGGTGATCCGGAGCGTCTTACATTTGCCCGCTCCTCCGCCAAGCCCCTTCAGGCGATCCCCGTGGCAGAGAGCGGTGCGCTGGAGCATTATGGCATTACCCCGCAGGAACTGGCTGTCATCTGTTCCTCCCACAACGGAGAGCCCTTTCATGTAAAGGCCGTGGAGAGCATCCTGCAAAAGGCAGGTCTCTCCCCCAATCAGCTGTGCTGCGGGTCGGAATACCCCATGTATGTCCCCGCCGAGGATGCCTTGAAGATCGCCGGCATCCCCCGTGCGCCCATCTACTGCGACTGCTCCGGAAAGCACGCCGGTATGCTCATCACTGCCCGCCATTTAGGGGAATCCCTGGAGAACTATATTTCTCCGGAGCACCCTGTTCAGCAGCGTATCCTCTCGGTGTTCGCTGAAATGTGCGGCGTGGAGACCTCCGAAGTCCATCTGGCCGTGGACGGCTGCGGCGTTCCGGTCCACGCGCTGCCCCTTTACCGGCTGGCACAGGGCTACGCCCGCATGTCCCTCCCCACGCTTTTCACCCCCACCCGGGCCGCTGTCCTCCGGCGCATCACATCCGCCATGACAGCACATCCGGAAATGGTGGCAGGGACCGATCGCATCTGCACGCAGCTGATGGCCGCCTTCGGCGACCGAATCTTCTGCAAATCAGGCGCCAGCGCATTCTATGCCGTGGGCATCAAGGATAAGGGGATCGGCATTGCCCTCAAAATGGAGGACGGCGCCTCCTCCATCGTCCCGTATGCCATCCTCTCGGTTCTCACCCAGCTCGGCGTCATCACGCCGGAGGAAGCCTGCTCTCTGCCCCGCTACCACGACAAAAACCTTTACAACAACCACCACGCCGTCGTGGGCCGCACCGAGCTGGCCTTTCAACTGGAGCAGCTCTGCTAACGGCACGGGCTGCACGCAAAACAGAGCGCATCTGTCCTCTTGCCAGAAAGCAGCATAAACAAAACCACCCGCTTGGCAGGTGGTTTTGTTTATGTCGGCATGGTACTCCGGATAAAACGTTTCCCCGCTTTCCGGGCATAGGTCGAATGGTATGCTCTTGCGAAGGCGCACCGCTTCGCGGTCATACGCTCATGTGATTCGATTATTGTTATACCTCATGTAAATACAAAAATCCCGTCTGTTCAAAGAAGGTGACTTCTTGAAACAGACGGGATGTATGATTTCTGTGACTTATCGGACTCCTGTGCGCAGCACGATAAGCCTGCCGTCTGATTGGAAAAGACAGCAGGAACAGCATGCGGTATTCACAATGATCTGCTTTCTGTGCGCATTCATAGGGAGGGTCCGAGGATAAACTGCTTCATTTGGAAGAAAACAAAAAAGAGACCAAAAAATGGTTCAATGCCTTAGGGCGTTCTACGCCGTTCGGGGGAACCAAGTTTGGTCTTATCCGTAGTATATCCAATCCCGTCGAAAATGTCAAGCCGAAGTTCTCGCTGAAAGCTTATTCGGAGGCGGAGAAAAAAGGCCATGTAAAATCTGCAAAGGAGTTTTTCGGAGAGACGAACAACTGGAACGAAACCGGATACATTACCACGGACGGCACGAAGCTGGATTTTTCTGATCATCATGAGGGCGCACCCGGCGAGCATCGCTACGTAGACCACAGGGATACCCGCGGCGAGGCGGCGGTACAGGTGGAGCTGGAACGGTACTACGGCGGGGCAAAGGCACTTCTTGCTCAAAACGAAGCATTTCTGAAAGGGATCACAGAAGCGCTGCTCCTGACACTTCACCATACGCGGCGGGGAGAACAAGCCCGCCGCGTATGGACAGATTTCAATCCACGCCCCCCGCGAGGGGGGCGACAGCGCCCCTCTACCACGGCCATGCGGCCCTTGGAATTTCAATCCACGCCCCCCGCGAGGGGGGCGACCAAGCGGCTCTGCTGGGGCTGCATGAGAGCGGAATTTCAATCCACGCCCCCCGCGAGGGGGGCGACTCACTCATGTCCGCGATCTGCGCATCCCGCCGCAATTTCAATCCACGCCCCCCGCGAGGGGGGCGACAACGACCCTCCACCACGGCCATACGGCCCTTGGAATTTCAATCCACGCCCCCCGCGAGGGGGGCGACGACAGTCACAGCAGTCCCACCAGCCTCGGCAGTATTTCAATCCACGCCCCCCGCGAGGGGGGCGACCGCAGCCCCTCCGGCGCCGCGGCGGGCCAGCACATTTCAATCCACGCCCCCCGCGTGGGGGGCGACGCGGTCACCGGCTCTACGGACCTGTTCACGAAACAGATTTCAATCCACGCCCCCCGCGTGGGGGGCGACCGCGCTTGGCCTTGCGATAGAACGAAAAGCCAAATTTCAATCCACGCCCCCCGCGTGGGGGGCGACCGATGTCTGGTGCAAGTACCACTGGGACCGTGAGATTTCAATCCACGCCCCCCGCGTGGGGGGCGACAGCGGACATCTCGCTCGCTCTGCCGGTGGGATGGTATTTCAATCCACGCCCCCCGCGAGGGGGGCGACGGTATCCTCCTGCGGCGGTTCAGTACTGGTAAAATTTCAATCCACGCCCCCCGCGAGGGGGGCGACGCGGTTCATCCAATCCTCAAACATGCCGAGCTTATTTCAATCCACGCCCCCCGCGAGGGGGGCGACTGCGTTCCACCACCGCAAAACGGCCCTCCGGATATTTCAATCCACGCCCCCCGCGAGGGGGGCGACCTTGTAGAACGCCTTGCAAGCGCCCCTGACGCGCAATTTCAATCCACGCCCCCCGCGAGGGGGGCGACCGTACATATCGCGGTCAAAGTGCCGCCAGATCATATTTCAATCCACGCCCCCCGCGAGGGGGGCGACGTCAACCATCTTCGGGTCTATGGGGAGCTCAACTTGATTTCAATCCACGCCCCCCGCGAGGGGGGCGACTTCATAACCAAAGTTTCGGCGTTCGGCTTGTTGGTATTTCAATCCACGCCCCCCGCGAGGGGGGCGACAGCAGTTACCGGAGTCAGAGCCTGTTGTCATCTTTGCATTTCAATCCACGCCCCCCGCGAGGGGGGCGACTGACAATCCATTTGGCATCTTCAACGTTGTCGTATTTCAATCCACGCCCCCCGCGAGGGGGGCGACCTGCATTTGCCAGCGTAAACGGGATTTTCGTTACCGTATTTCAATCCACGCCCCCCGCGAGGGGGGCGACGACTACGAATCCGTCACGTTTTGGCAGTCGATCATTTCAATCCACGCCCCCCGCGAGGGGGGCGACGGCTAAGAGGGTGTATCTGTCCCCCAGTAACCAGCATTTCAATCCACGCCCCCCGCGAGGGGGGCGACGTTCATAACCAAAGTTTCGGCGTTCGGTTTATTGGTATTTCAATCCACGCCCCCCGCGAGGGGGGCGACGTTAGTGGGAGTAGGCAACTGTGAGCAGCTGTCATTTCAATCCACGCCCCCCGCGAGGGGGGCGACCGACGCTGCTGCTCTGTATACCAAACCGGGCAGTGATTTCAATCCACGCCCCCCGCGAGGGGGGCGACGTCACGCTGCCGCTCACCAGCTTCCAGCGGTCCAATTTCAATCCACGCCCCCCGCGAGGGGGGCGACGGCCGGAGTGGGCGAGGTGGTACCGACTTACAACAGCATTTCAATCCACGCCCCCCGCGAGGGGGGCGACGATCTCCTCCTCGGACAGCATGTCGCCTTCCTTATTTCAATCCACGCCCCCCGCGAGGGGGGCGACTATCGCTTTTGACGAGCTGACGCATTTTACGCAGATTTCAATCCACGCCCCCCGCGAGGGGGGCGACGCTGGAGCGGACGGACGCCACGCCCAC
>ERZ825159.3001-NODE-3001-length-12735-cov-4.573896_pt1 | contig 12735 bp, 9 predicted proteins | sample MGYA00519932_ERZ825159 | MGnify/ENA primary metagenome ERZ825159 (study PRJEB31778, sample SAMEA3449191) | human gut metagenome | biome: human gut; feature: human-associated habitat; material: faeces | place: United Kingdom | collected 2010/2012 ...
CCAAGAGGTTTTGTGGGATAAAGGAGCGGCAGTCGATAAAACGAAGCCGTATTTTGCAAAAATACGGCAAGTCGAAAGACTTGCCGCAACGTGGCTTTCGGCTACATTATAGATGCAGGGCTGAAAGTCCAGGTTTCATCAGGGTTTGCGGATATGCGCAAAATCAATTTTTCTGTTTTGATTTTTCATGTCAAAAATCCGAACCCACGACTCGCAAAAGCACTATTGCTTTTTATTATTCCGCCACCACCCATTTTCCTGTGTATTACCCTCACGCTTAACTGTATAATTTAATCAATATCATATTAAGAATCCTGTTATCTCATACTATCCCACAACTTATCAACTTTCGCATAGGTAATATGTTTCTTTATATGGCGTGGAATTTCCATCTTTTCTTCTTCGTCTTTATAATAATATACAACCGAAGAAATTTTAGGATTCTGATTTATCATAATAAATAGGTGTTCGTCATTTGTTGGAGAAAGACCAACAATTTCTAATTTCCCACTAATACTCCTAAACAAAGCTTCTTTTAATTTCATATCATCTTCCATCATCTTCCCGTATTTGTCAAGCCAATACCAACTCATAACTGCATTGCTGTATATATGATCCATCCCAACAACTCTATTTTTTATAAGTTCATCACATTCACTTTTATTTGATTTATAATAAATGCTTTTATCATCGTATTCCGGAGATAATACATCAAATTCTCCGTGCAAATGACATACACTTTTTGAATTTTCTAATATATTCTCAATATTATAATCATAATTAGTAGTAAATATTTTCGAAAATCCGTTTAAATATCTTGCCATTTTCGGATAGAAATTCTTATGCACTTGATTTATATGTCCATTATTATATATTCCGTCTACCATAACCTGCCGCAAAAATCTGAACATAATTTGCATATATTTTTCATTTTGCTTTTCACCATCTTGTTCCCGATATCCATTATTTAAAATTTCAAATGCCAAAAAATAATCTTCTAAATTTACCGAATCAATAGAACTTTTTTCAGGATAGTTCCTTTCTATTCGTTCTAATTCCATAAACATAAATAAACCATCTGCATTTGATTTCATCTTTCCAGATTTAATTTTATCGATCATGCAAACTAATCCTTCAAATATACCCATTTGTTCATCAATGGATAAAGAATTGTCGGTTAATCTTGTATATTTATCATTTTTTATATTATCAATAATTCTATTCATTATTGCTTTGCCGGAATATATTTCTTTTCCGCCAAACTGAATATTGATACCGTTTCCTATTAATAAATTTTTCTCCATACTATTCTTCCAACTTCTTATAATTATCCAACTTCAATTCTTTTTTGAATTCTTCTTCCGTCGGCATATACAGTTTGTATTTTGAGGCAAATATTTGATTATTATCCTCCGGCAATGTGTATTTTACAACTGCATCACTTTTATCTGCACAAAGCACAATGCCGATTGGCGGATTGTCGCCCTCGTTCATCATTTCCCTTGTGTAATAGTTTACATACATTTGCATCTGTCCCAAATCCTGATGCGACAGATCGCCTATTTTCAAATCTATCAGCACAAAGCATTTCAGTATGTAATTATAGAAAACCAAATCGATATAAAAATGTCTGTCATCAAATACGAAATGTTTCTGTCTTGCCACAAACGAAAATCCTCTGCCGAGTTCAAGCAAAAACTTTTGCAAATGATCTATGAGAGCCTGTTCAAGTTCTTTTTCATAAAAATGAGGGTTTTGCTCCAACCCCAAAAATTCAAGGACATACGGATCACGAATCATTTTTTCATACTCCGGTTTGGGTTCTAACTGCTCAATTTCGTTTTTCACCGCATCTTTATCTTGACTTGAAAGTAATCTCTCATAGAAAAAAGAATTGATTTGTCGGTCAAGCTGACGCACACTCCAACCCGATTTTACACATTCGTTTGCATAAAATTCTCTGGTTGTTTCATTTTCAATTCGCAGCAAGCGTCTGTAGTGCGACCAACTCAATTCGGCACACAGTGTGTGCCGATTCGGAAAAGCACAGTAAAATTGTCGCATTACTCGTAAATTTCTTTCGGTAAATCCCTTTCCGAATTCTTTTGTCAAATTTTCCGAAATAAATTTTATGAGTCCTTTTCCGTATTCAGCTCTGTCATTCTCTCCGCAAGCCTTATATATCTGCTCGCCGATTTCCCAATAAGCAGTCACCATTGCCGTGTTCACTGCGGCATAAACCGTATGTTGCGCTTTAATTATGCTTGCCCTTGCCGTTTCATATATTTGGTTTGCATCGTTTTTCATTATTTCGCCCATATAGCAGCACTCCCGAAAATTCTTTCTTGAAATATTATACCACAAATTTTATTAAATTACAATCCACAGTCTGCATAAAGTTTTGTACTTCGATTTTAGCATTGGGCACAAGTCAGTCTGCGTGATAACACTCCTCCATAATTCTGCGGTAAAACTCCATATCAATTGTCTGTTTCATATGCTCGTCAAATTCGGTATATATTCCCGGTTTTCGTTCTTTGTATTTGACAACGCTGTAAAAATATTTTCTGAAAAGCTGTTTGGATGATTTGCTGCTGTTTCTGGTTTCGGGTATGTACCGATATAACTCCCGCAAAACAATCTCCGGTTTCAGCTTTCTTATAACCGTTTCATATAACATTCCGCCGATTTCTTCGGCAATATACTGTTTTGTGTCAATATTCTTATCGATTCTCGGCAGGAATAACAAAATCTCATTATTTATAAATTTCATTGAATTTTTCCGATATTTTTGTACCATAGGAACTTCCGCAATTTTCAATGTATATCCGTCAGCCTCCATATAACTTTCAATACCGCACTTATCCTCACATTCGTTCAAAACCGCCTCAAATTCGCCTTTGGTTATCTGCTTGGTGTTATCCTCATCGACCTCGACAAAACCTCTGCAAATGCTCACAAATTCGTATATCGCATCTATTACCTCATCTCCGTCATCGGCTGCCGACATATACGCCGAAAGCATTGTCAGATAATCGTTGTCTGTCGCTTGCTCAAGTTTTTCTTTCAATTCCATACACTCGCTATCGTCATCTCTCATAATGGCATTTTTGCAGAACTCATCCGCCGCATTCAACAATTCGGACAATGTTTTTGCATTTAATATATTATTAATATTCATCCCTGCTCTCCTTTCAAAAAATAAAGACCTCCTTATCGGAAGCCGTAAAAATTTTATTTACCCGCTATATATATTTATACTCATATTCGGATACACAACAAGCCCATCTGACTTTACTGCGATATTTTTCCTCAAACAGCCTCATCCGAACAGCTTCGGTTATGATGTCATTGGAATCATTCATAACAACGTCGCTTTCAAACGCTATGACCTCGCCGTATTCTTTATCATAAATCACTATTACCTCGTAGTGTGCCATCATATATTTACCGTAAGTGTAACCGCGTCGAACAAGGTTACCTCTATCTTTTCCTGCGTGAGTATCTTCACCCGTGTTACCATCGCCTTAACTACCGAATCTTCGAAGGTTACAAATCTCCCGGGAAGTTTGTCGATTATACCGTATATCGCCCTGAGCTGACCTGTCTGTGCATTCTCTATTTGGCTTTTGGCATTTGCGGCATTTAATTTTTCCTGTAATTTGTTCACTTCCTCGTGCTTTTGTCTGCATTTTGCCTCGATGTCTTCTCTATTCTCACGGTTTTCAACCCCCAGCCGTATTATCTCCACAATCTCGTTGTTTTTCGCCTTGATACTGCTCTCAAGACCGTGTATCTGCATTACCGTATTCGGCGCGGATAAGAGTTCGGCGATACTGCCTTTCATTAAGGCTTTGATTTTTTCGGTATTATCAAGCATTGAGTTCATTGCCTCAAGCACACCACTATGGAGCCGTTCTTCCTCAATTGTGTATGAGTCATTGCAGTATTTTGTGCCGTAATCAAGTCTGCTGATACACCGCCATACAACCTTTTTATTGCCGTTTCTCGACCAGGTTGTTCTTCGATATTTGCATCCGCAGTTTCCGCACACCACAAGTCCTGTCAGTGCATACTTGCTGTTAAATCTTGATTTTTGCGACGCATTTCTCTCGGACATAGGTTTTAGGCTGTTTCTCCGTGCGGCTTCCACCTGCACCCTGTCGAACACCTCCGGATTTATAATCGGGATATGATGATTTTTTATCAGATACATCGGAAGCTCGCCTGTGTTTTTGGCAATTTTCTTTGTGAACAGATCCGCCACATATGTTTTCTGCACCAGCACATCGCCTTTATATTTCTCATTATGCAGAATCCTCTGAATCACTGAGCGTTTCCAGTCGGTGTTGCCTTTCTTTGTCATTATATCATTTTCTTTCAGATAGTCCGCAATTCCCTGATAGCTGTACCCTTCCAGATATTTTGTAAATATCGTTTCTATTATTTTTGCTTCTTCGGGAATCACCTCCGGCTCGCCGTTTTTCCCTTTTTTGTATCCCAAAAGCGTTCCGTACATCATCGGAACTTTTCCGGCTTTGTAATTAAAGCGTTTGCCGAGTTTTACATTATTGCTCGTGGATTCGCTTTCAGCCTGTGCGAACACGCTGTAGAGCGCCACCATCATTTCGCTTGTCATCTCGCCCGTATCGATATTTTCCTTTTCGAAGTATATGGTTATGCCAAGCGATTTTAATTCTCTTATGTATTTTATACTGTCAACTATATTTCTCGCAAATCTCGATATGGATTTGGTGAGAATATGGTCTATTTTCTTTTCTCTGCACAGCTCAATCATTTTATTGAATTCATCTCGTTTTTTCGCCATAACCCCGGATATGCCCTCGTCTTATCTTGTCAAGTAAGGGAACAAAAAAATATTCTTTCAATTTTGACTTTCTCCGAAATGCACAAAAGCCGTATTGAACTCTTGTGCATTTCATGATTAAAAGTCAGGGGGTGAAAGTGGCCCTAAAATTCCACACAACTTCAATTCTTTTATCGTTGTAAACATAAATTGCTTTGACCAAATCTCTGATTATATCATTGTCTATATTATCTACGCCGATATATTTACCGAAAAGATTTAATACCGCAATATCTTCATCAGATATTTTCTGATAAGTAATCAACTGTATTTCGTCATTCAGTGCCTCAATCCTCTCATCAATTTCGGCTCTGTTTTTAACAAATTCATCTTCGGTAATTTCATTTTTTGTAAGCTTTATGTATTCTGTTAATTTCTTTTTCTTTTCACTGTTTACACTTTTTTGAAGCATCAATACAGCTTTTTTATTTTTGTTCATAAGCTTATCGGCCTTTTCCTGTGCTTTGGATATATCAACGGTCTTTTCAAGTTCTGTTTTGATTATTGTTTTCAAAATCTCAACTAAATCCTGTTCAAATATTCGTCCTTGAAAGCAGTCATTATTTGCAGAAAAACGCTTATAATCACACCAATAGGATGTGTCTTTTATTTGTGTTTTTGACATAGACATCTTATGTTTACATCCACCGCAGCACACCAAACTTGCCAAAGAAAATTTACTTGTATTACTACGCTTTTTTCGTTTCGATAATGCCTGCACCTCATCGTAGGTTTTCTGCGATATAATCGACTCGTGCGTGTTCGGTACAACGATACGATTTTCCGATGCAACAGCGCGAACCTTTGAGCTTCCGACTGCTATACGCTCGTACTTTTGTGCAATCAGTTTACCTGTATAACGCTCATCACGAAGTATATTACCAACCGTACCTGAACTCCACTTGCAATATTCGCTGACAGTATTCCAATCTCTTGTGAGCGGATCATTCATCTTTTTATAAACCGATGGCGTTGGGACCTTATCCTCATTCAGAATATATGCAATTTGTGCCGGAGTAGAACCCGAAAGACGCAGTGCAAATATTCTCTTTACTATTTTTGCTGCAACAGAATCAACTATCAGCTTATGCTTGTCATCGGGCGATTTTACATATCCGTAAAAAGCATACGGAGCAAAATATTTGCCTTGCTTTAGCTGAACACTTCTCGCACTTTTCACTTTCTCGGATAAATCACGGCTGTACATTGTGTATGCGATACTTTTCATCGCCATATCAATACCGCCCGTAATTCCTCTGAAATCGTTGCTGTCATATCCGTCATTTACGGAGATAAAGCGTATCTGCCATTCGGGGAACTTCTGTTCCGCATATCGTCCGACCTCAATATAATCTCTTGCAAATCTTGAAAAGTCCTTGACAATAACGCAGTTTATTTGTTTGGTTTCCGCTAAAATAAGCAGTCTTTTCATACCCGGTCTGTTCATATTGGTACCGGAATATCCGTCATCAACTATTTCAATTACTTCAACGTTTCTGCCTTTAAAAATCTGACGTATATAATAGTCGAGCAGATTTCGTTGATTTCCTATACTGTCACTTTCCTCTTTATCGCCGTCATCCAATGATAACCTTAGATATTTTACTATAACATACTTATCAAGCAATTTCCTCACCTCCACGGATGAGCGACATTAGTTCGGATTGATTGTCACTGTATGTCCACATTATCTCTATACGCTTATCGGGGTATATTATAATTTTTTCAATAAAAGCTTCAACCATATCCTTTGTCAGAATTTTTGAATCGTGATATTTCTTTAATTCACTAATCCATTTAGGAGCAGATATTATTTTATCGAATTTATCACGCTTTTTCCTTATTCCGTCAAGCTTCTCTGTTTCCGCACGAAGCTGCTTGTCAAATTCATTTTTGATTGTGTTAAATTCTTCATCGCAAATCAGCCCTTTTGCCAAATCGGAAGCAATACGGATACGGCTTGTTCTGATATATGAAATATTTGCAAGGCTGTCGCTTATAGCTCTTGTAAGATCTGCTTGTTTTTTCTTGACCTCCTTGCTGCCCGCAATATTTAAAAACATTATTTCCATATCAGACAGATATGACATCTGCATTTTTATCGAACTCATAACAATTTCCTTTAAATCCTTTTCGGAGATTGATAGAAAATTACATTGATTGGGGTATAGAGCATGGCGCGGGCAGATATATGAATAAAATATTTTTTTCTTATTCTCCTTTCCTGCGTTCTTGTACCTTGTTAAAGGTGTTCCGCAATCGCCACACGCAACCTTTGTCTTAAAAATATTTTCCTTATTGCTTACCTTGTCATACTTGCCGAGATTTTCAAAATACCTTTCTCTCGTTTGTGCAAGCTGTTTTTGAACCTTATCAAACAATTCTTGCGATATAATCGGTTCATGTGTGTGTTTAACAACAGACCAATTTTGTTTATCAACTCTGATTTCATTCATACCGTCAAAAAACCGTGATTTTCTTCTGCCCTGTACCATATTACCGATATATACTTCATTTTCAAGAATTGTTTTTAATGTTCTCTGACTCCAAAACACAATATCGGAATATCTCTTATCCTTTAAAATCCCTTTATCATATCTGTATCGGCATGGCGGCATAATACCCATATCATACAGTTTTCTGCCTATTGAAGCATAGCCAAGTCCTTGTGCTTTCCACTCAAATATCATTTTAACAACAGGTGCGGTTTCTTCATCAATCACTATTTTATGCTTATCTTCCTTTGATTTCATATATCCGTATGCCGCATATGTGCCGATAAATTCGCCGTTCTGTTGCTTTATTCTGAGTGCTGCCGCAGATTTTTTTGATAAATCCTTTGCATAAAGTGTATTTATGATATTCTTTATCGGAACGGAAATATCAAACGACGTTACATTATTGTCGTAATGATCGTTTATCGCAATAAACCTTACACCTATAAGCGGAAAGATTTTTTCAAGATAATCACCCATTTCTATATATTCTCGTCCGAAGCGTGATAAATCCTTTACTATAATGCAATTTACCTTCCCGTTATAAACATCATACATCATATTCTGAAAGCCTTGCCGTTCAAAATTTGAGCCTGTTTCGCCGTTATCCGAATACACCTTATACAGCTTCATATCAGCTTTGTCTTTCAGATATTCAAGCGCCATTTCCTCTTGAGTTGATAGCGAATCCGTTCCGTTTTTATAATACTTATCTTCAATAGATAGCCTTACATATACTGCAACATTATAAATATAACTGTTTAAAGGGGCTGCTTGTTCGGCAGCAATCATTCGTTTGCTTTTCCTTGCCATAATCACACAGCCTCCTTATTTAGTTTTTGCTCAAATTTCAACAATTCCTCATACTTATCCTGATAATTAAATCGAATTACTATTCTCTTATCCTCATACACATAAATCCTGTCAACAAGCCTTGCCAATACCGTGCGATTAAGCTCTTTTAACTCACCCATTTGAGTAAATGCTGCTATCCACGCAATATTTTTTTCAAATTCACTCAGAACATTGTTTTTTTCAACCGACAATCTAAGAATTTCATCTTCAAGCCTTGCAATTTCATTATAAATATCGGCACAAATTTCATTGCAGGCAGTTTGTGTTTCAAGGTTTTCCAAGCATCTTGCTTTAACAACCGATATTGTATGTTTTAAATCGTCAATATCAGTTTTCTTTTTTCTTTCGGCATCATCTATTCTTTTTGTCTGTGCCGTTTTTATTTTATCCAGCGAAATACGATTTAGCTTTACAGACAAATCCGATATGTTTTTGCAATATGTATTTACAGCTGTCAAAACCGCTATATGTAACACATTTTCATTGACTCTATGAGAAGAACACCCTAATCCGAGTTTGTTTGTTGAACACATATAGTAAGCATATGTCTTATCATTAGATTTATTGCATCTTCTGACAAGTGATGAATGGCAATCTGCACACTCAATAAATCCCGAAAAAAGATACGGTGTTTTATTTCCCGGTTTTACTCTTGTATCATTTGCTATAAGTTTTTGAACAGTGTCAAATTGTTCCTTTGATATAATTGCTTCATGATTATTCGGAATAACCGACCATTCGTCCCTATCCCGTTCAATTACTTTTTTAACCTTATAATTTGCTGTGGTGTTTTTACCTTGAATAAGCGTTCCCGTATATATTTCATTTTTAAGTATACGGATAACAGCTTTTGCCGACCATTTCGCTTCATGCCTTTTTTGCAGATTGGCACTGAAATTGCTGCCCATTTCCTTTTTATGTTCTGCCGGAGACGGTACATTTGTAGCATTTAATTTATCGGCTATAGCGGATGCACTAATTCCTTGCATACGCATATTAAAAATAGTTTTGATAATTTCGGCAACATATTTATCAACAACAAGCTTATGCTTATCTTCTTCCGATTTCAGATAACCATATGTCACAAAAGCGCCTATGTATTCGCCTTTTTTGCGTTTAATTTCAAACTGACTTCTGATTTTTACCGAAATATCTCTGATGTATGAATCATTCAAAACATTTTTAAAAGCCATAATCAGCTTTGTGTTTGAACTGTCATCTGTCAGAAAATCAATATTATCATTTATGGAAATAAATCTGACACCCATTGACGGAAACAACTTCTCAAGATAATATCCCGAACCGACATAATCTCTTGCAAAACGGGATAAATCCTTTACGATAACACAATTCACCTTGCCTTTGGTTATCAGCTCTATCATCTTTTGAAAACTCGGTCTTTCAAATAATGAAGTTAGATAACGATACTTTTCAAAATCGCATAAAATCAACATTTTAGGACAACAGGCAAACAACTATGTACTTGAAACTTAATACAAATCAAAGAATACCTGCAAAAATGGTATTCTTTTTTTGTTGTTCAAACCACGAAAGGAAAATCAGAAATGAAAACCGAAAATTCAAAGCAGTTATGCCCTGTTTGTAAAATCGGGCAGGACACATATTTGCTCGACAACAGAAATCCGTTTTGTTCGTACTTGCATTGCCATAACGGCAAAACGTGTTCGGCGTATGTGCCGCTTGAAAAACAGAATAAACCGGAGCAACGGCGTCAGGATTGATAAAAAATCCCGGCGCTTTTTTAATTTCACAGGAAAGGAGATTTTTGAAATGGCAGTTTTCAGAATAGACAAAACGCGCGACTATACCGTGATGAGCAACCACCATTTGAGAAATACGGAATTATCGTTAAAGGCAAAGGGGCTGTTATCTCTTATGCTTTCGCTCCCCGAAAATTGGGACTACACGACAAAGGGACTTGCGGCAATCTGCAAGGACGGAATCGACAGCATAAGCTCCTGTATCAGAGAGCTTGAAAAGCACGGATATATTATCCGTGAGCGTATGAGAAACGAAAAGGGACAGCTCACTACGATTGAATACACGATTTTGGAACAGCCTAAAAGTGCGCCGCCTGAACGGGAAAAACCTATACGGGAAAATCCTGTATTGGATATTCCTGCACAGGCAGAGCCTATACAGGAAAACACCGCACAATTAAATACTAATAAATCAAATAAAAAAGAATTAAATACGGATATATCAAATACTTATCCTATCAAATCATATCAAAAAGAGCCTGCGCCTGCACAGCCGACAAAAGGAAAATCGGATAGGATTGGATATGATGAGGTGGAAACATACAGACAGATAATCAAAGAAAACATTGACTATGATGTTTTAAGCGTCAACCTCAACCGTGACGCTGCTATGCTTGACGAAATTGTTGACCTTATGACAGAAACAGTTTGCACACAGAAAGCAAGTCTTGTCATTGCCGGCGATACCTACCCGGCGGCAATCGTGAAATCAAAGCTGTTAAAATTAAATTCTGAGCATATTGAGTATGTTATCGACTGTATGAGGGAAAACACTTCGGATATTCGCAATATCAAAAAGTATTTGTTGGCGGCGTTATTTAACGCTCCCTCCACCATTGACAGCTATTACACGACAAAAGTACATCACGATATGGCAAACTTTTAAGGCGGTGCGTCTATGAAAAAATCCGATTACAAAAAGTGCAGGCCGCCCTAAAAACAGTGTTTTGAGAGTAAAACGCGTTTTAACAAATCAAACAGAAAGGAAAAAATAAAATGAATTTCAAAAGCAAATTAAAAAATATTCTGTCGGCGGCATTGGCAGTGTCAACGCTGCTTTCGGGATTTACGCCGATAACAACCTATGCGGCACAGGTAAACGAATATGTCGATCCTGCGGATATATGGGTATCTGCAAACGGCAGAACAAACGAGCTTGATTTTAATGCGACTATCACGCAGGAAACAAGCTGGTGCACGGTATGCAACAAAGACACGATAATGCTTACTTACAGAACTCCCGAATATACCAAAAGCGGAACAACCGCATTAAACAGGGGCGTTAAATTTTCGGACGGAACAATGGTTGACGGAAAAACAAAGGGCAATCTTGATAACGGACGGCCGAATCAGGACGCAAGCTACACCACATACCATTGGACTAAATCTGTTTGCCAGACCTGCGGAACAATAAACTCCGTTGACGGCAGAGACGCATACGGATTCAGCCGTAATGTTTACGGGCTAAATTCCTGCGACCACAATTTTTTCTTGGACTTTGACAATACCACCTACACCCCGTACAGTGAAAGCTATCATACAACGGTATTAAAGGCAGGACGATATTGTCAGTTTTGCAAGGGTACGAAAGCAAGGGCCTCCGAGAAACGAGAGCAGCACGACTTTTCCGAAACGGTTGACGGTCAGATTGGCAACAACCGTTTTTTCATTTCCGAAACGTGCGGCGACTGCGGATATTCCACAAGCGAGTATGTAACCGCAAAATCGGTTGTGTCATCATACTACGGAAATGTGGATAATAAATCCCATACCGTAACCGTTAGCGACCTGTCGGACAGCGGCGTACATACAAGTGTTCGTTACGGCACATCTGCCGGAAAATGCAACCTCACCTCTGCGCCGAACTATACCGACGCCGGATATTATCCTGTTTACTATGAAATCTCATATAAGTATCAGGGTGAAACAATGACGGAAAACGGTGTATCGTATGTGTGGCTGCTGGAGGACAAAAAGGACGATAACAACGGCGGAACGGTTATTGTACTTCCCGAAAAGCACGAACACGATTACAGATATTTGGAAACCGTTGCTCCCTCTTGTGATAACTTGGGATATGAACGCTGGCAGTGCGACGGCTGCGGTAATCTTGATAAACGTAACTACATAAAGGCAACCGGGCATAATTACAAGGCAATTACAATCCGTGAAGCTACTTGCAAGCAAGGCGGTTTGAAATTAAATCTTTGCGACAAATGCGGCAGCTTTTATGAGGAAAGCACACCGACAGGCGAACACAAATACAAGACCGAAAAAGTACAGCCTACTTGCAGAAATGTAGGTTATACAAATCACATCTGCGAAATCTGCGGCAATTCATATATTACCGATATGACGCCGATTATCTCACACGCTTATGAGCGTATCACCAAAGAGCCAACCTGTACGGATAAAGGGTATACGACCTCAACCTGTACTATGTGCGGACTGAATTATGTTTCGGACTACACCGAGCCGACAGGTCATAATTGGGACGAGGGGCATATCGTTACAAATTCCACTTGTGAGAGCGAGGGCGTAATTGAATATCGCTGCACAAATACAGGCTGCAAGGAAAAAATGATTAAAGCGGAATCTGCAACGGGACATACACCGGGCAAGGAAGCTACTTGCACAGAGCCGCAAACTTGCGAAAAGTGCGGTACGGTTTTAGAATTACCAAAAGGACACAGCTATTCAGAAAATGTTGTTAAGCCTACTTGTACGGCTATGGGCT
>ERZ825159.3002-NODE-3002-length-12719-cov-7.022663_pt1 | contig 12719 bp, 9 predicted proteins | sample MGYA00519932_ERZ825159 | MGnify/ENA primary metagenome ERZ825159 (study PRJEB31778, sample SAMEA3449191) | human gut metagenome | biome: human gut; feature: human-associated habitat; material: faeces | place: United Kingdom | collected 2010/2012 ...
TACTTGCCCACCAGCGCAATGGTGCAGGTCTTGCTGCGGGTGGCAATGCGGGAGATCAGCTCTTTCCACTCGGTCAGGTCGCTGGCCGGAGTTTCCAAGTGCAGCTGACGGCAAACAACGTTGGTCAGGCCGGCAGCTTCCAGCATCAGCGGGCACTCGTACAGGCTGGGCATGGTCAGGTTTTCAATCACGCAATCAGGGCGCACATTGCAGAACATGCTGATCTTGCGCTTGATATCGCTGCCAACGCGGCCATCGGCACGCAGCACGATGACGTTGGGGGCGATGCCCATGCCCTGCAGTTCCTTGCAGGAATGCTGGGCAGGCTTGGATTTATATTCGTCCGAGCCGGAAATATAGGGCACCAGAACCACATGGATGTAGCAGCAGTTTTCCATGCCCTGCTCAATGCCAACCTGGCGGATGGCCTCCAGGAAAGGCTGGCTCTCAATATCACCGGTGGTACCGCCGATTTCGGTGATGACAACATCGGCTTCGGTGCTTTTGGCAAGATTGTAGATATAACTCTTGATTTCGTTGGTAATGTGGGGAATGATCTGCACCGTCTGGCCCAGATAAGCGCCCTGGCGTTCCTTGTTCAGCACGTTCCAATAGACCTTGCCCGTCGTCAGGTTCGAGTACTTGTTCAGGTTTTCATCAATAAAGCGCTCATAATGACCCAGATCCAGGTCGGTTTCGGTTCCGTCATCAGTCACGAACACCTCGCCGTGCTGTAGCGGGCTCATGGTGCCGGGATCCACGTTGATATAAGGATCCAGCTTTTGAGAAGCCACCTTCAGGCCGCGGGTTTTCAGCAAACGGCCCAGGCTGGCTGCTGTGATGCCCTTGCCCAAGCCGGAGACCACGCCGCCAGTAACAAAAACGTACTTTGTCGCCATATATACCATCCTCTCCACAACTACCACAAATAAATGGACGCTTTATTATACATCACTTTTATTTCCAAAAGCAAGAGTCTTTTTTCCTGTTTGGTGCAAATTCTCTTGCGCACCATCGTACAATCCCCTATAATAAATAAGATAGTATTTAAGGCAATACCGCATAATTCTAAGTGCCGATACGGCGAGCGAGGTGCGGCAGATGCTAAGCCAAAAGCGCAGATAATACTGGATGTCTTATCGAGCATTTTGGCAACGCAGATGCCGTGCCGCAGCCGCCGGAGCGGTGCTTAAGCCGTAAGGCGGGAATTGTGCGGTGCTGCCTTAAGATCATGTTGAGAAGGGAGCGTGCTTGTTTGCAAAAGCTCAAAAAAATTTTCAGCCGCCAGAACGGGTTGGTCCTGCTGCTGGTTCTGGTGGAATTTATGGTGTTGGCGCTGCGTTTTGTGGGGGATTTCCGCACAGGCGGCGTGATTGATATTACGCCGGACCTGATCATTCCCTACGCGGAGGAATGTACCAATGATGACCGCGGCGCCCGCGTGGAAAACTTTACCGGCCTGTTTGCCACCACCCGCTGGATCGACCTGCCGCGCGGCAGCTACCAGGTTTGCATCAACTATGTGAATGACGGCGAGGACGGCGAGGTCAGCTTTCTGGATGAGATCATGCCCACCGCGCAGTACGATGCCGCCAAGCTGCCCGCTGAGCGCACCCGCACGGTGTTCAGCCTGTGGATGCCCTACGGCTGCGAAACCGCACAGCTGCAGTTTACCGCGGACTGCGGCAAAAACCAGGTCATCTACATTACCGGCGCACAGATCGTACCCACCCACGCGTGGGCGTATGTGCGGCTGCTGACGGGGCTTGTGTTCTGCGCCGTACTGGACTGGGTGATCCTGTTGCTGACCCGCCGGGTCAAATTTCCCATCCATACCCTGCGCGGGCGGTATATCGCCATGGCGCTGGTGGGCATCGGCGTGTTTGCCTGCCTGCCGCTGGGGCTCGGCTACCTGACGTACGGGCACGACCTTTCCATCCACCTTTCCCGCATTGAGGGGCTGAAAGCCGGGCTGCTGGCCGGGCAGTTCCCCGTGCGCATGGACCCGGCCATCATCAACGAAAAAGGCTATCCGTTCAGCCTGATGTACTCCGATGTGTTCCTGTACCCGGCTGCGGTGCTGCGCATTCTGGGTTTCAGCCTGCAAACCAGCTACAAAGTTTACGTTGCATCCATCACAGCGGCCACCGTGGGCATTACGTTTTATGCCCTGCGCAAAATGTTCCGCAGCGATTGTGCCGCGCTGCTTGGCACCGCGTTGTACACCCTTTCGTTCTACCGGCTGACCAACGTGTTTGTGCGCGCTGCAGTGGGCGAATATACCGCCATGGCGTTCCTGCCGCTGGTCGTGTACGGGCTGTGGCGGATTTATCGCCAATCCCCTGCCGATGGCAAAAAGGCCGAGCCCTGGTGCTGGCTGCCCTTTGCCCTGGGCTTTACCGGCCTGCTGCAAAGCCATCTGCTGACAACCGAACTTGCGGTGTTCTTTACCGCCGCCTTCTGCCTGCTGTATTTCAAAAAGACCTTCACCCGCCCGGTGCTGCCCGCTCTGTGCAAAGCCGCCGGGGCCGCCATTGTGTGGAACCTGTGGTTTATGGTGCCGCTGCTGCAATACATGGTGCAGGGGGTGTGCCGCATCAGCGGCAAGTATGATGCCGCCTACCTGTACGACAGCTCCGTTTACCTGGGCCAGATGTTTTTGATGTTCGGCCAGAGCAGCGGCGTGGCGGAGAGCATCCAGAGCGGCATTGCGGGCGAAATGCCGCAGACGCTGGGTCTGGCACTCGCCGCGGGAGCATTCTTCTTCCTGCTGGCTGTGCTGGACCCCGCCGTGCGCAAAAGCAGCCGCGATGCCGCGCGCATTGGCAGCCTGACACTGGGCTTTGGCCTGCTGGCCGCCTGGTGCACCAGCGACCTTTGCCCCTGGTACGCGCTGTTCCGTTGCGAACCATTGCAGGCGCTGAGCAAGACTCTGGGTAAGCTGCAGTTTGCCTGGCGGTTCTTCACCCCGGCCACCATGCTGCTGGTCGTGTGCGCCTGCTGTGTGGTGGTACTGTACCGCAAAGTCCGGCCCGAAGCCGCCAAGGCAATGGCCGCCGCCCTGCTGGCGCTGACCATCATCCCCGCCGGGTACCTGATGTATGACAAATGCACCACCAGCGAAGCCGTTACCTACATGAGCCTTGCCGCGGTGGATGACCTGCCCGGTCAGGTGGGTGGCGGCGAATACCTGCCCACCGAGGACACCACCACCGATGACAGCGTCTGGGGCCGCCTGACCCCCGAAGCGGACGACGGCGTAGAGTTGACAGAGTACACCAAAAACGGCCTGACCATTCAGCTGGCGGCGCAGAACACCGGCGATACCGAAGCATCCATCCGGCTGCCGCTATTCTACTACCCCGGCTACCATATGACCGCTGCGGACGGAGCCGCACTGACCCACAAGAACGGTTACCTGACCGTTACCCTGGCTCCCGGCTGGCAGGGCAGCGTACAGGTGCGCTGGACTGGAATGTGGTTCTGGCGCGCGGCGGACTGCATCAGCCTGCTGGGCATTGCAGCCACTGTTGTGCTGTACCGCAAAAGCCAAAAGAACGCAGCACACGTTTAACTGTCTAAACTATACCGGGCTTGTCTCCCCCAAGCGGGGTTGGCGGCCCGGTTTATTTTATTAGGCCGCATTGGGGGTTGGATGGTTCCATCCCCCAATACAAGCATTTTTCCTAAAACATCAAGGCAAACGCCAATCCGGTTTGTCATTTCTGCCAGTTGCTTTTTTTGCGTTTGGCCCGTATAATAAGCACATAGACAGCAAGGGCGCTGCGAACACAAATCCTGTTCGCAGTGCCTTTTGTTTTATAAAAAGTCCGACTTATTTGCGTGATGATACCACAGAGGAAAAGGAGTTCGGTAAGTATGGCAGCAACCGTTATGGAACTGTACGGCAGCAAAGTCTTCAACGAGCACGAAATGCGTGAGCGTCTGCCCAGCTCGACCTACAAGAGCCTGAAGGCAACCATTGAAAAGGGTCAGGCCCTTGACCTGGAAGTAGCCAATGTTGTGGCCAGCGTGATGAAGCGCTGGGCGATTGAACAGGGCGCTACCCATTACACCCACTGGTTCCAGCCCCTGACCGGCATCACCAGTGAAAAGCACGATGGTTTTGTCAGCCCCCAGCCGGACGGCACCGCCATCATGGAGTTTTCCGGCAAGGAGCTCATCAAAGGCGAACCAGATGCTTCCTCCTTCCCTTCCGGCGGCCTGCGCGCCACCTGTGAAGCCCGCGGCTACACCGCATGGGACCCCACCAGCTATGCTTTTGTAAAAGATGACGTGCTGTGCATCCCGACTGCATTCTGCTCTTACACCGGCGAAGCACTGGATAAAAAGACCCCGCTGCTGCGTTCCATGCAGGCCATCAGTGACCAGGCCTGCAAGGTACTGCACCTGTTCGGCAAGGATGTTGAGCGCGTTGCCACCACCGTTGGCCCGGAGCAGGAGTACTTCCTGATCCGCAAAGAGGATTACAACAAGCGCCTGGACCTGGTTCTGACCGGCCGCACCCTGTTTGGCTCTGCACCGTCCAAGGGCCAGGAACTGGAAGAGCACTACTTTGGTGTGATCCGCCCCATTGTCTCCGCCTTTATGAAGGATCTGGACACCGAGCTGTGGAAGCTGGGCATCCCCGCAAAGACCAAGCACAACGAAGTTGCCCCCTGCCAGCATGAGCTCGCCCCCATTTACGATACCACCAACGTTGCCATCGACCACAACCTTCTGACCATGGAAATGATGAAGAAGATTGCCGATAAGCACGGCCTGGTCTGCCTGCAGCACGAAAAGCCGTTCGAGGGCGTTAACGGTTCCGGCAAGCACAACAACTGGTCCCTCAGCACCAAGAGCGAAAACCTGCTGGATCCCGGCGATACCCCGATGGAAAATCTGCAGTTTATGGTCTTCCTGACCGCCGTCATCAAGGCAGTCGATGAATACGCTGACCTGCTGCGTACCTCTGTTGCCACCCCCGGCAATGACCACCGCCTGGGCGCTAACGAGGCACCCCCGGCCATCATCTCCATCTTTGTCGGCGAAGAACTGGAAGCTGTTATCGATGCTGTCTGCACCGACAGCCCCTATGCCGGCCCTGTTAAGATGAAGATGGACCTTGGCGTTGATGTTCTGCCCAAGTTCAGCAAGGACACCACCGACCGTAACCGTACTTCTCCGTTCGCCTTTACCGGCAACAAGTTCGAGTTCCGTATGCCCGGTTCTGCTGAGAACCTGAGCGATGCCAACACCATCCTGAACACTGCTGTTGCCAAGGAGCTGAAGGGCTACGCCGACGAGCTGGAGGGCGCTGAGGACTTTACCAGCGCTGCCATTGCTCTGATCAAGCGCACCATCCGTGACCACCGCCGTGTCATCTTCAACGGCAACGGCTACACCGCCGAGTGGGAAGAGGAAGCAGCACGCCGCGGCCTGCCCAACAAGAAGAACACGCCCGCTGCTCTGCCCGCACTGATCGACCCGAAGAACATCCAGCTGATGGAGGATTTCGGTGTTCTGACCAAGATCGAGATGGAAAGCCGTTACGAGGTCGAGATGGAGCACTACTCCAAGATCATCAACATCGAGGCTCTGACCATGCTGGAGATGGCCCGCAAGCAGCTGCTGCCCGCCATCAACGCCTACATGAGCGAGGTTGCCAACACCGCCGCATCCAAGCTGGCCGTCAGCGAGAGCATCAGCGTGCGCAGTGAGACCAAGACCCTGGGCCGTCTGTCCGCCGACGCCGACGCCATGAGCGACGCCATCGACGCCCTGCAGGATGCTGTGGATGCCGCCAAGGCGGCTCAGGCCTAAGCCTGGCCAGACCCTGCACGTTTATAAGAAGAAACCCGCATAGATAGAACGCCTATCTGTGCCGCAGTTCACGGATGCAGCCTCTGAGGCTGCATCCGCGGATTGCTGTCATACACAGGAGGAGCTTCCATGAAAGCACTGAAGAAAGTGGTTCGTGGTGTCACCCTGGCCGAGTTGTGGGCAACGGCCCTGACCTTTGTGATCATGGTCGTGTGCTACTTTGTCTCGGTGGTGAACCGCAACTTTATCAAAGGTTCCATGCCCTGGACCGAGGAACTGGCCCTGTACTGCATGGTTTATATGGCCCTGATCGGCACCGAGCTGGGTCTGCGCGACGGCACGCAGGTGAGCGTGACCGCCCTGACGGAAAAGCTCAAAGGCACCGTGGTCGGCAAGGTCATCAACTTCATCGCCAAAGTGGCCCTGATCGTGTTCTCCTGCACCATGCTGCGCTTCAGCGTGGCCCTGGTGGCCAAGCAGATGAGCGCCGGTCAGACCACCCCGGTCATGAAGGTGCCTATGTACGTCATCTACATCTCGCTGGTCATCTCCTTTGCACTGATCGTCATCAACCAGATCCTGATGCTGGTGGGTGAGATGATGCACATCGACATGAGCGACATTACCAACATTGATGCCATCATCGACGGCATCATTAAGAAGAAGGAGGCGAAGTGATCATGAATGCTGGCGTTATCCTGTTTCTGATCTTCGCAGTCTGCGTTCTGATCGGAGTCCCCATTTCCATGTCCCTGGGCATCGGCTCTCTGGCCGCTGTGGCTCTGGGCAACCTGGGCGTTTCGCCTGCCGTTATCGCACAGCGCGTGTTCGGCGGCCTGCAGTCCACCTCCATCATGGCCATTGCCTTCTTCATCCTGGCTGGCAACCTGATGGCCGGCGGCGGCATCTCCCGTCGTATCGTCAACTTTGCAAACTGCCTCATCGGCAACATCCGCGGCGGCATGAGCGTGGCTCTGGTCATCGCCTGTGCCTTCTTCGCTGCTCTGTCCGGTTCCGCTCCCGCAACCGTCGTTGCTATCGGCTCCATGCTGTACGCTGACATGGTCAAGCAGGGCTACCCGGAGGACCGCACCGCCGGTCTGCTGGTCATCGCCGGCGGCCTGGGCCCGGTCATTCCCCCGTCCATCATCATGGTGCTGTACTGCACCCTGACCGGTGCGTCCGTCACCAACATGTTCAGCCAGGGCATGGTCATCGGCATTCTGATCATGATCGTCCTGATCCTGGAAGCTCTGTACTATGCTCACAAGGAAAAGTGGCCCAAGGCTGAGACCAAGCATACCGCCGGTGAGATCGGCAAGATCTTCCTGGAGGCTGTGCCTGCTCTGATGACCCCTGTTATCATCCTGGGCGGCATCTACTCCGGCCTGCTGACCGCTACCGAGTCCGCTGCTGTGGCCTGCGTGTGGGCTTTCATCGCCGGTGTGTTCATCTACAAGGAGATCAAGATCGCCGACCTGATCCCCATCCTGATGAAGTCTGCTAAGAGCGCTGCCATGATCCTGTTCATCATCGCAGCTTCCACCGCATTCTCCTGGGTGTTCACCTTCTCCGGTGCTTCCGCTGCTCTGGTGCAGCTGGTCGTCTCCATGAACCTGAACAAGACCCTGTTCTGCCTGGTCGTGGCCATCATCCTGCTGATCTTCGGCACCTTCATGGAAGGCACCGCCATCGCAGTTCTGCTGGTCCCCGTTCTGTGGCCGATCGCCGAGAGCATGGGCATCAACGTCATCCACTTTGGCATGATCCTGTGCATCTCCAACGTCATCGGTACCATGACCCCTCCCGTGGCCGTCAACATCTTCTCCGCTGTGCAGGTCACCCGCTCTGTGCGTGAGCTGAAGATCGGCGAGATCTCCAAGGCTGAGATTCCCTTCTTCATCGGCTACGTTGCAGTGTTCTTCCTGTGCGTATTCTCCGAGACCTTCTGCACCTTCCTGATCCGATAAGGAGTGATTCATGGTAACCATCAGAGACATCAAAACCATCTGCACCGCGCCGGAAGGCATCAACCTTCTGGTGGTGAAGGTGGAAACCAGCGAGCCGGGCCTGTATGGCCTGGGCTGCGGTACCTTCGCTTACCGGCATCTGGCCGTCAAGCTGGTCGTGGAAGAATATCTGCGCCCGCTGCTGATCGGCCGGGATGTTTCGGACATCAACGACATCTGGCAGCTGATGCACCAGAACGGCTACTGGCGCAATGGCCCCATCGAGAACAATGCGATCTCCGGTGTGGACATGGCCCTGTGGGATATCAAAGGCAAAATGGCCAACATGCCCCTGTACCAGCTGTTCGGCGGCAAGTGCCGGGAGGGCGTGCCGGTGTACCGCCACGTCGATGGCCGCGACCTGTCCGAGATCTGCGAGAACATCGCCAAGTACCGTGAGATCGGCGTCAAGACCATCCGCTGCCAGTGCGGCGGTTACGGCGGCAGCGAGTACGGCCATACCCCGGCCGGTGCACCGGTGGGCGCAAAGCCCGGCGTGTATCTGGACGGCAATGCCTACATCCGTGATACCGTCAAACTGTTCGACGGCATCCGCAGCAAGATGGGCGATGAGATCGGCCTGGTGCACGATGTGCACGAGCGCATCGCTCCGGCCGATGCCGTTCGTCTGGCCAAGGAGCTGGAGCCCTACCACCTGACCTTCCTGGAGGACCCCGTTTCTCTGGAGCAGGTGGAGTACATCCGCCAGATCAAGAACGCTTCTTCCATTCCCATCGCGGAAGGCGAGCTGTTCAACAACCCCTACGAGTACCGCACCCTCATCACCGAGCGCCTGATCGACTACATCCGTGTGCACATCACCCAGGTGGGCGGCATCACTCCCGCCCGCAAGCTGCAGATCTTTGCAGAGCAGTTCGGCGTGCGCACCGCATGGCATGGCCCCGGTGATATGTCCCCGCTGGCTCATGCAGCCAACGTTCACATCGACCTGGCTGCCCCGAACTTCGGCGTGCAGGAGTGGTCCGGCATTGAGCCGCCCAACTTCGTCATCCAGAAGCTGAAGGGACCCCATGGTGCTCTGCTGGAGGTGTTCCCCGGTCTGCCCGAGTACAAGGACGGCTACGTTTACGCAAACGACAAGCCCGGCCTTGGCGTGGACCTGATCGAGAAGGAAGCCGAGAAGTACCCCTGCGAAAATACTGTAACGACCTGGACGCAGACCCGCCGCATGGACGGCGCGCTGCAGACTCCGTAAGAAACTGTAAAGAACATCTTGTTTTGGAGGCATAAAAATGGTTAATAGTCTGTTTGATATCACCGGCAAGAAAGCAATCGTTACCGGTGGCACCCGCGGCCTGGGCAAGGGCATGGCAGAGGGCCTGATGGAGTCCGGCGCAGAAGTGGCAATCATCGGCACTTCCGACAAGGTCTATCAGGTTGCCGACGAGTTCAAGGCACGCGGCTTTGTGTGCTACGGCGTCAAGGCGGACCTGTCCGACCGTGACCAGTGCAACGAAGCATTCAACAAGTGCGTCGAGCTGCTGGGCGATCTGGACATCCTGGTGCCGGCCCACGGCATCCAGCGCCGTCACCCCTCCAACGAGTTCCCTGACAAGGATTGGGATGATGTGATCAACACCAACCTGAACTCCGTGTTCTGGCTGTCCCGTGCTGCTTCCAACATCTTCAAGGCCAAGGGCTACGGCAAAATCATCATGATCGCCTCCATGTGCTCCTGGTTTGGCGGCAAGACCGTGCCCGCTTACTCCGCTGCAAAGGGCGGCGTGATGCAGCTGTGCAAGGCCTTCAGCAACGACCTGCTGCAGTATGGCATCAACGTCAACGCCATCGCTCCGGGCTACATGGACACCGAAATGAACGTGGCCCTGACCGACCCGAAGAACCCCAAGTTCACCCAGCAGCGTTACGACGAGCTGACCCAGCGCATTCCCGCTCACCGCTGGGGCACCCCCGATGACATGAAGGGCTGCTGCATCTTCCTGGCTTCTCATGCCAGCGACTACCTGGGCGGTGCCATCATCCCTGTGGATGGCGGCTATCTGGTTATGTGATTCTCCTTCTTCCATATATGCATCGTTAGCCAAATGAGAGAGGGCCTTCTCCGACGCAAGCCGGGGGAGGCCCTCTCTCATTTGCAGAACAAGTATATCAACATTTTTGATAAAGACCGGAAAATGATTGAGTTTTTTCATGAACCGTGCTACACTGGAACCACGTTCCGACCGAATCACAGAATAGGAGAAAAAGGATTTATGGATAAAAAACACAGCAAACGAAGTGCCTTTTCCGGCAAGATCGGCTTTGTGCTGAGTGCCGCAGGCGCTTCGGTGGGTCTGGGCAACATCTGGCGTTTCCCGTATCTCGCCGCAAAATACGGCGGTGGAATTTTTCTGTTGGTGTACATCGTGCTGGCCGTTACGTTTGGCTATACCATGATCGTGGCCGAAACAGCGCTTGGCCGCATGACCAAAAAGAGCCCGGTGGGGGCATTTGGCACATTCGGCAAAAGCGGCAGGCTGAAATTCGGCGGCTGGATCAATGCAGTCATTCCCATTCTGATCGTACCGTATTATTCGGTCATTGGCGGCTGGGTCATCCGGTATCTTTCCGCGTATGTCAGCGGCCACGGCAGTGAGCTGGCACAGGACGGCTATTTTTCCGGCTTTATTTCCAGCGGTCTGTCTGCAGAGGTGTGTTTCCTCATCTTTACCATTTTTACGCTGGTCATCATTTTTGCCGGGGTACGCAATGGTGTGGAACGGGTGTCCAAGCTGATGATGCCGGTTCTGGTGGTCCTGTCGGTGATCATTGCCGTTTACTCGGTCACCCGTCCGGGTGCACTGGCAGGCGTTAAGTACTTCCTGGTGCCCAACGTGGCCAATTTTTCCTGGATGACCGTCGTCACCGCCATGGGGCAGATGTTCTACTCGCTATCCATTGCCATGGGCATTCTCGTGACCTTTGGTTCCTACATGAAAGAGGACGTTTCCATTGAGGAATCCACCGAGAACGTCGAGGTCTTTGATACGGCCATTGCCATCATGGCAGGTCTGATGATCATTCCGGCAGTGTTCTCCTTCTCCGGCGGTGACCCGGATACCCTGCAGGCAGGTCCCTCGCTGATGTTCATCACAATTCCCAAAGTGTTCGAGAGCATGGGGTTCGGCCACGTTGTCGGCGTGCTGTTCTTCCTTCTGGTCCTTTTTGCTGCGGTCACAAGCTCCATTGCTCTGACCGAGAGTGCCGTTTCCACCTTTGAGGATGAATTGGGCTGGAGCCGCCAGAAAGCGACCGGCTGCATTGGCGTTATTATGGTGGCACTGGGCAGTCTGTCGGCCCTGGGCTATGGTCCTCTGGCCGGTGTGACGGTGTTCGGGATGCAGTTCCTGGATTTCTTCGATTTCCTGACAAACTCGGTCATGATGCCCATTGCGGCCATTGCCACCTGCCTGCTGGTGTCGCGGGTCATCGGGGTGGAAAAGATCGAAGCGGAGGTCACCGCCGACGGGAAACCGTTCCGTCGGAAAAAGATCTTCAACTTTATGATCCGCTATCTGTGCCCCGTGTTCGCGGCCATCATTCTGGTGAGCTCTGTGGCCAATGCTCTGGGCTGGATCTCGATGTAAGGATAAGAATGTACGATATGTGCATCTTTCGATGGATGAGATGGAAGAACTGGCCGGCAAGATAGCGGCATCTTCTTAAAACAAACAGCGGCAGTTTTCCGAAAACGGAAATCTGCCGCTGTTTTATATCATGTCCCGGACAGGAGTCGAACCTGCGGCCTTCCCCTTAGGAGTAGGGGCTGAAGCCATAAATCCTAGGCAAAAGTAGGTAAAACAAGTAACGTTTTATCAATTGATTTTTTGTTGCGCTGTCAATCTGAGTAAAGAACACAAACCCCGAAATAAAACGAGTAAAAGGCTTTTCATTAGCAGAAAATTAGCAGAGCTAATGAAAAGTGGAAGGTTCATTGTAAAATGCCCACCTTTCATTAGCTGGGAAGTGTACGTTTCCCTACGGATATTTGCTTGTTTAGCATTCGTGAACCAGACCATACAGCCGTAGCTGGTGTGATGGACAAATGTTTTCAATAGAAAAAGATCAGAGCTTTCTGCGAGAAAACTCTGGTCTATGTAACAGTGCGAATGGAAATGCGCATTGTCTTGTAAAAGGAAGGGGCTTATGGTATTCTTACGGGAGTAAAGGCACTGGATGCAAGGAACTTTGCGTGATTTTAGGAGTGTGCGATGGAAAAGAAATTTAATATTGTAGTCGGTGAAGATGGAACTGTAAAACTCCCAGATGCGGTTCTGGAAAAACTTGAAGTCAAACCCGGAGAGGAAGTTCGCTTCGAGGTAGATGACAATTTCTATGCAGTCAGGCTTCTATCGCGGATAGAAGCTGAACGCTTGGATTACTTGAATTGGATGCATAATAAACATTGCCCCTCTATTGAGGAAATGATTGCAGAGTCGAGAAAACAAGCCACTCAGAACATTGTGATCTCCCGTATCCTTGATGGGATGCCGGCAGAAAAAATCGCAGAAGGCTATGAAGTTTCACTCGATTATGTAAAACAGCTTACACATCAGCTGAAGATGGACATAGAGGAAGCTAAGGCGAAAAAACACAAAGAAACGGGATCATCCTAAAACAGATAGCGGCAGTTTTCCATATACGGAAAACTGCCGCTGTTTATGTATAGAGGCTTATAGGTTCTTTGCAAGATTTTTAATGAGTGTAGCCATAGAGGGGTCAGCCAGCAGTTTAGCAAGAGCTGCTGCCGCATCTGCATCGACTGGGCTGGCTTTGGGAGCGGATTGCTCTGCGCGAGGGAGGGCTTCAGGCTCTGCACCATGATGCTGATAGAAGAAATCGTCGAATCGCTGTGCGTTCAAA
>ERZ825159.3006-NODE-3006-length-12714-cov-5.345762_pt1 | contig 12714 bp, 8 predicted proteins | sample MGYA00519932_ERZ825159 | MGnify/ENA primary metagenome ERZ825159 (study PRJEB31778, sample SAMEA3449191) | human gut metagenome | biome: human gut; feature: human-associated habitat; material: faeces | place: United Kingdom | collected 2010/2012 ...
GGCAAAATGAATCGGGTGTGTTGCGGGGCGGTATGCTCTTTCTGGGCAATCATCCACTGAAAGTGGTGGTTATCACGATGAGAACCGACCACTTTTTCAGCAGGATTTGGAATAAAAGGTATCATGGAAGTGTAGGTGCGTCAATATGGTTTTGTGATTTTTATTGCGATAAAGCGATAGAAGTAAGACTTATTATAGCAAACTGGTTTTTTAATGTGTCGGAAACATCGTTGGTTTGCATATCGCGGATAGGGGACTCTGTTCACAATAACATCTCCTTTTGCGTCAATGCTGGCGTTATTGTTTCAGCGGGTTATATCCAATAAGCAGTCCCAGCGCAAGAATAGCACTCAGCACGTCAGCTACAGCCTGCGCCATGATGACGCCATTATAGGCAAACAGCCGGACGCAGACCACAAGCACAACGATGAATACGATGCCCTGCCGGCTGATTGACAGCAGAAATGCCGGGACGATTTTGCCGGTGGCCTGGAACAGCACGGTCAGCAGCAGAACGATGCCTGCAAACACAGCGGTGGCAGCCTGCCAGCGCAGCATTTCGGCACCGGTGGCGACCAGCGCACTGTCCTGCACGAAGAGCCGCATCAGCGGCGTGGCGGCCAGACACAGGAACGCCGTCAGCGCCAGTGAAAGCCCGCACAGGAACAGCAGACAGAAACGCAGCAGCTTTTTCAGGGTGTCCTGCTGCTTTGCGCCGTACAGGTAGCCGTACATCGGCACCCCGCCAAAGGCGAAGCCGGTGAGGATGAGCTGTGCGATCATGTTGACCTTCAGCACGATGCCCATGGCGGCGATCTTATCGTTGCCGTAGGCCAGCAGGAACTGGTTGATGACGATGACGGTCAGGCTCTGCATCAAGTTGCTCAGGGCTGCCGTGATGCCGACACCCAGAATCTGCCGCAGCTCGTCAGCACGGACATGGCACTGGGAGAGCTTGACGGACAGGCAATGGCTCTTTTTGCGCAGTACCAGCAGGAAATACATCACGCTGCACAGGTAACCGATGACGGTTGCAACGGCGGCACCCAGTGCGCCCATACCAAGCCCGGAAATCAGGATGGGGTCGAGAATGATGTTGACCACGGCACCCAGAATCGTACCAATCATGGATTCATTGGCAAGACCCTCACAGCGCACCAGATTGGAATGGATGAAGCTCAGCACGATGATGGGCGCGCAGAGGGTGAGCACGGTGTAGTAGCTTTGCGCATAGTCAAGCGTTTCTGCGCTTGCACCCAACAGGGTCAAAAGTGGTGAACGGAACAAGGTCATCACGACAGCCAAAACTGCACCGGTAGCAATGGCAATGTAAAAGCTGAAGGCGCTGATGCGGGCGGTGCCGTCCAGATCGTTCTGCCCCAGCATCCGGGAGATCAGCGAACTGCCGCCCTGCCCGTAGATATTGCCAAAGGCCATCAGGGTGGTGAACACCGGTGCGCAGAGCGAAACACCGGCGATCAGGTTGGTGTCGTTGGTCTGTGCAATAAAAAAGGTATCAGCCAGATTGTAGACGAGTGTGACCGCCAGCCCCAGCACAACGGGGAGCGCCATTTTGAAATAGCTGCGGTACAGATGCTTTGTATCGAAAAAAGATTCCATTTGTTTTTACCTCCAGCGTTCTATTATACCGGTTTTCTCTTGCAATTGCTTGTGCCGTATGGCACAATAAAGAAAAAAGAGGGCGGTTTTATGCGGGAAATCAGGGATACAAAGCGAATTGAACAGATTTATCAGACGGTGCAGCATTGTTTTCGCTTGCGCCCGCCTGTGCTGCGTTTATTGCAGTTTGAAAAGGAAGAACTGCTGAACCATCCGCTCCGGCCGCTGGAACAGTTCCTGATCGTGGCGGAAGGCAGCGTTGCAATCTATGACCTCTCAGAGGATGGCGGCATTCGTTATGTTTCGCGCACCGGCACGGGAACTCTTCTGGGAGATGTGGAGTTCTGTGGAGCAGATGGTGGCGCGTTTTACACCGGAGCGGCAGAACGGGTGCTCTGCCTTGCCATTCCCTTTGCCGAGAACCGGGAAACGCTGGAAGATGACCCGGTATTCCTGCGGTTTGCCCTGCGTCAGATGGCACAGAAACTGACAATGTCCACCATGGATGTCACGATGCAGACACTGGAAGAAAAGCTGCTGCTCTATTTGGACAAAATGCAGCCAGATCATACAATTCATTCGGTCAATGAGACTGTGATCGCCATGCATTGCAGCCGCCGCCAGTTGCAGCGTATGCTGAAAACATTATGTGAAGATGGACGGCTGGAAAAGACAGGCAAAGGGCAGTACCGGCTGAAACACTGAAAGAATCGCCATGCAGGAGGACTTTATTTATGGCACACAGACCATTCCATCTGATGGTATACCGTGGAAAAATTGCGCTAGAAGAACAGTCGAACGATTTTATGCTTCTGTGGAATTTGAACGAGCCTGTTCAGGTGTGCTCTGACAATGAAACGTTTGAGATGAAAAAGGACGATCTGTTTTCGCTGAATCCGTATGAGAACTGTACCGTTCAGGCAAAAAATGGTCTGCTGGTGGCATTTTTGCTGGACGATGCACAGCTGAGGGATTGTTTTGGTGGGAAAAATTACCGTATCCGGTGCAGCTCGGCGCATGTTGTCAGTGACAATTATGCGCCTCTGCGTCGTTTGCTGGGGCAGATGTTGCGGATTCTGGCAGAGGGAGGTGCCTATCAGGAAGTGGAACTTGGGCGGCTGTATTATGAACTTGCCCTTTTGCTGATGCAGCATTTTACGGTAGAGATGCCCAGCGGAACAGGAACCCGTGCAGAGCAGTTCACCCGTTATATCGAGGAACACTATAATGAAGAACTGAGCCTTCAACAAATCAGCGAAGCATTTCACATGGCACCGCAGTATTTTTCGCGTCAGTTCCGCAAACAGACCGGACAGGCCTTTTACCACAGTCTGATTGCTGTCCGGCTGCGTCATGCCAAGCAGGATATGCTGGAGAGCGATGCACCGTTGCTGCGACTGGCGCTGAGCAATGGGTTTGCAAATCTGGAATCTTTCTATCGGTATTTTCAGGAGGACACCGGAAAAGCACCACAGGAGTGGCGTGAAGAAAAACGCCAAACGAATGATTTGCGGCAGATTCCGGAGATTCAGGAACTTGTAAGCAGTGTTTTGCAGGAAGAACCTGCTGCAAGCCCAGCACAGAAACAAAATATCCGAATCGTGGATGTTACAAAGAAGGAATGCTATGACCCGTTCTGGAAAGAGGTTCTTCCGCTTGGAGAGGCACATCTGCTGGACAGAAGCCTCATTGTGAGCCAACTCCGTATTCTCCAGCATGAGATTGGGTTCCGGTTTGTCCGTATCCGTGCGGATTGCAGGGACTTTACCGCAGGCGAAGAATACTTTTTTTATAAGGAAGAGCAACATCTGGATGAGTTAGTGGATCAGGGACTGATGATCTGGCTGTATGTGGAGTTCCGGCAGCTGACGGTTCCGGAGCAGATGTATGCCTATCTGGATCGGTTGTTTTCCCATTTTGCAAACCGGTATAGCATTCAGAACATTCGGAAATGGCGGCTGGAACTGACCTATAACACGATCCTCACCCCGGAAAAGGCCAAACCCTACTGGGCTTGCCGACAGCGCTTGCAGGCAATCCTGAACAAATATGGCTGTCGGGAACCGCTGCTTTGTGCAGGGCTTGCACTGGGCGCACCAGAGGCAGTAGAAAGCTTTTGCAGAGAGCTGGTTCGCAGAGGCGAGGTACAATCGGCGCAGACATTTGAGGCAGAGCCGTATCTCTATTACGAAACCGAGCAGGGTCCGGTGCTGTCCCGTGCAACAGACAGCAGTTACCTGAAAAATCAGCTGCTGACGTTGCAGCAGAATCAGCCCTGCTTCCGTGAAATGGTAAGGGACGTTTACATCACCAGCTGGAATGACAATATGTTAAACACCAGCGGAATGAACGATTCCTGCTACAAAGGAGCCAACCTGCTGAAAAACATGATCGACTGTTTCGGACGAGTACGCAGCATGGCACATAATATCCCTTTGGATGCAGTTTACCCGGAAAAGATGAAGAAAAATGTGCTCTTTGGCGGGAATGGTTTGCTGACGCAACATGGTATCCCCAAACCATCTTATTATGCCTACAGTTTTCTGTGCCGGGTGGGTGAATATCATCTGGCACACGATGACCATGCGATCCTTTTTGCTGGCAAAGAGGGAAACTATCAGATCGTCTGCCACAACTGTAAAGGATTGAATTACCGGTATTATCTGGATGAGCAGAACTCGGTGCTGGGTGCGCCGGGGCAGTACTTTGAGGAAACAGAGCCGTTAACACTGGAATACCGGTTGACCGGTGTTCGCAATGGACGGTACATCCTCAAGCAGCGTCTGGTCAGCCCGGAAAATGGCAGTGTGCAGGACTTACTGCGTCAGATGGGAGCCGCAGAAGGCATCTATGTGCATTCTCACGATCTGGAATATCTGCGGCAGGTTTCGGTGCCGCAGATTCATTTGCAGGAAACGCAGGCGGTAAACGGGGAATTGTCCATCCATCTAACGATTCCGGCCAATGCGATTTTGTATCTGCATATCATTTACCAGTATTAAATAGTAAAAGTTAAGAATTTTAAAAATTATCGACTTTTTTCAAATGCGCTTCGTCTTGCAAAATTTGGACAAAATACAAAAAATCAAGAATTTCTTGAAATTTCGCAAAAAATCAAAAAGAAACCCATTGAAAAATCCTTTATACTGAGAGGCGTAAGAGGACAAGCGCGCGTCCCGGGCATTCAAAGAAAGATTGAGGAGGTTTCTCAATGGATATGAAGAAACTGGCAGCCGAACTGGTGGAAAAAGTCGGCGGTAAGGAAAATATTTCCGGAATTACGCACTGCGTGACCCGTCTGCGCTTTGTTGTCAAGGATGCAGACAAGGTGGATGTGGAAGGCATCAAAAATCTGGATGGCGTGCTGGATCTGATCCTTTCCAGCGGCCAGCATCAGGTCGTGATCGGCCCCAAGGTCGATGAGGCTTACAAGGAAGTCATCGCGCTGGTAGGAGATACTGGTGTGGCTCCCGTTGCCGACAAGCCGAAGGAAAAGCCGACTCTGAAGAGTGCGGGCAAGGCTGTTCTGGATACGGTGGTCAGCTGCTTTACTCCGGCCATCCCCATCATCGCCGGTTCCGGTATGATCAAAGTCCTGGTGGTGCTGCTGAGCTATGCACACCTGCTGGAAAATGGTTCTACTACTTATACGATTCTGAATACGATCGGCGATGGTATCTTCTATTTCCTGCCCATCGTGGTGGCCATCAACGCAGCCCGCAAGATGAATGTGGATATGTTTACCTCTGTGGCACTGGCCTGCATCATCCTGCACCCGACTCTGCTGGGGCTTGGGGATGCCGGTACCACTGTGCCGTTCCTGTGTTTCAATATGCCGATCATGGATTACAGTGCGCAGGCTCTGCCGCTGATCTTTGGTGTCTGGCTGCTGAAGTATGTGGATAAGTTTGCCGATAAGGTCAGTCCCAGCATCGTCAAGGTTTTCCTGCGTCCCATGATTGACCTGCTGATTGTTGCTCCGGTCATTCTGCTGGTCGTTGGCCCGGTTTCCATGTCCATCAGCAATGTACTGTTTGCAGCCTGTGCCGCAATGCAGAGCTGGGGCCCCATCGCTGTGGCAATCAATGCATTCCTGTTCCCGCTGATGGTTCTGACCGGTACTCACAATGCAACCATCCCGCTGATCATCCAGATGTTTGCGACCCAGGGCTATGACCCGATCTTCCTGGTCTGCGGTCTGGCAGCCAACATGGCAGAAGCAGGCGCTGCCTGCGCAGTTGCAGTCAAAACCAAGAATAAGTCTCTGCGTTCCACTGGCTTTACTGCTACGCTGTCTGCCCTGCTGGGCATCACTGAGCCTGCACTGTATGGTGTCAATCTGCGCATGAAGCGCCCCTTCATCTCCATGTTGATCGGTGCAACATTGGGCGGCCTGTACTGTGGCTTTGTCGGCCTGCAGGCACCTGCCTTTGTTACCCCCAGCCTGCTGACCATCGCGATTCTGGTCCCGCAGGGTGTCAATTACCTGCTGGGCCTGTCCTGTGTGCCGGTCTGCTTTGCCATCACCTTCCTTGTCACCTATGTGATCGGCTTTGAGGACCTGCCTGCTACCAAACAGTAAGAAAACACAGGAGGAAAAACAATGTTTCCAGAAGGATTTCTCTGGGGCGCTTCAACAGCAGCCAATCAGGTAGAAGGTGGCTGGAATGAGGACGGTAAGGGAGTCAGTGTTATTGATGTACAGGCACTCGGTTCCCATGGTCGTGAAGTGACGGATGGCATCCAGCCGGATCGAATCTATACATCCCACAAAGCAACAGATTTCTACCACCACTACAAAGAAGATATTGCGCTCTTTGCGCAAATGGGGCTGAAGGCTTACCGGATGTCCATTGCGTGGACACGCATTTTTCCCAATGGTACCGAACAGACTCCCAATGAAGCCGGCCTTGCATTCTATGACCGGGTCTTTGACGAGTTGAACAAGTACGGTATTGAGCCAGTGGTCACTATCAGCCACTATGAGCCGCCTTATGCACTTTCCAATCAGGGCGGCTGGACGAACCGGGAGATGATCGGACAGTATCTGCGTTACTGCAAGGCCATCTTCCAGCGGTACAAGGGCAAGGTGAAATATTGGCTCACCTTTAACGAAATCAACTGTGCACAGGTCAAGTTCGGTGTGATGACAGCTGCTGGTGTCAACTGCAATTTCTGGGATCCAATCAATACCGAACAGTTGCGTTATCAGGCACTGCATCATCAGTTTATTGCCAGTGCACAGGCGGTCATGCTGGGACGCGGCATCGACCCGGAGTTCCGGTTTGGCTGTATGCTGGCTTCCATGTTGAATTATCCGCTGACCTGTCACCCGGACGATGTGCTGCTGGCTCAGCAGACCAATCAGGTCAAGTATCTGTTCTGCGGAGATGTAATGATCCGGGGCCGGTACCCGAATTATATCGGACGCTGGTTCCGGGAGCAGGACATCCACATTGAAATGCAGCCGGAAGATGAAGCAATTCTGGCGCAGGGCAAAGTGGATTTCTGCGCACTGAGCTACTATATGACCTACTGCACCGGTCATGACCGCAGTGCGGAAAAAATCAGCGGGAATCTTCTGGAAGGATTGAAAAATCCGTATCTGGAAACCAGCGAGTTTGGCTGGCAGATCGACCCGGTGGGCCTGCGTTACCTGCTGAATGACCTGTACGACCGCTGGCAGCTGCCCCTGATGATCGTGGAAAACGGTCTGGGTGCTAAAGATACCGTAGAGGATGGTAAGGTACACGATGCATACCGCATTGCGTATCTGCGGGAACACATCAAAGCACTGGAAGCAACGATTTCGGAAGATAATGTACCTGTCATGGGATATATGCCGTGGAGTGCGCTCGATTTGATTGCACTTTCTACAGGCAACGTCGAAAAGCGTTATGGCTTTATTTATGTGGATGTGGATAACGAAGGCAACGGAAGCTATGACCGCATCCCCAAGGACAGCTTTGCATGGTACAAAAAGGTTATTGCCACGAATGGTAAGGACATGGCCTGACCCTGCGAGATAAGAAGAAAATGAAGAAACGCCGTTCGGCGGCAAATCAAAAGCACTGGGGGATTTTTCTTCAGTGCTTTTGATTTTATTGCAAAACACTTTTTGATGCGAGGTAACATCATAGATTTGTATATCGCAGACGGAAAACTCTATTTACGATGATTTTTGTCTTGCAATCTTTTTCAAACTATGGTATATAAATTATACGAAACAGTTCTTTGAATAAACGTTCCACCGTTCAATGATATGAAAAAAAGAGGTGCTTGCCATGACTGCCGTTATCTACGCCCGCTATTCCAGCGACAACCAGCGTGAAGAATCTATCGAAGGTCAGATTCGGGAATGCACTGCCTACGCGGAGAAGAACGGCTTCACGGTGGTGAAGCACTACATCGACCGTGCCATCTCTGCCAAGACGGACAACCGCCCGGAGTTCCAGCAGATGATAAAGGACAGCGACAAGAAGCTGTTTGACATTGTGCTGGTCTGGAAGCTGGACCGCTTTGCCCGGAATCGCTACGACAGCGCCCGGTACAAGACCCAACTCAAAAAGAACGGTGTCAAGCTCATGTCTGCCACCGAGATCATCTCCGAGGGGCCGGAGGGCATCATTCTGGAATCGGTGCTGGAAGGTTATGCCGAGTATTATTCCGCTGACCTTGCCGAGAAGGTCGTGCGTGGACAGACCGAGAACATCCTGAAAGGACGCTGCAACGGTGGTCGTGGAACCTTTGGTTACACGCTGGATTCGGAACGGAAGTTCCATATTGACCCTCTCACCTCGCCTTTTGTGCTGGAATCGTTCAAGAAGTACAATGAAGGCTCCACCATGAAGGAGATCCGGGACTGGCTGAACGAAAACGGCATCAAGAACCCGGTGGGCGGTGCGTTTACCTATAACAGCGTCGAACATATGCTCAAAAACCGGCGGTACATCGGAGAACTGAAATTCCGGGATGTGGTCGTACCGGATGCTATCCCGCCCATCATTCCGCTGGAACTGTTTGAGGATGTGCAGGAGAAAATCGCCAAAAACAAGAAAGCCCCTGCCCGTAGAAAGGCAGAGGATGACTACCTGCTCACCACCAAGCTGTTCTGCGGCTACTGTGGGGCGTTGATGTTTGGCGAAAGCGGCACAAGCCGGACGGGTGAAGTCCACCGCTACTATAAATGTGCCACTGCCAAAAAGCACAAGGGCTGCAAGAAAAAGACCGTCCGCAAACAGTGGCTGGAAGATCTGGTGGTCAACCAGACCATGCAGCTTGTGAAAGACGATGCCGCTATGGAGTCCATCATCGCCAAGGTGATGGAACTGCAAAATAAGGAGAATACCAACATTCCTCTCTATGAGAAACAGCTTCGTGATGCGGAATCCGGTATCCAGAATATGCTCAATGCGATTCAGGCCGGTATCCTGACCAGCTCCACCAAGGAGCGGCTGGAGCAGCTGGAAGAAACCAAGCGTGAGCTTGAAGCCCGCATTGCGGAAGAAAAGCTGGCGAAGCCCAAGGTCACGGAGGAGTTCATTCGCTTTTGGTTGCTGCGGTTCCGTAAGCTGGATATGAGCCTGAAAGACCAGCGGCAGGCTCTGGTGGATACCTTCATCAATGCGATTTACCTGTATGACGATAAGGTTTTGATTACCTTTAACTATAAAGAGGGTACACAGACCATTCCTTTTGAAAAAGTAGAGGAATCCAAAGCAAAGGGAAATGGTTCGGATTTTGATTGTGTAACTGCACCACAAGGAAGGCAGCTTTTAGTAGCTGTCTTTTTTGTTTTACATGACTATTTCCCTTTGGCTGCAACGGCGATAACAGGACTTGAACAGCACTGCAACGCCGCAGGCGGGGCAACGTGTAGGAATGTCTACCAGGAGGACTGCCACTGAAATAGAAAATCCGAACCTTTTCTCGATAGGAGAAGGGCTCGGATTTTTTGGTTTATTGGTTCTTGGATCGTGCCGGAATTTACGGCTCAGGCAAGGCTTTCAATTTTTCGAGCCATAAAGGCTCCGAAAAAGGTTCCGGGGCTTGTGTATTTTTCAGAGAGCTATTTTGCAACAGTCCGGAACGGATTTACTTTCCGAGTACAACGGAGAGCCTGATTTCCTTTTCCGTCTCGCTCAGGTCAAGAGCGCCGCCATCGGCGACGGTCACGCGCAGCTCATAGAGCGTACCGGCGGTAAGTTCCGTTACAGCCTTGCCGTCCTCGTCTGTGATCGACCACAGTGCAGGATCGACCTTTGCCAGCTTGCCGTCCACGCCATAGGCGTAGAGGGTCAGACCGGAGGTGCTGCCGGACAGGTTATTCATGCGGAAAGCTACCGTGGTGTTGGGATGTACGTTGCGGACGGTCACAGTGTTGCGCCAGCTTGCAACGGTGCCTTCGCCGCCGTCCTGCGCAAACTGTTCCTGCGAGAGGACATTTCTTGCTGCCTGATCAAGATCGACCTTGCGGTAGGGCATTTCGGGCAGATAAACGAAACGGTCCTGCAAACGAAGCAGTTCCAGATAGCCTGTCGGGCAGTAGAGCGCATTGCCGCTGTTGCCGGCATACATTCCAATGGCCATGTTGTTATAGCCGTACTTGTTGGAAACATCCATCGTGAAAACGGTCTCGCCAGTTTCAAAATCCAGAATGATGTACTGCCACATCCCGGTGGTCACATCCTGCACATAGCCGTAGATATAGCCCGTTGCGGTGGAAAGCTTCAGGATGGAAGTGTCGCTCAGGTCGTTCCGGCTCCAGATGCTCTTCATCTCGTAGCCGTTTGCGGTCTTTACGGTGTCCACACGCTCGATGCCGGGGGCGATCATGATGTTGCCCTTCATGAGCCAGTTCTGGTCGTAAATATTGGCGTAGCTCTGGATGGAGGAGTCGTTGTTGGGGTCCGCCAGACCTGCATTGCCCGCGCCAAACCAGTTGCAGACGATGGTGCTGACGGTGCCATTGCCGTCGTCATAGACGATGGCAGAGTTCTCAACGGCTACCTGATAGCCCTCGGGCAGGTCATCCAGCACCGGGGTGCTTGCCACGACCTCGCCGGTCTTCATATCGAGTGCAAGAAGGTTTACAGTGTCCTGATTATCCGTGAACAGCACAAGGTTCGGTGTCAGTGTGGGAGAGCAGCCGCCGCCCCATGCAAGACCGCCGCCGGTGGTCTTATCGCCTTCGCCGCTCACCTTTGCACCCGCGCTCTCATAGGGCGTGCACCACACAACGTCTACGCCTTCTTCTGCACGCAGAAGATAGCAGTTTTGGTTGGTCAGGACCACCGCACCGTCCTTGGAGGCGGCGATGCCGTTTTCAGCGCCCTCGCCGGGGGTCAGTTCGTGGACAAAAACAGCCTTTGAAAGGTCTGTCTGCTCGCCGTTCAGGATCGCATCAATGGCAGAACGGGCAATATAGCCGATGACGCCCTGCTGCTGGCGCTGCGGATAAATGCGGAAGCCGCCCGTTGCAAACCAGAGGTTTCCGTCATAATCAAAGACCACGGACAAAAGATTCTGCGTCAGCTCTTTTCCAAGCGCGGCTTCGGCGGCAGCCTTGATATCAATGTCCAGCACCTTCTCAAATTCGGGCAGCACATTGCCGTTTTCATCTGTTGCACGGAGCATCAGTACATGGTTGTTGCTCGTGGGGCAGACGATGCGGTTGGACGCGTCCATGAAGGTATAGGAGCTCTGGATAACGTAACCGCCGCCGTCATGCTTCTTTGGCGAGAAATAGCCGAGCGTTTTTGTTTCTTCGGCGTTCAGGTCGCGGATGGCGATGCCGCCCAGCAGCGGCACAACGGCATGGCCGTAGCTGTCAAAATAGATAGCGGGAGAAGCATTTGCATTCGTTGTCTCATAGGAAACGTTGATCTCGGGGTAGATCGCAAGCGGCAGGATCTCATCCGTTGAATCTGTGTTGTAGCCGTCGTGATGAATGTTTGCATCGCTCTTGGCCATGTAGGGGTTTTCCTCCACCTGCTTGGGGTTCAAGGCCTTCACAGGCAGTGCCGCAGAGGTCGTCTCCGCAGCAGAGGGCTGCACCACGGCGGACGGTGCAGAGGGCTGAGAAGCGGCGACACTGTCTGCGGGCGTCTGTGTACCGCCGCAGGCGGCCATGGAAAGGCACAATGCTGCGGTCAGCGACAAGCTCAACGCAGAGTGGATGATCTTTCTTTTTTTCATAAGTCGTTCTCCTTGTTGTGTTCGTTGCGGTCAGGTCGGCGCTGCTCTGCCGGATTTTTTTGATCCAGCCAGATGCAAAAACCCTGCCGCAAAGCGGCTTCGGTCACTGGCTCCAGCAGAAAGTAGTCTGCACGCAGCCGGAAGGCATGGAGCGAAAAATTCAGATCGCTGCACCAGATAACGCGTGTTTGGGGACAAAGCGCGCGCAGATGCTCTACTGCATTCAATCCATCCACCCCCGGCAGGGCGATCACGGCATTGGTCAGCGGCATTTTCCGTGCGGCTTCAAAGAACCATTCCTGATCGCGATATTGTTCCAGATCGGGAAAAAGACCGCGTTCGTCACAGAAACGGGAAATCTGCTCCATCAGAAGCTCTCCCTGCGCTTCGCTCCTTGTCAGTATGGCGATTCGGTACACAGCGATCCTCCTTCCTGCCGCCATTGACGTTTCCTGCCGACCAGTATATGGATGTATGCCGTCTTTTCAAGGTATTTGGCACGAAAGGCCCGATTCCGGCACGAAATCCGTTCTTTCCCCCGCCGCAGGGCTGGACAGCTGTGATATAATCGTACTGGAATTTTTTACGAAGGAGTCAATCCGGACATGAGGATCGCAATTGTGGATGATCTTGCGGATGAGCGCGCATGGCTGAAAGAGCGCTTGGCGCGGCAGCTTGCTCTTCGCGGCGCAGAGGCGGAGCTTCTGGAATTTGACAGCGGAGAGGCTTTTCTGGCGGCAGAAAACGAGCAGCGTTTTTCCGCCGCATTTCTGGACATTTACATGGAAGGCTTAAGCGGCATGGAGGCGGCAAGGGAACTTCGGAAAACCGATGCAGACTGCCTTCTGGTTTTTACCACCACCTCGACAGACCATGCACTCGAGGGGTTTCAGGTAC
>ERZ825159.3008-NODE-3008-length-12709-cov-2.846610_pt1 | contig 12709 bp, 6 predicted proteins | sample MGYA00519932_ERZ825159 | MGnify/ENA primary metagenome ERZ825159 (study PRJEB31778, sample SAMEA3449191) | human gut metagenome | biome: human gut; feature: human-associated habitat; material: faeces | place: United Kingdom | collected 2010/2012 ...
ACTTTAATAGAGCCGCCACCACCGCCTCCGCCGAGGTACATACCGGTCACGAGCATGCTGACAGCCAGCTTCGCCCGTTCCTCCGGGCCTTTTGAGGTCAGTTCCTCCTGCATCGCCATGTCTTCCGGGGCGGTGAGGGTAAATTGCAACCCTAGGTTCTCCAGTTGTTGGGTCAGTTCGATGCCTACGTCGAAATTCACCAAGCGGGGCGATGATTGCCCGGTTAGGGTGACGGACGTACGGACTCGCTCGGTAGCCGTAAGGTTCAAGGTCGGGTCCATGGGGTTGCCCGTCCATTGCACGTAGCTACCCTCTTGTACGTTGAACTCCTTCAATGGGATCACCGGGATGGAGTACTTGATGGTTCCCCCGGATAGCGTGTAGCGTCCGTTCAAGAACATATCGCCTTGCGGGGTATACTGGAAGGAAAGATCGCCGCCACCCTCCAGATTGATATGGTTGGACTGGTCGGGACTTAAATCCACGTTCGCTTGTACGGCGGGATCGATGTGGATCGTCATCAGCATGTCCATGCCTCCCATCGGCAACGGGGGTTTACGAGGCATGCGCCGGCGTAAGGTATCCGTGAAAGAGGTGAAGGTTACCATGTCCGACATACGGTCTTGCACGGTCAGCGGGGAGTCTTTCAGCACGTAGGTGATATTCGTCCCGCCCAATAATTGCAAGTCGCCTCGCATGGTCAAGGCATCCAACGGCCCGCGTACGGTAGAATTCAGGTTGACGAACAGCTTTCCGTAGACAAGGCTTTCTTCGTTTTTCTTAACGTTCAGCAGTTGCAAGTTATTCGCCGTTAGTTTAAGATTGGCGGTCATGCGGGATAAATTGTTGAAATCCACTTCTCCGTTGATGATAAACGGATTCTTGTTGTATGCGTAAATACCATATTGGTTGAACAAGATCCGGTTGTTCTTTATTTCTATCTTTTTATCGTCGAAACGGAAGGTAGAACCTGCGGCGCCTACATAAACGGAGGCGGTATCGAGAATCAGATATCCCTCGGCCATGGGTTTATCGCTTTGTCCGCTGATAGCGAGCGTACCATCGAGGTCTCCGCCCATTTTCGCCATATCATCCGGAATGAACGGGTTGGCGATATCCAAGGGGAAGTGCATGAACTCGACAGTACCGCTGATATGGTCGGTCTCGCCCATCTGGTATAAGGCGGTAATGGCACTCACCTCTTTCCGGTCCCGGAAAAGGTGCATATCCACTTGATGGTTCCCCTGCTCTAAAGGTAGATAGACTGCGTTGAACATGAGTTCGCCGACCCGCTCGTTCTCATAATACAGATCATCAATGTTCATATCCGCCACGACCATGAAGGCCGAGTCGGAAGGAGCGTACTGGAAATCGGCGTTCAATATACCTTTCATCGGCGGGATATAGCTGAATGCGTTGGAGATAATCCCAAGGTCGATCTGGTTCAACTCGGCGTGGACTTCCTCCATCTCGTCACTTTCCGCTTGGGAGTGTATCCACAAGGCGGCGTTATTATCTCCGCTGAGTCGCAGGTTCGCCTCGATATCCTTCATGCTGCGTACCACGACGTAATTATCCGGGTTCAGCTTGAAAGGGCGGAACGCTATGATCGGGTCATCGGGGAAGAGATGGAACTTGACCCCGTTCTGTATCTTATCGGCCCGGATTCCGAGCAACAAGCCGGTCTCGCCTTTCCCGTCCTTGAAATAAAGGCGGGCGTCGCCGAAGTCATAACGTATTTGCCCGTCCAGCCCGGCGCTGAAAGGTTGTTGCTGCCTGTATTTATTCTTGATCACTTGGGCGCTATAGAGTAATCCGAGCGAATCTTGGTGCATCTCTGCCCGGATGGTATCGATCTGCATCGTATCCCGTGCCAGATCGTAAATGGAGGCATCCATGCGTATACCCGTTTCCGGTGAGGTATAGGCGTTCATGGCGATGCTCTTGAAATCTACGTAATAGGTTTGGAGATAGTTGTAGATCGGATTGTCCTGTCCTGCCCGTACCTCAAGGTACATATCGGGGAGGAGCGGGCGAAGGATCTCCAGATTGACAGTCGAGTCCCGTTCCAATTGGAGGGTGATATCGTTCGATACCTTAGTCAACTTATCCGTGATGTGGTGTATGCAATCATTACCCGTGAGGATGATCCCTAAATCCCCGGCGTGGAAAGACACACGGGTGGTATCGATATCCGTCCGGGCATGCAAGGTCAGCGTTTTCGGCTTGAAACTTTGTTTTGGGGTGACGACCTCCCAGTTTCCTAACGTAACGTCGATCGTGTTATCTTCATCCAGATTACTTTCTACCTCTGCGAAGAGCTGGAAAGAGGTGGCGAAGGGATTTGCCATTAAGTGCATACCCTGTAAATCCATGTTCTCTACATCCGCTATCAACATCGCTTTCACCTCGTGCTTGTGGAGGGTCGCGTTTAAGGAGACATCCATTTTCGCCAACGGGTATTTGCTAAGCAAGTCCACTTTCAGTAAGTTCTTTTCCAGAGAGCCATCGATGGATACGTCTGATACCGATGAGGCGCCATAGCGTATATCCGATATCTTACCGTCCAGTTTGGCCCATGTACGTTCAGAGAAAGGGTCTGTGCCCCGGCCTTCTGCTTTAACAGAGGCGGTCAGCCAAAATAGAGAGTCTTTAGGCATGAAATGAGTAGGTTCCAGACTGTCTATCCGTAAATTAGCCTCATAAGCCAGTTTTACCGGATTATAGCGGGCGGTCAGACCTACTTTGCCTTTATCTTGGGTAAGAACAAGCTCGGTGCGGTATTCTTGATTTGCGACTGTAGCTTCCCCCTTCAACTGAATTCCTGCCGGAATGGCAAATTGATCCCGTTGGGAGGCGGGAAGCATCGCCAGCAAAAAGTCCAGATTACCGGATCGAGCGTTTAACTGAATCTCACCGGTTCGCCGGATGCTATCCGTCACGGACTCCATGCTACCCGTGACGTTCATCTGAAACGCTCCCGGCAGCATGATATCGCCTTGTGTGATACGTATACTGGAGAGGTTGCCTTCTACGCCAGCCGTAATAGCGAGAGGCTTGTCCGGGTAGGCTTTCTTGAAATCCTCCGGAAGAGAACCTGCCGCTATCAATAAATCCTCTTTCCCCAACGAGGCGTTTAACAGGGCTTTCATGCTACCTTGCGGATGATCCTCGAGGGAGCTCCAAGGGATAGTCGCTGTCAATCTCACTTCGGAATTTGGTGTCTGGAGAAGTAGCTCCGGTACGTCTATCTGTTCATGGTCACTCCGGACATTTCCTGCTAATGCCGAAACCTTGAGGCCGGAACGTTCTTCCACGAAGAATTCCTTGATGTGGGCGTTTATTTCTTTTCCTTGATATAAGATGGAATCGATAGAAGTGTTCAGGTTCGTTAAACTGATATGGGAGAAATCGAGTCCTTGCTCGGGTGCCGCGTAATTCCCGTCATAAGCGAATGTAGAATTCGTTATGTCAAAGTTTCTCGCCTTATATTGTTCCGCTCCAAGATCTACGAGGCCGTTATTTAGCCCGGCTTTATTAACGAAAGCCGTAAGGCGTAAGGAATCCGAGGGCATTTGTAGGGCGAAGGCTACCCGGTCCAAACTAATTTTATCCAGCTTGAGTACCCAGTTCAGAGGTGTGGAAGTCGTGTCTTCTTTCGAGGTTGAATCATTTAATAGAAGGGTAATGGCGGTATCGGATAAATCTACGGTATTAAATGTAGCTTTCTCCTCGGACAGGTCTATACGATCGGCGTGCAGGTAAAGCTTTCCCAAGAATCCTTTGATTTCCATACCTTCAATCATAGTCCCGGTGTTAACCTTTACGTTCCGGAGGTCGATCGCCTCTACCAATACTTGCTTCCGCAAAAGAGGAAGGGCACGAACCCGTACCGTCAAGCTCTGTAAACTCAACAAGGTATCGGCGGGAGGATTTACGACCTCGACACCCTTAACCGTAAGGTCTAACGGGAAAGATAGCCTAATCTGCTCGATCCCGATTTGCATACCAGTCACTTTTCCTGCGTATTCGGTCGCTTTCCGTACCGCGAAGTTTTGGAAAGGAGGTATATATAGTAATATAGAGAGTAACAATACCAATGCGATCGGTATTAGGCATATCACTCCTATCCGTTTAATCCATACTCTCATGTTGATACGTTTCTCTTTTTCTTATTTGTTTATTTGCCTGTTTTTATGACGATCGCTCCGTTCGCGCCTCTCACCCCGTATTCACCTGCGTCTTTCAATACTTTTAATTCCGAGACATCTTCAACGGGAATCGTGTTTAGAACAGATAGGTCCATCGGTATACCGTCTACCACTACTAGCGGGTCACTAGGACTGTTTAGGGAAACGCTCGCACGGATGCGTACGGAACCATCGGCGAATGTTATGCCACTCATCCTTCGTAGCAGGCAATAGAGATCCCGGCATCCGGTTTTCTGTATCTCTTCTTTATTCATAACGCTTGAGCTTACTATTTTGTTTCGTTCCCTTTCCATAATTTCTTTCAGGGCCTCATCCGGTTCAAAACTACGCTCTGCGTTGAATGTGCTATTCTCTAAAGTAATGGTTATATAATTGTATCCGTTGACTGGGACTTTGACTACATTTCTTGTTTTCTTAATAGTGACGAACAAGGTATCATTCAGGTTAGCCCCCGGGATGGTGAATACGCCATGTTTGTTCGTTTTCACGGTGATCGGATTCTGACTGCCTAGCGTGACCGGATAGCGTTTGATTATTTTATCGCTGATGTCACGCAATACACCGACTAAAGTATCATTCTGTGCCAAAAGTATTTGACTGCTGAATGATAAGATGATGATTGAAAGATAATGTATTGTTTTCATAGCTCAATCTTTTTAGCTGAACATAACACAAAGATAATATAATATTTCTTAAAGGCAGAGTTTTAGGGCAAATTCGTAATAGGTATTATTTTTACGTTTCTATGTGGTCTCATTTGTCGCTAAAATGAGATTACTATAAATGGAAATCATTACATTTGCCAAAATAAAATGAACGGTATGGAATTAGATTTAGCCTATTTGTGTAAGGAGGTTCGAGAAATAGCTCGTGCTTCTGCGACATTCTTAAAAGAAGAACGCCGAAAGTTTGACCGGAACTTAGTGGAGGAAAAAAGTGCTCATAACTATGTATCTTATGTGGATAAAGAATCAGAACGACAGATCATAGAGGCTTTGTCTACTTTGCTACCCGAGGCCGGTTTTATTGCGGAGGAAGGCTCTGGAAGTTTGACCGATGAGGAATATTGTTGGGTAATTGATCCATTGGACGGTACTTCAAACTATATTCATGATATCGCGCCTTATTGCGTGAGTATCGCTTTAAGAAATCGGAAGGAGTTATTGTTAGGAGTAGTCTATGAGGTGTGTAGGGACGAGTGTTTCTATGCAGTGAAAGGTGGTAAGGCTTACTTGGATGGGAATGAGATACATGTATCGGATGTCTCAGTACTGGATAACGCTTTCATTGCGTTGGGTTTCCCTTATAACTCTGATGCTTATCGTCCGGTAGCCGTTCATTTGGTTGATAGGTTGTATGGTTTTGCGGGAGGTACCCGTTTGATGGGATCTGCCGCCGCTGAACTGTGTTATGTGGCAGCAGGACGTTTTGATGCCCGTATAGAAGCCTATTTAGGCCCTTGGGACGTAGCCGCTGGTGCCTTGATTCTATTGCAGGCCGGAGGAAAAATATCAGATTTCAATGGAGGAGAGAACTGGGCTTCGGGTGAACAGGTAGTTGCCAGCAATGGCAAGGTTCACTCTCTTGTGTTGTCTTTGTTGCCCTAATACTAGAGTAATCCTGCGTATTCTAGTGCTTCTGTGTGTATTTAAAAGGTAAAAGAGTTTAAACTTACTTCTTATTTGCGGGGTGTTTGATCCGTTTTGATTTTCAAAACAGATGGAGGAATACAAATACCCGTAAATCCTTGTATGTGTCTAATTCAGTAAAAATCAAGACTTTTAGGATTAGAGATTTTACTTACATTTGTGGAAAATAAAAATGTTACAGAGTATGAAAAACAATCTATACGTCTTTTTTCTGTTCTTTATTACTGGACTAATGTCATGTAGCCATCACTCAGGTCTATATGAACATGCGGAAAAGATAATGTCCCAACATCCCGATAGCGTTTTAACATTGCTATCAACAATACAAGATGTAAATGATCTTTCAGAAAAGGATCGTGCTATGTACTACCTACTTTTGACAGAAGCGGAAGATAAAACTTATAAGAAGCACGAGTCAGACTCATTAATTGCAATAGCTACAGAATATTTTGATAAGACAGATGATGTGAAAAGAAAAGCAAAAGCTTGGTATTATAGAGGACGGGTTGTTGATGATTTGAAAGATGCTCCACGGGCGCAGGATTATTATTTAAAAGCTTTACAAAATGAGATGGAGATTACTGATTATGCTTTTCTTGGACGTTTATATAATAGTATAGGGATGCTTTATACCTATCAAGAAGTATATGAAAAAGCGGTTCTTTACCAAAAAAAAGCTTTATATTGTTTCGAAGCCCTTTATGATTCGATTGGGCAATCTTATGTACTGAGAGATATTGGACGGAACATGACAGCTTTAAATAAAATGGATAGTGCTATTTTTTATTATGAAAAGGCGTTATACTTTTGTGATCAGAAGAGTAAATCCTCTGTATATAGAGAATTGGCTAATCTGTATTTAGATATTGATAATTATTCAAAAGGGCTAGAGTATATTGAGAAGGTCTTAAGTTCTCCTTTAAAAAAGTCAATGTTAGATTCTTTTTATTTTGTGTTAGGGAAATATTATCAAAAAACTAACCAAGTTGATTCAGCGTATTATTATTTAGGATATAGTAGCAACAGCTCTAGGTTACAAACACAAGCTGCAGCTTATTATCATTTAGCTCAGTTGGAGAGATTCCGGGAAAATTGGAAAGGTTATGCGAATAATCAGATTAGATATGAAGTTTTAAGAGATTCTGTAAACCAAACAAAGAAAACGGAATCAATAAGACGAATAGAGAAAATATATGATTATCATAAAACAGAAGCTAAACTATTACAATCTGAAGTCTTGTTGAATAAGTTGAAAGTAAAGAATTTAACTGTGACTTTAATTTTAATTATAAGTATTGTCGTGATTGTCGTGATATCAGTTTTAGGATATGTGCAGATGAAAAAGAAAAAGTTGCGTTTACAAGAGCATAGGGAGCTATTACAGGCTCTAGAAAAAAAACACCAAGCAGATCTGACTCGCATTGAGGAAAATGAAAAACTTATTAGGGAATTAGAAGAAATGTTGCAAAAATCATCTAGAGCTTACAATGAAAAAGAGAAAGAGTTGATGGCTCTTCAAAAAATGAAGTTGGAAACTGAAAATCAGAATTTAAGATATGTTAAAACTGAAAATCGGTTTTTAATAGAGAGTTTTCAGATGTCTGATATTTATTATAAATTCCATATGAAAGAAGAATGGAGACCTAAAGAAGAAGATTGGAATGAATTATTTAAGGCTTTGGATGAAACCTTTGATAAGTTTACACGACGTTTGATGACTATATTCTCAAGGTTGACAACAACTGAGTTGCGTGTTTGTTGTTTAATTAAAGCTAATGTTCCTCCAGTAACAATTGCGATGTTGATCGTAACTACTCCAACAAATGTATCAATGATAAGAAAGCGTCTTTATGAGAAAATATATCCTCAAGAAAAAGGATCTTCAGAAAAGTTTGATAGATTTATCCGAGAGTATTTGTAGTAAATGTGCATATTTTGTGCAATAGTAGTAGTTGAATCACTAGCAAAGTCATTGTATGTTTGTTGCACAATTAATACACAAGATATTATGAAAAATGTGACTATTTAACTATACATCATTATATCACATTTTATTTTTTGTGCAATTTTTTTTGCGTTATTTTTAGTTCAATCTGTATTTGGAGATATTATTCCAACAGAAGGAGCTTGGGATGATGAACGTTATCGTTCCGTTAACACAAACCGTCCTCCAGTTGCATCAATCGAAGGAGACATCCTTTCCTTGAGCTTTGAAGATGCTTTATCAAACTTGACCGTATGTGTCATGAATGATGAAGGAGTGAAAGTCTATGAAGATGTTGTTTCTTCAGAGGCAGGTGGAACTTATTCTTTCTCTTTAGCGGGAGAAGCAAATGGCCAGTATCAGGTTGTGTTGTTACATCGGTTGGGACACTTGACCGGTAGCTTTACCTTGGAATAAAAAATTAAGAGGTTTTGTAAGAAGAAAGAGCTGTTGCTTCTCGGTAAAATGGGAAGCACAGCTCTTTTTTATTTGGACAACTGTACCATATACGAACCTTTACTTGAAAACGTATCTATGTACATGTTTTACCGCTAAACGTATCATTAATCAGCCGGGAGTCATTCTGTTTATTGTATATTTCTTGAAAATAGGCTTCATTGTAGCCTGCTTTACTATCCATAGAAATAGTGATTAGTATTAATAGAAATTCAAAATACTATGGATACTAATCGGAGCTTGGATAGATACGATTTTATTGTATGTTGATTATTAGGTGTATAGGTAATAGTTTGGAAATATTAGACTTATTGTGCTTTTTAAGAGATCAAATTTGGTGTGGTTGGGCTATTTTTATTTCCAAGTGGTGTTATTTCATGACTATATTATAACTTGAAAAATTCATAGTTATGAAATTCACAACTCATAACTATGTTTTAAAAAAAACATAACTATGAAATTTTATAGGATTTAGCTGTTAAAATCAATATGGATTTCCCCCTTGTCTAAGAAATGACAGGACAATACTATTATATATGCCGTTTATTCTGTATTTTTGCCAGAAAAATTAGCAGACATGGCTGAAAGCAAAGTTGAACACCTATTGGATAGCATTCATTTTCCGGAAGACTTGAGACATTTGTCACAGGATAAGTTGGAGCAGGTATGTGCCGATTTGCGTCAATATATTATCGATGTTTTGTCTGAGAATCCTGGTCACCTAGGTGCAAGCCTTGGTACGGTAGAGCTGACAGTCGCCCTTCATTATGTATTCAATACCCCCTATGACCGTATTGTCTGGGATGTCGGGCATCAAGCTTATGGACATAAAATACTTACAGGAAGGAAAGATATTTTCCATACGCTCCGTAAGTTTAAAGGAATTAGCGGCTTCCCTAATCCGGCGGAAAGCGAGTATGACGCTTTTATCGCCGGACACGCTTCAAATTCAATCTCTGCGGCGATGGGTATGTCGGTAGCCTCGGCCTTGAAGAAGGAACTGGATCGCCATGTGATCGCCGTGATTGGGGATGGCGCTATGACCGGAGGACTCGCCTTCGAGGGGTTGAATAATGCGTCTGCCAACCCTAATAATTTGTTAATTATCCTGAATGATAACGATATGGCGATAGATCATAGCGTAGGTGGTCTTAGCCAGTATTTAGTGGATATAACGACGAGTCAAGCCTATAATAAAATGAGATACGATGTGTATCGAGGCTTAAAGAAGATCAAGCTCATCAATAACGATCGCCGGGAAAACATCTTACGTTTTAACAATAGCCTTAAAGCATTGCTTACCCAGCAACATAATTTATTTGAAGGCTTCAGCATCCGTTACTTTGGTCCGGTGGATGGGCATGATGTAAATTATCTGGTGAAGGTATTGAATGATATAAAAGATATGCAAGGCCCTAAGCTGTTGCACATCAAAACGAAAAAAGGAAAAGGCTTTAAACCTGCGGAAGAGTCCGCTACGGAATGGCATGCTCCCGGAAAGTTCAATAAGGAAACCGGCCAGCGTATTATCGTTCGTAAATTAGATGAGCCTCAATTATATCAAGACGTATTCGGTCATACATTGGTAGAGCTTGCGGAGAATGATGAACGTATTGTAGGCGTAACTCCGGCTATGCCTTCCGGTTGCTCGATGACTTATATGATGAAAGCCTTCCCGGATCGTGCGTTTGACGTGGGAATTGCGGAAGGACATTCCGTAACTTTCTCTGCTGGATTAGCTAAGGAGGGAATGATACCTTTCTGCAACGTGTATTCCTCGTTTATGCAGCGTGCGTATGATATGGTTATCCATGATGTAGCTTTGCAAAAACTACATATGGTGATCTGTCTGGATCGTGCGGGATTAGTGGGAGAGGATGGAGCTACACATCATGGCGTGTTTGATTTAGCATATCTTCGTCCGATACCGAATTTGGTAATCGCTTCCCCATTGAATGAGTTGGATTTACGGAATTTGATGTATACAGGCTATGCCGCTTTTGATGGCCCGTTCGTAATTCGTTACCCTAGAGGTAAGGGGGAGATGAAAGATTGGCGTAACGAGATGCAAGTATTGCCTATAGGAAAAGGGAAAAAGTTGTGTGACGGGGATGATATCGCCGTACTTTCTATCGGACCGATCGGAAACGAGGTGATCAAAGCCATCGAGATGGTGAAAGAAGAGGGGGTATCGATAGCCCATTACGATATGATCTACTTGAAACCGTTGGATGAGGAGCTGTTGCATGAGATCGGGCAGAAATATAACCGTATTATTACGGTAGAGAATGGAGTGATAAAAGGAGGTTTTGGTAGCGCTGTCCTTGAGTTTATGGCAGACAATGGCTATACGCCTCATGTAAAGCGTATCGGAGTGCCGGATGCGTTTATCGAGCATGGTTCTATACCGGAACTGTATCAATTATGTGGTATGGATGCCGAGAGCATCGCGAAACAGTTGAAAAAGGAGAATTGATTATTGTCAATTAATAAAATATGAAAATTGTCATAGCCGGTGCGGGAGAAGTAGGTACACATTTAGCGAAAATGTTATCTCAAGAGAATCAGGACATCATTTTGATGGATCCGAATGAGGAACGGCTGAATTTCTCAAAATCTAGCATGGAGATTCTCCCTATGGTCGGGAATCCGACCTCGCTTAGAGATTTGGAGGAGGCGGGGATCAAGAAAGCGGACTTGTTCGTAAGTGTTACTCCCGAGGAGACTACCAATGTGACGGCTTGTATGTTGGCTCATAATCTAGGAGCGCATCGTACGTTGGCCCGAATCAATAATTACGAATATTTATTACCCAAAAATAAAGAGCTGTTCGAGAAACTGGGAATCAACTCGATGATTTACCCTGAGATGTTGGCGGCTAAGGAGATCGTGACAGCTGTACGCCGTCCGTGGACACGCCAATATTGGGAGCTGTTTGGGGGAGCTTTAATTCTGATAGGTGTTAAAGTTCGGGATAATTCCCGTTTGGTGAACCGGGTATTGGCCGAATTGCTAAATGAGCAGAAGCTATATCATATTGTCGCTATTAAGCGAAAGAACGAGACGATAATCCCCCGTGGTACGGACCGGATAGAGTCTGGTGACATCGTGTTCTTTACGACGACCCGATCTCATATAGAGGATGTACGCTTACTGGCCGGAAAGAAAGATCCGGAAGTAAAGAAGGTTATTATTATGGGAGGAAGCCGTATCGCTATCCGTGCTTGCCAATATTTACCTAATAACATCCGGGTAAAAGTAATTGAGGCTAATAAAGAGAAAAGTCATCGAATCGCTGAGGTTGTTCCTAGTAATGTCTTGATTATAAACGGAGACGGCCGTGATACTGATTTGTTGATGCAAGAAGGCATCAAGGATGCGCAGACTTTTATAGCTTTGACGGAAAATTCCAGCACGAATATATTGGCATGTCTGGCCGCTAAGCGTTTAGGTGTGTTTAAGACAATCGCTAAGATTGAGAATATTGATTATATCCAATTGGCGGAAAGTATGGACATCGGTTCGGTTATGAATGTAACTTATCGGACCGTACTAATGGCCTTCCTTTGGAAGAAGAAACGATTGCGGAAGTATTTAAAACGAATGGATATCGTACTGCTGCTATTGGTAAGTGGCATTTGGGAAGTAGGGATGAACAACATCCTAATAATCGTGGATTTGATTTGTTTTACGGTATGAAAGCGGGGGGACGTGATTATTTTTATAATGAAAAAAAGAGTGACCGTCCCGGTGATGAACGTAACCTGTTATTGAATGACAGGCAAGTGAAATTTGAGAAGTATTTGACTGATGCTTTCAGTGAAAAAGCGGTTGAGTTTATAAATGAAAGTTCTCAGCCTTTCATGATGTATTTGGCTTATAATGCGGTGCATACTCCAATGCAAGCAACCGATGAAGATATGGCTAAGTTTGAAGGGCATCCGAGACAAAAACTAGCTGCAATGACCTATGCACTCGACAGGGGCGTAGGCACTGTAATTCGTGGACTGAAAGATAATACATTGATTTTTTTCTTAAGTGATAACGGAGGAGCCACTACCAATCAGTCTTCAAATTATCCTTTGAAGGGTTTCAAAGGAAATAAATTTGAAGGTGGACATCGTGTGCCTTATTTTGTAGTATGGAAGAATGGAATTCCTGCCGGCAAGCCTTATGATGGTTTGGTTTCTTCTTTGGATATTTTTGCGACAGCTATTGATGCGGCCGGTATATCGAAAACACGTAATAGATTGGACGGTGTATCATTACTACCTTACCTGAAAGGTAAAAAAGGGGAACCCCATAAAGTGTTATACTGGCGTAAAATGGATACACGTGCTATTCGTTCGGGAGATTATAAATTAATCATCACTCATGGGGTTGATTCTGTATTGTATAATATCCGAAGA
>ERZ825159.3011-NODE-3011-length-12697-cov-4.098323_pt1 | contig 12697 bp, 8 predicted proteins | sample MGYA00519932_ERZ825159 | MGnify/ENA primary metagenome ERZ825159 (study PRJEB31778, sample SAMEA3449191) | human gut metagenome | biome: human gut; feature: human-associated habitat; material: faeces | place: United Kingdom | collected 2010/2012 ...
TGATGGTGAACGTGTCGCCCGCTTCCAGCTCGTCCAGATTGGTGAACAGCTTGGCGCTGGGCAGGCCGCGGTGGGCCGAGATGACCGCATGGGTGCCCGCCCCGCCCACGGGGAGGCTGCTGCCCTCCAGATGGCCTGCCGCCACCTGCAAAACACCATCGCTGGTGCCGTGGTAGACGGGCAGCTCCACGCCGATCCTGGGGATGGTGATATACCCCATAATGCCCGTGCCGGAAACGTCCAGCGTCTCGTCATAGCCGGAGACCTGCTCCGGCGTGAAGAACGAATTGGGCGTGGCCGCCAGCCGTTGGTTGTAGGCGTCCGCCGCCTCAAAATAGGCGGTATAGTCCGCATCCGACATCTCGCTGACCGTCTCGTCATAGCTGGCCAGCGCGCGGGACTGGTGGCGCTGGTTGACATAATCGCTGACGGTGGGATATAACATCACGGATAGACCCACGAGAAAGATCAGGATTAAAATTATGGTACTGCGGTTCTTTTTCATGGGCTACTCCCTAATGTTATCAGGATATTTTTTGCTTTGGGGTTTGGTTTAGCGCTTGTTCTCCATCCGCTTCTTGGTCACCAGCAGGACCACGGCCACAGCCATCAGGCCGCCGCCAACGACGTAGAAGACCGTGGTGCCCATGCCGCCGGTGGAGGGCAGGGTGGTACCGGCGTTATTGATGATGTGAATACCCGTGGATTTTCCCTCATCCCACTTGTTGCTTGTATCGCTCAGGTTAGACGAAATATTTGCACTTGCAATGTTGAATGCAAATGCATTTTCCAGCTCATTGTAGCCCTTGGGGGCTTCAATTTCTTTCAGGTAGTAAGTCGTTGTCCCTTTCAGGCCTTTGATCGTCAGTGCACTGTTTGCCTTGGTCTCAATATACTGGACTCCTGTTTCTCCCGTTGTTGCAACACGATAGCCATTGGCTCCATCTGCTACCAGTTCAATTTCATTTGTGCAATCTTGGTCAGCATAGAGTTTGAACTTTGCGCCAGCCAGCAATGTTCCATCGCTGTCGGTTTTTACAAGATCAAAGCTATAGCTATAGGTTGTAGTTTCGCTTGTGACACTGCCGTTATTGCCGTATTTCAGCCAGGTATCATTCTTATTGCCTGTTGTGCCAATCACTGCATTTTTATTCAGTGTTGCAGAATATGTTACTTCAATCTGCGTACCTGTTTTAAGTCCTGCAATATAGCTGTCCTTAAATTCGATTTCAAATGTACAGGAATCACTCAATTCCGCGGACTTTTTCAGAGTGTAACTATCTGCTGCAACATCAGCACCGCCAACTTTTACTTTCACAGATGTTTCATTAAACGTAAGGCCTGCATCCATTTTATCGTGGAGAACAACTTTTTCCACACTGCCATTGATCGTGATCGTAGTCTTATACTCTACCGTATCACCGATCTTTGCAGAGTTGCTGCTATCGTAACTGTCTCCGTTCTTGACTTTTTTCTCCACGGACGGGACTTTATTTTTTTCACTAATCGTAGCAGTATTTCCGGTCACATTATCAAGGCTGCACAGTGCACCCAAACTGGTATCCACCAGATAATAACCATTTGTAACACCCGTAAATGTTACGCCACCTTCGTTTGCCGTCTTGCTTTCCGTTGCTTTGATATTATGAGTAGAATCTTTTGCCCACTTAATCGCAGCAGCTGCAAATTCCGGAGCAGTCGAAGAATCCAGCATAGTGCCGCTGATCTGCTTTTTACTATCCAGCGTAACATAAGCAGCACCCGGTTTTCCCTTTTCAAAGAACGATGCCCAATCATCTGTTACTTTATAGGCAATCTTATGAGGTTTCGTCGTCGTATCGTAACCCGTTACATCAAAAATCTTATAGATGCTGTAGCTTTCTCCATTGACTGCACCTTGAACGGTGATACTTCCCGTCTCTCCCTCCGCAAACGCCGGGACGGCCATGGCCAGCACCAACGCAAGCGCTGCAAGCAGCGCCAACACGCGTTTTACTCTTTTCATATTTCTTTACTACCTTTCTTACGTCCCCTCTCTGAGACGCCAGAGAGGGGATTTATTTTCCTACGTTCGGTTTGTTGCCGGGGTCAGAGCTGCAGGAGTCACTCTTCCCCCCTTTTCCGCTTGCGCCTGGAGTTATATCCACACAGCACCGCGGCCAGCGCAATGGCCGCGCCGCCTGCCGTGTAAGGAACTGTGCCGCCCGGGGAGCCGGTGGAGGGGAGCTCGTAGGTGGGGGCCTCGGTGTTGGTGATGGTCACCGTACCGCCGGGAGCCACACCTGTGGTTCCGTCGCTGCCCTCCGGGTAAGCATACGAAACCGTGTAGCCGCTTACGCTGGCTTCCTCCACGACATAATGGGCCGTGGGATCGAGGTTTGTAAAGGTGTATTTCCAACCGCTCATTTTGGTCATCGTAACAGTATCTTCGCCGTCCACTTGAACCAGAGTCTTTCCTCCCGTACTCTCCACCTTAAAGAGTTTTAACTGGATGGAATCCGGCTCTTTGTCACTTGGCAATACACTGCCGTCCTGACCGTTCCACTTTTTGACTACAGACAATTCCGTTGGCTTAAGCTGGTTTACAACAACAATGGTATCACCGCTTTGGTAAGCATCATTCGCAGAATGTTCTTTTCCAAAACCATCCATATAACTGATGATATAATTATTATCATCCTGCTCTTTTGCTTCAAACTTTGTGCTACTCTTAAGACCACTACATTTTGTCAGGTCTACCTGAGCTGTCCATCCGTTGTCTCTGTTCAAAGTCACCGTATCAAATGCTATGTTGTCACCTTTTTTGAAGACATCCACCTTGATTTCATTTTGCTTGTTTTTCTGGTCCTCAGACATAATCGTCCCGTCTGCATTTTTCCATACCTTACGGACTGTCAGCTCCAGCTTGCTGTTTTCCACTTGCAGAACCGTTGTCTTTCCATAAGTTGCAAATGTCACATCCTCCTGCTTCGGAGGTGTAACACTCCCAGCATTTTGTGTTGCAGCCTGATATGCATTTAACTCTGTTTGACCCGGTTTCAGCATTATGAAATAAGAGGTATTTTCTTTCAGCAGATAGCCATTAGGTGCTTTTATTTCCACCAGCTTATAAAGCGTATCGTATTCCACCCGAGCCGAGTTTGCGTTCTCCATTGCAGCCTTTGCAAAATGAATCTCGCCTGTCTGGTCTGTTACAAGACTGTTCTTGCAGATTGTCCACCCATTGCTGTCCAGTTTGGACAATGTAAACTCCGCACCCGCAACATCCTGAGATTCAAGATTTTTCTGAACCTTATGCAGCAAAAGCTGTCCGTTTGAGTATGCTCCTGCGCTGATATCTTGTGCATGGTACTGGATTTCACCGCTCTTCGTCTCTTTGCCAAACAGTTTTGCTTTATTGTTCAGCTTTACATTTTTCTTCTGCTGCGGTGTAAGATTAGACGTGTCAATCTTATACTTATAGGAGAAAACATAAGCCTGATCATCTGGGACCGTCAGTTCAATGGTATACTTACACTCACTCCCACTTTCATCGGTCTTGGTCGTGAGCCCTCGGATATCTTCGTCCGCCAGTGTCGTCCCATCTTCTTTGTAGAGGTGAACATCCTGCAGGACTGCTGTAGCCCCCTGCGAAGTTGTGAACGTATCTTTTAGCGTGATCTGGTCTGCCGTACTGATCAGATCTTTGCCATCCGGATTGATCTTTACCTGATAGAATACTTCTTCCAGATATTGATCCTCACTCTTTTTTAGTTGCTCACCCTTTTTTTCCAGATACGATTTGTTTCGTTCGACTGTAACATCTACATCGTCTTCGTGGCCGTTCCATACAACCGTATTTTTGTAGAGCTTCTCACGAATACTTGCATCTGCGTTCCACTTTTCCTGGTCCGCCAACTTGACACGGAACATGATTGCAACGGCTGAATAGTCCTTATTGTTTTTTTCAATAGAAGTGAGGTTGCTCAATGTAAACGTCAGTTTATTATTTGTATACTGTATCTGTACATGGTTCGGATTTGGGTTATTCCAATTCCCAGCTTTATAATATGCTGCAATCCGTTGTCCATCATCCAAACCAGCTGTTCTATTATCGGAAAATGTAATCACATATTCTCCAGTGTATTCAATTCCCTCCTGGAGTTCATCTGTGATCACTGTTCCATCGAACGCAGACAGATCTTTCGGCGAAATCCAAAGTTTATACCAGAATGTCGTGTCTCCGCTTTCATTGTAAACGATTTTTCCACTGCCAAGACTATCCTGGAAATCATGCAGATTTGATTCCGTCGCCACCATCTTATCAAAGGACTCTTCTTTTTCAACTGGCTTTTCCTTTGTAATGGTATAGGAAACCTTTGCTTCACTGTTCTCAACGATCAAATCATTCGTTACCGTCCATGTCTCGCCGCCCGACATGACATCATAACAATCCACATGTGTGCGATAATTATTCACATTGATCTGGCGCAACTTATTACCGGAATAGCTCTCCCCCTCTTTTACAGTAATCTTAAAGCTTCTGATCTTGACGTCTTTATTGGCATCAGTATTTTCGACTTTATGATTATCTGTCTGCTCAATGGAATCATAGTAAATGATTTCCGTTTCAATTCCTGTGTTTTTGGCCTGTTCTACAGTCAGTCCCCGAGTCCAAGGATCTCCTACTCTGAAAATACGAATGCCATTTTTTCAAATCCTGATCCAGTTCTCCAAGAAGTGCATAGTGTGTTCCCATTGCATTATCAGGAGTGGAGCTGCTGCTATTCACAGGGTCAAAAAATTTATCACTCAGAGTAATACTGGTTGCATCTTCCGGTGATTTTGCAGTTGCATTCCAATATGCGACTTTCTGATTGCCTGTACTTCCATCTACCAGTGCATTTTTAGCTCTGCTCTTTACTGCCTGCCATCCCTGACGTACTACTTTACCAATGCCAGTCGTACTGTCCTGCTTTTTATCACCTTTGTCGATCTCAGCATCGTTTTGCAATAATTCGTTATCCTGTATGCCATCAGGAACTGTGGTGTAATACTCAATCAGATAATACTTTTCCGTTGAACCTGCCGGGAATGTATATGTAAACCCGGTTTCCTGCTCTGACTCATTTTTGGTGATCGTTACTGTGCCTTTCGACGAAACCGTTTTGTTGATGCTGTCCCAGTTATCGCCAGAGCTACCGTATTTCACCTTGATTCCATCTGTGCCGCCTACGATCGTTGCCCCTGTATACCGCAGAGTATCCTTGACCGTATACCCATTTAAATCGCTTGGCCCTACATTGTTGATTTTGATTCTCCAGCGCATCTTACGGTTCACAGTATCATAGTTTCCGCTCTTTTCAATAAGAGAACCGCTATACCGTTTATCCCATGATGCTTTGACCGGATCGTCTTTTCCCTCATAAGTCGAAGATGCTGTATTCTCAATATATACATTTTGAGGCCATGTTTTCGCATCTTCCAATTGATAATGATACGTCAAGGTGTAACTCTCGCCTGCCTCCAGCGAGTCAAGACCACTGATTTCAAAGCATGGTTTTTCTGTTGCACTATCCGTACCAATTTTAAGGTTTGTACCTTTTGTCAACACAACTGAATCATTACCTTTTTTTATGACAAAGCTGTTTTCGTCATATTGACCTTTCAAGGATGTGTTCGTTCCAATAATATCCGAGATTTTTACTTTATTTCCATCCGTTCCCAGTGTAGAGCTTACTGTCACCGTAAATTCAACATACTTATTCCCGTTTGCATCCAGTTTAATTTCACTACCGCTTTTTTTCGTCTGAATGTCCGTCGGGTTTTGCAGCTTGATCGTGGTCCCTGTTCCTGGGAAACTTACTTCTCCGGAAGCCTGATTTGCTTTTTTGCTGGCAACCGAATCGACCTTGAAGTATGCATTGAAAGACTCGTTTTTCATATTAGGTGCATCTTTAAAATCAAATACCAGCTTCACCAAGCCGTTTTCATCCACTGTAACCGCACCAATATCAATTTCCGAGCCAGGATTATCAGGGTTTTGCGCCATAATTCGGCCGGATTTTGATTCCTCCATGCCATATGGAAGCTGATAGGTCAGCGTCTTTCCATTTTTGAAAGTATCTGGATTCGTAACAAAATCCACTTGTGTCCGGATATTATCTCCAAATGTAATTACATGGTCTTTATCAATCGGGGTCCATGCTCCATTCTTGTGCTCTGAAACAGTAACAGAGGTAATCTTCGTTACGATGTTAAGTTCCTGTTCCATTTCAGATGCAGTCGCAGCATCCGGGTCCTCATCCATCAAATCGCTGATACCATACCCCTCCGCGGCATTGACGGACACAAAGCTGGTGACATCGCTCAGGGCAACTTCCACCTCAGCCACCTGGTCGATGGTGGTCTCGCCGTCGGACTCGCAGCCGGTGGCGACATCGCCGGAAATGACGGTGAGGGCCGTGGTCAGATCGGTCTCCTCGTCCACCGCCGCGTCGGACACCACGCCAATGGTCTCGCGGCCCTCGGCATTTTTGTACATGACGATATCACCCGGCAGGATGGAGGCAAACTCCTGCGGGTCATCGGTATAATATTCAGAGTTCATGCGGGCAAGCTCGCCACGCAGGGCGCTGATGCTGGCGTACTGGGGGATGATATCCTGCGGCACGCCCGCGTGGTACAGGCAGTAGGCCACAAAGGTGCTGTCCCAGTCGGCATACACCATGGGTTTGTCCTTATAATACTGGTCGGCATACATGGTGTAGCCGTTGCCGTCCTCGTCCACGTCGGCCTTGCTCTCGGTATAGCCGAGCTGGCTCCGGGCCACGAGCACCATGTCCTGGGCCCAATCCATGCTGGTGCGGTCTGGGGTCTTGGCGTCGTACTCCGCGTCGATCTCGGCGTTGGGGTTGACGAGGCAGGCGGCCGTATGCTCGTGCTCTTCCTTGCCGCAGATCAGCACCTTGCCATAGCACTCGGCGGTGTGGTGGTGGACGGTATAGCCCGTGTCGATCTCGTCGTCCGTTTCGGGTTTGGTGGCTTCTTTTTCGGGTTCCGGGTCGGCTGCGGTCTCCGGTTCCTCGGCAGAATCGCTCTCCTCCGCGCTGTTTTCGTCCACGTCGTACAGAGCGGCGCCGTCATCCGTTTTCTCCGGCTCGCCCTCTTCCTGGCCGCAGACCAGAACCTCTTCGAGGGTATAGCAGTCGTCGGTGTGCTCATGCTCGGTGCAGAGCAGTTCGCCGGTCTCCTGATCGTAGCAATAATCCTGATGGACGTGGTCGCTCTCGATGCCGCAGGTCAGCACCTCTTCTTCCTCGTAGCAATCCGCGGTGTGGTGGTGCAGCACCACTTCCGGCTCCGGCTCTTCCTGCGTGGCGGGCTCACTTTCCGGCTCGCTCCCGGCTTCGTCCCAGTCCGCAGCGCTGGAGTCACCGTCCCCTGCGTCATCAGCCGAATCCATCGTTTCTTCGACGATTTCGCCCTCTTCATAGCCGCAGATAGGCTCGGTGCCCTCGATGTAGCAATCGTCGGTATGCTTGTGTTCTTCTTTCCCGCAGTAATAGCGCGTGTCATCGGCGGCAAGCGCGATGCCATCCTGATGCAGCCGCCAGCTGACGCTCATGGCGGTCAGCATCGCCAGCACCAGAACCATTGCCACCGAACGCCGGGCCAGATGACGCTGCCGCTGGACGTTCTGAATGGCTTCCTGGAAGCGATTCTTCATTCCCATAATGGATTCCTTTCCTCAGTGGATCAACGAAAAACCGGACAAGGGCCAGACGCGTAAAAAGACCTTGCCCACGATTTGACTTTTTTCGACACAGCCGATCACCGTACTCCGGCTGTCGATGGAGGTGACGCGGTGGTCGCCCATCACAAAATAGCGGCTCTCCGGCACCTGATAGGGGAACTCGATGTCGCACTCGCCCAGCGCCAGCTCATCCACATAGGGCTCGTCGAGCACCTCTCCATTGACGCTCACGACACCTTTGGTGTCGATGGAGATGACATCGCCCGGCCCGCCGATGATGCGCTTGAGCAGCAGCTTGTTCTGCCAGTAAAAGCCACACAAGTCGCCCGTCTTCCAATCGTCCGTTTTTACCAGCAGGATCACATCCCGGTCCTGCAAGGTGGGGTTCATGCTGTCGCCCGACACCTGCAGCACCGGCAGCAGCAGCGTGGCCAGCAGCACTGCAATGGCCGCCACCACGATCAGGGTGCTCACCGTACCGCGCAGCACCCGCCAGAAACGCCGCCGCTCGGTCAGGCGCTCCCGTTCTGCATCCACCCGCCGCAAAGCTTCGGTGTCCTGCGGCGTTTCCTCCTGCCGGAGCGTGTCGATGACGTCGATCAGCTCCGTGCGGCTCATCCGCCGCAATTTCCGCTCTGACATAATTCCTCCGCAAAGTCTTCTGCAAGGCTTTGTCTTTCATTCCATTCCCAATTTATCTCAATCGCCGTCCTCTGCAAAGCGCGGCGCAATCCACGAAAACATTTTCGTTCTTTTTCCACGAAAAAAACGTTATAAAGATAAGTGTTATCAACAACAGTATAGCACCAATATTTCCTGTTTTCAATCAATTTTCCTAAGATTCTTTGCCACGATTCCTGCTTTTCATGATTTATTCCTTTTGCAAAACATCTTTTTGTATTTTTACAGCAAAAGAGCACCCCAGGGCAGGAAACCCGGAGTGCTCTTTGATTACACAGTGTTGAACCGCGCGTTTTATTTACTTCTTGGTGCTTCCCATATCGGGGACGAAGCTATTGATCTTCTTGACGGTGTCCACGATGGTGACCACGTTGTTGATGATGGAGCTGCCGGCGGAGAAGACACGGGCAATGTAATTGAACAGGGTGCCGATATCCTTGAACATCTGCCAGCCGGTGGTTTCACCACCAACCAGATAGGTCATCTCCTCTGCATCAATGGCTGCGTAATTGGCGGGCATTTTGAGCTCATAGTTCGTCATAATAATTTTCCTTTCTTCAGTAAACTCAATAGAAAAGCAAATTCATCAGGAACCCTGTGCGGCGACCACGGTAACCACGACAGCGACCACCGTTGTGACCACCAGCACCGTGCCGAGGTTGTCTTTCAGCTTCCAGCTCTTCTCTGTGTCAGCGGCTGCCGGTGCTGTCGTCGTTGTCTTGGCTGCAGTGGCTGTGTTCTTTTTGGCCGTCGGCGTCCAGTGCGCGTAGATGGTGGTATCGTCCTTGAAGTTGTACCGCGTGGTGATCTTGGTGCCGCCCACCACATCGTCGTACCAGCCATCAAACTTATAGCCCTCCATGGTGGGGGTGGGCGTACTGGTCAGCCGGTAATTGGAGCCGTACTTGTAAGCATACAGCTGCATGACATCACATGTACCGCCCTGTGCTTCCAAGTAGACGTTGTAATAGCTTGCGTCCGCCGCAAACGCCATGGGCACCAGGTTGCAGCACAGTGCCAGCGTCAGTACGCAGAGCACGAGCTTTTTCCAAAGCTGCTTCATAGACCGCGTCCTCTCTTTCCAAGCGTATTTCCCCGGGCGCTTTCCGGTATTCCGGGAGCGGCACGTTCCACCCAGCCGCCGGGCGGTTTTCCAGCGCTCTCCCATGGAACAATTATGAATCGGAACTGGTGCCTTGTCAAGCCCGGATCGCAAAATCGAGGTGGGAATTTTTATGGCATTTTCCGTCATTTTCCGCGTTCCCGGACAGATGTCGCGTTTCCGCGGCCATTTCCCGCCGGTTTCCCGTTTTTGCGCCCCTCTCTGCCGTGCAGGAAACAGCAGGGAGGAAAAGCTCACAGCCGGTTCTTTTTCATCAGAAATATTTTACCAGAAATGCCCGTGTCCGCGCAAGTGTCCAAATGGACACAAATCACAGATTTGCGCCTGTTTTATTGGGTTCTGCACAAAGCCGCCCACAAAAGTTCGTGAAGAACGCACAAAAAACACGGCATAAAAATCCATCGCAGCCGGGCAGGCCCTCGGCGTACTTGTTGGTCAGGATGCTGCCCATGGCCGCCATGACGGCAGGCGAGACGATACAACTTCCCCCTCTCTGAGATGTTTCTTTCCCAAGAAGCGCGGCCCCGCATTGGGCCGGACGGTTTTTTGCTATGATATTTGCTATGATAATAAAATGCCAGCCTTTCTTCCACCGCAATTTCGACAAAAACGCTTGCTTTTTGAGCCCGCATTGCTTATTATATTCCTATAAAATGCTGGGTGTTTTTTGTGCAGATCGTCTGCATGGACACCGCCCGGAAGAACGGAGGAAGCCGCATGACCCTTGCGGAAGAGAAACAGGTTCAGCGCAAAGCGGGCATTACGGCCCGCCGGGCACTGGCACCGGAAACCCGTGCCGCTGCCAATGCAGCTCTCTGCGCCCGGCTGGCGGCGCTCCCCTGCTTCCGGCAGGCCCGGACCATCCTGCTTTACGCAGCCTTTGGCGGCGAGGCCGATCTGGCCACCTTGGCCGAGACGGCCCGGGGCCTGGGCAAAACGCTGGCCTATCCCGTCTGCGGGGAAAATTTCAGCCTGACCGCGGCTGTGCCCGGCGAGGATGGCTGGGAGGCAGGGGCCTACGGCATCCGCGCCCCCATCCTGAGCCGGGCAGAGATCCTGCCGCCGGAGGCACTGGATCTGATTTTAGTGCCCTGCACCGCCTTTGACGCCGCCTGCGGCCGGGTGGGGATGGGCAAAGGCTACTACGACCGCTACCTGCCCCGCTGCACAAAAGCGGCAAAGATCGGCATTGCATTGGAAGTTCAGCGCGTTGCACACGCTGCCGTGGATGAGCATGACCAGCGGCTGGACGCGTTTGTGACAGAGAGGGGTTTGTACACATGGACATGATGAACGAAAGTTGCAGCCGGTTCCTGGCAGAACTGGCCAGCAAAGCACCCACACCGGGCGGCGGCGGTACCGCGGCACTGGTGGGTGCCGCCGGTGTGGCACTGGGCAACATGGTGGGCTGCCTGACGGTGGGCAAAAAGAAGTATGCCGCCGTGGAAGCGGACATTCTGACCCTGAACGAGAGGGCCGGTGCCCTGCGCGCGGAGCTGGAAGCACTGGTGCAGGCGGATGCCGAAGCCTTTGCGCCGCTGGCCGCCGCCTATGGCCTGCCCAAGGACACTCCGGAGCAGGCGGCTCACAAGGCCGCTGTGCTGGAAACCGCACTGGATGCTGCCTGTGCCGTGCCGCTGGAGATCATGGGCAAGTGCGCCGAAGGCATTGCACTTGTGGAAGAATATGCCGCCAGGGGCAGCGCGCTGGCCGTGTCCGATGCAGGCTGCGCCGCCGCACTGTGCAAGGCCGCCCTGCAGGCCGCCAGCCTGAACGTGTTCATCAACACAAAGCTGATGATCGACAAAACCCATGCCGCCGCACTGGATGCGCAGGCCGACGCCCTGCTGAGCGAGTATGTCCCGAAGGCGGACGCCGTGTTTGCGCAGGTCACAAAGCAGCTGCGCACCTGACCCGACGGTGGGCGGGGAGAAAGCTCCCCACACGCCATACCGCATTACCTGAAATGAGAGGAATACAAAATGGCAAGCATCCTGAAGGGCGCGCCCGTAGTGGCCGCCATGAACGAACGCAACGCTGCTCTGTGTGAGCAGCTCAAGACAAAGGGCGTCGTGCCCACGCTGGCCGTGGTGCGGGTGGGTGCACGCGAGGACGATCTTTCCTATGAGCGCGGCGTGATGACCCGCTGCGGCAAGGTGGGCGTGGAAGTGAAACAGTATCTGCTCCCCGCCGACGCAGCACAGGACGACCTGCTGAAGGTCATCGCAGAGATCAACGCCGACGATGCCATCCACGGCTGTCTGCTGTTCCGCCCGCTGCCCAAGCAGTTTGATGACCGCACCGTGCGTGCCGCACTGGCTCCGGAAAAAGACATCGACGGCATCACCGACGGTTCCCTAGCCGGTGTGTTCACCAACACCGATCTGGGTTATGCTCCCTGCACCGCGCAGGCCTGCCTGGAGATTTTGACGCACTACAATGTTCCCCTCTCCGGCAAACGCGCCGTGGTGGTAGGCCGCAGCCTGGTAGTGGGCAAGCCCGCCGCCATGATGCTGGACCGGGAAAATGCCACCGTGACCATCTGCAACTCCCGCACCCAGGACCTGCCCCAGATCTGCCAAGAGGCGGATGTGGTCGTGGTGGCCATGGGCCGGATGGGCGCCGTGGGTGCTGACTGCCTGCGTCCCGGCCAGACCGTGGTGGATGTGGGCATCCATCTGAACGACGAGGGCAAGCTGTGCGGTGACGTGCGCTTTGCCGAGGCGGAGCCTGTCGTGGATGCTATCACCCCCGTGCCGGGCGGTGTGGGCACCGTGACCACCTCGGTGCTGGTGGGCCATGTGGTGCAGGCTGCCGCCAAAAAGGCCGGGCTGTAACAACAATTTTCGGATGCAAAAACAGCGCCTGACGGTTTGAAATTTCCGTCAGGCGCTGCTTTTGTTTTTGTGATGGTTTATCAGCCGTGCACCACGAGCAGCAGCAGAGCCGATGCCACGCACTGCAGGATGAGCCAGCGGGCCACGACCTGCTCGTCGCTCCAACCCTTGTTCTTGCGCACATGGTCGTGCAGCGGGGTGCGGGTGTTCTTAAGGATGGAGATGTGCAGGAAACGCTTCAGGCTGATCTTCAGGATGCCCAGGCTGCCGTCCACGATGAACACGATGGCTGCCAGCAGGAAAGCAAAGGGGTGGCCGCAC
>ERZ825159.3015-NODE-3015-length-12677-cov-3.571225_pt1 | contig 12677 bp, 17 predicted proteins | sample MGYA00519932_ERZ825159 | MGnify/ENA primary metagenome ERZ825159 (study PRJEB31778, sample SAMEA3449191) | human gut metagenome | biome: human gut; feature: human-associated habitat; material: faeces | place: United Kingdom | collected 2010/2012 ...
GAAGGAATTTGTGACAAATGTGGCTCACCATTAAAACAAAGAACAGATGACTCAGATCCAGAAGCAATAAAAAGAAGATTAGAAATTTATGAAGAAAAAACAAGCCCATTAGTAGAATATTATAAAGAAAAAGGTGTACTAAGAACAGAAACAGTTAGTATATCAATAAATAGAATGGGAAAAGATGTTGCAAATGATGTTGTAAGAGACATAAAAAAATAGTCTAAATAGCTTGCTTAAATATAAGCAAGCTACATATTAATATTAGTATTGTGCCTAAAGAAAAAGACGCAAGTTTGTTAATACGCATCTAGTTTTGAAATAAACAATTTTTTCGAAACTACAAATTATATATTTTGAAGGGAAGAATAAAAATGGTAACAATAAAATCAAAAAAAGAAATAGAATTAATGAGAGAAGCTGGAAGAGTAACAGCTTTAACACATAAAGCAATAGAAGAAGCAATAAAACCAGGAATGACAACAGCAGATATAGACAGAATAGCTGAAGAAACAATGAAAAAGAATGGAGCAATATCAGCAGAAAAAGGATATGATCCAGGAATAAGAGGAATACCACCATATCCAGCATCAACATGTATTTCAGTAAATGATGTAGTAATACATGGAATTCCATCAAACAAAACAATAATAAAAGACGGAGACATAGTAAGTGTAGACTTAGTTGCATTAAAAAACGGATATAATGGTGATGCAGCAAGAACATTTATGGTAGGAAATGTATCACCAGAAGCCAAAAGACTAGTAGAAGTAACAAAACAAGCATTTTTTGAAGGAATAAAATATGCTAGAAAAGGAAATAGAATTGGAGATATTTCACATGCAATTGGAGAATATGTAAAATCACAAGGATATTCTGTAGTAAGAGAATTTGAAGGACATGGAATAGGAAAAGAAATGCATGAAGAACCAGAAATACCAAATTACGGAAAAGCTGGAAGAGGAATAAGACTTGAACCTGGTATGACATTAGCAATAGAACCAATGGTAATTGCAGGAAAACCAGATATTTGGGAATTAGAAGATGGATGGACAATTGTAACACAAGATGGAAGTTTAGCAGCACATTATGAAAATACAATTTTAATTACAGAAAATGATCCAGAAATATTGACAATCATTTAAAAGTGTTATATAATAAATGAGTTAAAACCCAATTTCTACGAAAAATTGGCAAAAAAGTAAGAAAAATCTAAATACAATAACATGTTTTTAGAATTTTATTGCTCTTTAAGAAGGAGGAAAAAAACTTGGCAAAGGAAGATGTTATAGAAGTAGAAGGAGTAGTTGTTGAAACACTACCAAATACAACTTTTAAAGTAGAACTTGAAAATGGACACCAAATATTAGGCCATATTTCAGGAAAACTAAGAATGAACTATATAAAAATATTACCAGGAGACAAAGTAAAAGTTGAACTATCACCATATGACTTAACAAGAGGAAGAATTACTTGGAGAGCAAAATAAAATTTAAAAAACATATTGGAATTTATGAAGAATATTATAAAATAAATTTGAAACGTAAATTAACCCAATTATATAAAAATCAAGTTTGAAGACACAACTTAATTCACAAGGCGAAGGTCATTCCTTAGCCCAAGTGGAATGCGGCAAGCTAAGGAATGTCTGAAGACAATTTAAGGAGGTGCAAAGAAATGAAGGTTAGACCATCAGTAAAGAAAATGTGTGACAAATGCAAAGTAATAAAAAGAAAAGGTGTAATTAGAGTTATTTGTGAAAACCCTAAACACAAACAAAGACAAGGTTAATTCCTTAAGTTTATAACACAAATAAGGTAGCGGCTGTTTAACATATAGATGTTAACATATCAAATTTGTGTTTATATATATGTCCAATATTAATTTTTAAAGATCTATTAAATTAGATGCATTTCACCTTTAAAAAAAATAAGGACAAACAAATAAAAAATTTGGAGGTGCAAAGAAACATGGCTCGTATAGCAGGAGTAGACTTACCTAAAGAAAAAAGAGTAGAAATAGGACTTACATATATTTATGGTATAGGAGTAGCTAGCTCAAACAAAATATTAGCAAAAGCTGGAGTAAACCCAGACACAAGAGTTAAAGATTTAACTGATGAAGAAGTTAATAGCATAAGAAAAGTTATTGACGAATCATACAAAGTTGAAGGCGATTTAAGAAGAGAAGTAGCTCTTAATATAAAAAGATTAACTGAAATTGGATGCTACAGAGGATTAAGACATAGAAGAAGTCTTCCAGTAAGAGGACAAAGAACTAAAACTAATGCTCGTACAAGAAAAGGTCCAAGAAAATTAGTAAGTAGATCAAAGAAAGATGTAAAATAAGACTTTTAAAACAGTGTAAAACTGTTATATAAGGAGGGAAATAAGAACAATGGCTAACAAAAATGTTGCAAAAAAACCAGTAGCTAGAAGAAATAGAAAAAACATCGATAAAGGTGCTGCACATATTCATTCTAGTTTCAATAATACAATAGTAACAATAACAGATACAAACGGAAATACAATTTCATGGGGAAGTGCTGGAGGACAAGGTTTCAAAGGTTCAAGAAAAAGCACACCATTCGCAGCTGGAGAAGTTGCTGAAAAAGCAGCTAAAGAAGCTATGGAACATGGATTAAAAACAGTTGAAGTATATGTTAAAGGTCCAGGAGCAGGTAGAGAATCAGCAATAAGATCTTTACAAGCTGCAGGATTAGAAATCAGTAGCATCAAAGATGTTACACCAATCCCACATAACGGATGTAGACCACCAAAAAGAAGAAGAGTATAATTAGGAGGTGTAATTATGGCAAGATATACTGGTGCATCATGCAGACAATGCCGTAGAGAAGGAATGAAATTATTCCTTAAAGGTGATAGATGTTATACAGATAAATGTGCTATAGTTAAAAGAAACTATGCTCCTGGGCAACACGGACAAGGGAGAAAGAAACTTTCTAACTATGGATTACAATTAAGAGAAAAACAAAAAGTTAAAAGAATATACGGAGTTTTAGAAACTCAATTCAGAAATATGTACGAACGTGCAGAGAAAATGACTGGTAAAACTGGTGAAAACTTATTAAGCTTATTAGAAAGAAGATTAGACAATGTCGTTTACAGAATGGGATTAGCTAACTCTAGAAAAGAAGCTAGACAATTAATAACTCATGCACACTTTACTTTAAATGGTAAAAAAGTAGATATACCTTCAATAACTGTAAAAGTAGGAGATGTTATAGCTGTTAAAGAAACTTCTAAATCATCTGCTAAATTCAAAGGTATAGTAGAAGCTAACACAAAAGTAGCTCCAAGATGGATAGATGCAGACGTTCAAAACATGACTGCAACTGTTACTGCTCTTCCAGGAAGAGAAGATATAGATCTTGAAATAGCTGAACACTTAATCATAGAGCTTTATTCTAAATAATAAGCATCTTCTAAAGTTTATCTTTAGAAGTGTTTACCCTCAGTGGATTAATAAATTTGAAGGAGGGTTTTGTCCATGATAGAAATAGAAAAACCAAAAGTAGATATTGTAGAACTTGGTGAAGATTATAGATATGGAAAATTTGTCATTGAGCCTTTAGAAAGAGGATACGGAATCACTATAGGAAATGCTCTTAGAAGGATATTATTATCTTCTCTACCAGGGGTTGCTGTAAATTCTATAAGAATAGATGGTGTTCTTCATGAATTCTCAACAGTTCCAGGGGTTAAAGAAGATGTTACAGAAATAATATTAACTTTAAAAGAACTTTCTGCTAACATAGACGGTGAAGGAAGTAGAACTCTTAAAATACAAGCTCAAGGACCATGTACTGTAACAGGTGCAGATATAATCTGTCCTCCAGATGTTGAAATATTAAATAAAGACTTAGTTATCGCTACTTTAGATGACAATGCTAAATTTAATATGGATATAAACATCGATAAAGGTAGAGGATATGTTCCAGCCGAGGAAAACAAAACTGAAAATATGCCTATAGGTGTATTACCTGTAGACTCAATATACACTCCCGTACAAAAAGTTAGCTACCATGTAGAAAACACTAGAGTTGGTCAAAAATCAGATTATGATAAATTAACACTTGAAGTATGGACTAATGGAAGCATTAATCCTCAAGAGGGAATATCTCTTGCAGCTAAAGTTTTAGTTGAACATTTAAATCTATTCATTGACTTAACTGAGCATGTAAGCAATGTTGAAATAATGGTAGAAAAAGAAGAAGATCAAAAAGAAAAAGTTCTTGAAATGACTATTGAAGAACTTGATTTATCAGTTAGATCTTACAACTGTTTAAAAAGAGCGGGAATTAATACAGTTGAAGAATTAGCAAATAAATCAGAAGATGATATGATGAAGGTTAGAAACCTTGGTAAAAAATCACTTGAAGAAGTAATTCAAAAACTTGAAGAACTAGGCTTAGGTCTTAAACCAAGCGAAGAATAAGCGAGCAAAGGAGGGATTGGCATGGCTAATTACCGTAAATTAGGACGTGTGACTTCACACAGAAACCTTATGTTAAGAAACTTAGTAACTGACTTACTAAGATGTGGTAGAATAGAAACTACAGTAACAAGAGCAAAAGAAACTCGTAGAATGGCTGAAAAGATGATAACTCTTGCTAAAAGAGGAGATCTTCACGCTAGAAGACAAGTTTTAGCTTACGTTATGGATGAAACAGTAGTTAACAACTTATTCACTGATATAGCTCCAAAATATGCTGAGAGAAATGGTGGATATACTAGAATAATCAAAAAAGGACCAAGAAGAGGCGACGCTGCTGAAATGGCATTTATTGAATTAGTATAGTAAATAGTTAATATATAAAAAGAGATTAAGTTTGATGGGCTTAATCTCTTTTTTTGTGTAAATAATAATATTATTATATAGACAAAGTAATTATTTTTTAATTAGAACTGTGATATAATATTAAGATACAAATTTTATGACTACTTTAGAAAAGGAGTAGAACAGATGAATAATATTATAAATGTTAACAATATTTCCTATGAATACATAACTGAAGAATATAGTTATAAAGCCATAGATAATTTAAGTTTAGATGTAAAACAAGGTGAATTTGTAGCTATTATAGGTCATAATGGCTCGGGAAAATCAACTTTATCTAAAAACTTAAATGCTATTTTAATGCCTACAGAAGGTAATATCCTTATAGACGGAAATGATACAAAAGATGAGGAAAAACTATGGGATATAAGACAAACTGCAGGCATGGTATTCCAAAATCCAGATAATCAAATAGTTGCCACTGTAGTTGAAGAAGACGTGGCATTTGGACCAGAAAACTTAGGTATAGATCCTCAGTTAATAAGACAAAGAGTAAAAGAAGCTTTAGAAAGTGTAGGTATTACTGAATTAAAGGACAGACAACCACACTTACTATCTGGTGGCCAAAAGCAAAGAGTTGCCATAGCGGGAATAATTGCTATGAGGCCAAAATGTATAATATTCGATGAAGCAACAGCAATGCTTGATCCATCAGGAAGAAAAGAAGTTATGAATGTAATTGAAAAACTTAATAAAGAAGAAAATATTACAGTATTACATATAACTCATTATATGGAAGAAGCAGTACAAGCTGATAGAGTAATAGTTATGGATAAAGGTCGTAAAGTATTAGAAGGAACACCAAAAGAAGTATTTAGAAATGTAAAAATGCTTAAAGAAATTGGTTTAGATGTTCCTTATATGACAGAACTAGCCACTTCTTTGAGAGAAGAAGGTATAGAAATTAATGATGATATATTAACAGTAGATGAGATGGTGGTGAAATTATGTCAATTGTTGTAAAAAACTTAACATATATATATGATGAAGGAATGCCTTTTGCAAGTAAAGCAATAGATGATATCTCATTTGAGATAAAAGATAGAGATTTTGTTGGATTAATAGGTCATACTGGTTCAGGAAAATCTACACTTATCCAACATTTAAATGGTTTAATAAAGCCATCATCAGGTGAGATTTTTATAAATGACTTTAATATAACTGGAGAAAATCAAAATCTAACTGAAATTAGAAAAAGAGTTGGGATAGTATTTCAATATCCAGAATATCAATTATTTGAAGAAACAGTAGAAAAAGATATAGCCTTTGGACCTTCTAATTTAAATTTAAGCGAAGAAGAAATAAATATTAGAGTAAAAGATTCAATGGAAGCTGTAGGTCTTAATTATGAGGAATATAAGGATAAATCACCATTTGATTTATCAGGAGGTCAAAAGCGTAGAGTAGCTATAGCAGGTGTTATAGCAATGAAACCAGAACTACTAATTCTTGATGAACCAACTGCTGGACTTGATCCAGGAGGAAGAGATGAAATATTTGATCTTATAAAACGTCTACATGAAGAAAGTAATATGACTATAATATTATCTTCTCACAGTATGGATGATATGGCTAAAATAGCTAAAACTATTATAGTTATGAACCATGGTAAAATAGAATTTATGGGAACACCTAGAGAAATATTTAATAACCATGCACCAAGACTTAGAGAAATAGGTTTAGATATACCACAAGTATTAGAATTAGCTATAAAATTAAAAGACAAAGGTTTTGATATAAGAACTGATGTATTAACAATAGATGAAATAAAAGAAGAAGTACTAAACTTTATGAAAGGAAGAAAAAGATGTTAAAAGATATAACTATAGGTCAATATTATCCTGCTGCTTCTCGTATTCATAAGTTAGATTCAACAACTAAGCTTATTGCAACAGTTGTATTTATGGTATCTTTATTTGTAGTTAATAAATTTTGGCCTTATTTAATAGTAACTGCAGCTCTATTAGCAGTTATAAAAATGTCAGATATACCTGTTAAATATATATTAAAGGGTATAAAACCACTAAGATGGATAATATTATTTACTTTTGTAATAAATATATTTTTCCTGCCTGGTGATCCATTATGGTCATTTGGTTTTCTTAGTATAACTAAGCAAGGTTTAAGTCAGGCTATATTTATGTCTATAAGATTAGTATTTTTAGTTGTAGGTACATCTTTACTTACTTTAACTACATCTCCTATACAACTTACAGACGGTATAGAGAGAATGTTTAACCCATTAAAGAAAATAGGTATGCCAGTACATGAACTAGCTATGATGATGACAATAGCACTTAGATTTATACCAACTTTATTAGATGAAACAGATAAAATTATGAAAGCTCAAATGTCTAGAGGTGCAGACTTTGAAAGTAGTAATATTATAAATAGAGCAAAAAATTTAGTTCCATTATTAGTACCTTTATTTGTTAGTGCTTTTAGAAGAGCTGATGAATTAGCCATGGCTATGGAAGCAAGATGTTATAGAGGTGGATATAATAGGACTAAAATGAAAGAAGCTAAAATTACAAAAGCAGACTACATAGCTTATGTTTTACAAATTGTATTTTTGGCAATCATAATAGTAACTAAATTCATATAGATGAGGAAGCAAATGAGAAATTTAAAGCTTACTATACAGTATGATGGTAATAAATATTGTGGGTGGCAAAAGCAACCTAACTCTCCTGGTATACAAGGAACAATAGAATATGCCATTTATGAAATAACAAAAGAAAAAGTAAATATTACAGGCTCTGGAAGAACTGATGCAGGAGTACATGCTTTAGGACAAGTTGCAAACTTTAAAACAAATAGTACTATACCATCATCTAGAATTCCTGATGCCCTTAATGCAAAATTGCCAAAGGATATATCTATAATTGACTGCCAGGAAGTACCTGATGATTTTCATTCAAGATACAGTGCAACAGGGAAAATATATAGATATTTAATATATAATAAGCCTTACAGAAGCCCATTATATAAGGATACATCATATCATGTTAGATATGACCTTGATATAGATAAAATGCGCTTAGAAGCTAAGTCTTTGCTTGGTACACATGATTTTAAAGGATTCATGAGTTCAGGCTCATCAGTAAAAGATACAGTTAGAACAATACACAATATTACGATTGAAGAAAGTGAAGATTTAATCATAATAGAAGTTGAAGGTAATGGATTTTTATACAACATGGTGAGAATAATAGTAGGAACATTAGTTGATATAGGCAGAGGAAGAATAGATAAATCAATGGAAGAAATAGTCGCTTCATTAGATAGGGGAGAAGCAGGTCATACCGCGCCTGCACACGGATTATTTCTTAAAAAAGTTCATTATTAAACTTGACACACTAGGGTCATTGTATTAAAATGAATAAGAGTGTGCTAGTAAGTCCACATTGCCCCGGACTTTATATATACGGTAGATAAAAAAATTAGAAAATTAAGGAGGGACAACCATGAAAAGTTATATAGCTAAACCAGCTGACGTACAAAGAAACTGGTACGTAGTTGATGCTGAAGGAAAAACATTAGGTCGTCTTGCTACAGAAATAGCAACTATATTAAGAGGAAAACATAAACCAACATTTACACCACATGTAGACGGTGGAGACTTCGTTGTTGTTGTAAATGCATCAAAAGTAGTTTTAACAGGAAAAAAATTAGATCAAAAATACTATAGATACCACACTGGTTATGTAGGTGGATTAAAAGAAATAACTTACAGAGAAATGATGGAAAAGAAACCAGAAGAAGTAGTAGCACATGCAGTTAGCGGAATGTTACCAAAAAATAAATTAAGAGCTAGAATGATGACTAGATTAAGAGTATTCGCAGGAGCAGAACATACTCATGCAGCTCAAAAACCAGAAGTAATAAGCTTCTAATTTAACTAGGTGAAAGGAGGAGTTATCATGGAAAAAGTACAATTCTACGGAACAGGAAGAAGAAAAAGCTCTGTAGCTAGAGTTAGATTAGTTGCAGGTGAAGGAAATATAGTAGTTAATGGAAGAGATGTTAATGAATACTTTAACTACGAAACATTAATAAGAGATGTTAAACAACCATTAGTTTTAACAAACAACGAAAACAAATACGATGTAATAGTAAAAGTTGAAGGTGGAGGATTCACTGGACAAGCTGGTGCTATAAGACATGGTATATCTAGAGCTTTATTAAAAGCTGATGCTGAATTAAGACCAGAACTTAAAAAAGCAGGATTCTTAACTAGAGATGCTAGAATGAAAGAAAGAAAGAAATACGGATTAAAGGCTGCAAGAAGAGCACCTCAGTTCTCAAAAAGATAGTTTTTACTCAATATTGGAATTTTTTCAAATTGTATATACAAGATGTATTTCAACATTATGTTGGAATACATCTTTTTTTATTGCAAGGAAATTATATATTATTTGATTTATGGATAATATATAATTTCCAACCTATTTAACTTGAGCAACGTACGAAGTCGTTGGAGACATGAAGGGTGCGCCAACGCAGTGGCTTAAGCGAAGCAAATTTTATTTATAGTTTTCAGCTCTAACTTCAAAATATGATTGTGGATGAGCACAAACAGGACATACCTTTGGTGGTGTTTTTCCTTTATGTATATGACCGCAATTTTGGCATATCCAATAAACTTCACCGTCTTTTTCAAAGACAGATCCATTTTCTAAGTTTTCTAGAAGTTTACGATATCTCTCTTCATGTTCTTTTTCTATTTTGCCAACAGCTTCAAACAAATAAGCTATTTTATCAAAACCTTCTTCTTTTGCTTCTTTAGCGAATTTAGCATACATATCAGTCCATTCATAATTTTCGCCATCAGCAGCATCTTTTAAATTTTCTGTAGTAGATGGCATACCATCATGTAAAAGTTTAAACCATATTTTTGCATGTTCTTTTTCATTATTTGCAGTTTCTTCAAATATAGAAGCTATTTGATTATAACCTTCTTTTCTTGCTTTTGATGCATAATAAGTATATTTATTTCTTGCTTGTGATTCTCCTGCAAAAGCAGATAATAAATTTTGTTCAGTTTTACTTCCTTTTAACTCCATAATAAATTTCCTCCTTTTGTATCACGCCAACAAAAATTATAAATCTAACTATTGGCTATAATATATTTATAACACAAAAATGGAAATATAAGTTAAAAATCTGTATTTTATATTCAAAAACTAACTAATTATATAAATGGTTAATAGAAAAAATGTTTAATGTGAAACATTATAAAGAAACAATAAACGCGTAATATTGTAATATGCGTTTTTATTTTTTTAAGAAAAACTTAAGAATTAGTTGAAGTATTATGTAAGATTTATATTTTATTATACTAATATAGAAAATTAAGGCTATTAAATTTCTAGTGAAGGGAGGAGTAACAATGATTAGTCAATATATTTGGCAAGGAATATGGATATTACGAAATAGTATATTGATGGGAATAATTATATATATTTTAATCTATGGAGTATTATTAATATCTAAAAGGAGAAAAGTTGTTGATATAAAACAAATTATTTCTGAAGCAATGTTATCAATATATACTATATCTTTGTTAAAAATAACAGGAATAATAGGAATGAAATTTTATTTTTGGGATGTTATGAATGGTAGGTATAATTTAAGTCTTATTTTGTTTGAAGACGTATCATTAATAATGTTGTTTTTAAATTTATTATTATTTGTTCCTTATGGAATATTGTTACCGTGTGTATTTAAGAATTTGAATATTAAAAAAGTAGTCATGATAGGATTTTTTACAAGTTTAAGTATAGAAGTGACTCAATTATTTGGAGGAAGGTATACTGAGATAGATGACCTAATAATCAACACACTAGGTACATTGGTTGGCTTTATAATTTACTCATATACAACTAAGAATATATTTAAAGTAAACAACACAAAAAAAGAAATAAATTATGTTGTATAATACAAGTGACAAGAAAATGGGTAAAGGAGATGAAGCTAATGTACAACATATTAGTAGTTGATGATGATAAAGAAATAGTTGAATCCATTGAGATATTTTTAAAGAATGAAGGTTACAACGTATATAAAGCCTATAATGGAATGGAAGCTTTAGATGTATTGGTAAATAATGATGTTCATTTAATACTTATGGATATAATGATGCCAAAACTTGATGGAATAAAGGCCACAATAAAAATTAGAGAAGAAAAAAATATACCGATAATACTTGTATCAGCTAAAAGTGAAGATACAGATAAAATAATGGGTCTTAATATAGGCGCAGATGATTATATAACAAAACCATTTAACTTATTAGAGCTTATAGCAAGAGTAAAGTCTAACCTGAGAAGATATGTGACTTTAGGAACTTATAATAATGAAAAATTAGGTAATAACGAAGTATTAATAAGCGGAGGTTTAGAGTTAAATACATCTACAAAAGAAGTTAAAGTAGATGGCCAAATTGTAAGAGTAACACCTATAGAATTTAAAATATTAAATTTACTTATTGCTAATAAAGGAAGAGTATTCTCCATTGACGAAATATATGAGAAGGTATGGAATGAAGAAAGTTTTAATGTGGAAAATACGGTAGCAGTACATATTAGAAGAATACGTGAAAAAATTGAAATAAATCCAAAAGAACCTAGATATTTAAAAGTTGTATGGGGAGTGGGATATAAAATTGAAAAATTATAATGGTAAGATTTTTAAAGAAAGAAGCTTAATGTTTAATTATATATTTATGTTAATTATGTTTTCTATTACTCAAATTATTGGAATTATAATATGTTTTAATTATGGGAATATGAATATTATTTTTGATGTAATAGTTATAACTGTTTTAAATTTTATATTGTATAAGGCGTTGAGGTTTTAAAAATTAAAGGAGGATATATGATAAGAAGCAAGTCATTTAAGTTTATATGCTTAGTAGTATCATTTGTATGTATATCAGCAATACTAGCTACATTACCTATGGCTTTGAAGATGACCAATAATGAGATAACAGGTATTTTTGTTAGCAATATGAATAATAAAGAAGCTTATGGTATAAATAGCGATTTTTATATGAGTAGATCATTTGATAATGATTTAATAGGTTATTTAACAGAACTTTCAAGTAGTAGTGTAGTTGATTTAAAAGGTGATAATTACGACGGTGAAACGAAAGCTTATTACAAAGAAAAAAAGAAAACATCGGAACAAGCACTTAAACATATCAAAAATGCTGATTATTTTGTTATAAATAATGATACAAATCAAATTAATACAAATACAGAGTATAAAACAGCTAAAGAGTTTGAAAAAAATGTAGATGGAGAATGTTATGTAAAAATATCGTCTAAGAATGACAACATAAGCTATTATAAGAAGTTAAATAAACATGAATATTATACAAATCGAATAAATTCTGAATTTGGAAGTTATATGGATATTCCAAATTGTGATGTTTATGTATCTATTCACAAGGATTTTTATAATAACTCGGAATATTATGATATGATATCGTCTAAAAGAGAGCAATTTGAGGAAAATATATTTTTTATTGAAATAATAGGAATAGGTATTATAATATGTGCAATACTTGGAGGAATAAGTATATTTTTATATAAAATAAATAAAAGTATATTATTTGATAAAGATAGTTGAAAGCGAGGAATGATAGTGAAAAAAATAAAAGTGTGTAGCATTATACTCACTGTGCTGAGTGTGATTGGCATCTGTTTATCAATCATAAAACTGATAGCGCAATATAATGGATTTGCCATTCTGAAGCATTCAGGAGGAGCAAACGGTTGGTTCGTGGCAGTTAAGGCAAGTGATAGTTTCTT
>ERZ825159.3022-NODE-3022-length-12662-cov-3.399619_pt1 | contig 12662 bp, 10 predicted proteins | sample MGYA00519932_ERZ825159 | MGnify/ENA primary metagenome ERZ825159 (study PRJEB31778, sample SAMEA3449191) | human gut metagenome | biome: human gut; feature: human-associated habitat; material: faeces | place: United Kingdom | collected 2010/2012 ...
ATTATGTTTAATATGATGTCTGTGGTAAAGAATGCAGGAGCTCTGATGGACAAGGGGAATGGAAAGATAGCGGAAGCTTTTTGTGAGATGTAACCAGACATCTGAAGAATAAAATGCGTATTTGCGTGTGTAAAAAGGAGGATACAGCTATGCTTGAAAAATTAAAAGAAGAAGTTTACAAAGCAAATATGGACCTGCCGAAATACGGCCTGGTTACTTTTACTTGGGGAAATGTAAGTGGAATTGATCGTGAAAAAGGTCTTTTCGTAATCAAGCCAAGTGGTGTGGAATATGAGAAACTGACACCGGAAGATATGGTAGTTGTAGACCTGGAAGGTAATAAAGTAGAAGGTAAATATAACCCATCATCTGATACACCCACTCATGTAGTTCTGTACAATGCTTTCCCGAAGATCGGTGGAATCGTACATACTCATTCCTCTTGGGCTACCAGCTGGGCACAGGCCGGCCGCGCAATTCCATGCTATGGAACCACTCATGCTGATTATATTTACGGTGAGGTTCCATGCGTCCGTAATCTGGATAAGAGTGAGATTGCGGAAGCTTATGAGAAGAATACTGGTATTCTCATTGCCGACTATTTCAAGAAGAGAGATTATGAGGCTGTTCCGGCTGTTCTTTGCAAGAATCATGGTCCTTTCACATGGGGCAAGGATGCGCACGAGGCAGTGCATAATGCAGTAGTTCTGGAAGAGGTTGCCAAGATGGCTTCCCGCTGCGAGCTGATCAATCCGAATGTGAAACCTGCTCCGCAGGAGCTTCAGGATAAGCATTACTATAGAAAACATGGTGCAAATGCTTATTATGGACAGGAAAATATTGAGTGAAAACTGAGATGAATTGCGTGACCGCTGTTTGTACCTTGAGATAGGTATGAATGGCGGTTACTTAATATTCGATGCTTTTAAAGGAGGAAAAATATAAGACGAACAACTAAGATAGTAGTTCGCCTTATAAAGATTATTTGCTATATTCAATTTCCACTGGTTTCACACCTGCAAGTTCCATACTTCTCTTGTCCGGCTGTGTACAGCCAACGTAAATATGGAAGTGGCTGCCGTCCTCTGTTCTTGCTCCAGTTTCATCTACTACGGTGAAGGCCTTTGGAGCAATGGAAAGTGTGACGGTTTTTGTTTCGCCTGCTTTCAGGAAAACAGGAGTGAAAGCAGCAAGCTCCGGGTTTGGAACGGCCAGAGAAGAATCTGCATTCTTTATGTAAACCTGAACCACATCCCGGGTATCAATTGCGCCCTGGTTGGTGACAGTGGCCTGGATTGTAACTGGTGCTGCTGTGGTATTAGTGCCGCTTTCGAAACCTGCCTTGCCGGAAACACTTGTACCATTTGTGTCGGCTGCGCTGTTTTCACTGACAACTGCATCTGTCACTACTACCTTCCCATAAGTCAATCCATATCCAAATGGGAACTGCGCCTTATTCTCCATATAGCGGTAAGTACGTCCCTTCATGGCATAATCTGTAAAATCCGGAAGCTCTTCCAGGGTATTGTAGAAGGTCACTGGTAATTTGCCGGATGGGGAGACATCTCCGAACAGTACTCTTGCGGCGGCTTTTCCACCTTCAGCACCTGGGTACCACAGAACCATCACTGCATCAAAATGTTCTTCTGCATAAGAAAGATCAATGTCACTTCCTGCCATCAAGCAAAGAACAACCGGTTTGCCGGATTCAGCCATGGCTTCCATCAGATCCAGCTGAACCTGTGGAAGCTGCAAGGTCTCTTTGTCACCGGAAGCATAGCTGTTTCCGGTATCTCCTTCTTCACCTTCCAGTGTTTCATCAAGTCCCACGCAGAGAATTACGATATCGCTGTTTTCTGCAACGATTTTCGCTTCCGCAAGTCTGTCCTGAGTAAAAGCAAGATGCTCGGTGCGGTCGCGGAAAAGGTCACATCCTACAGAGGCAAGCACACGTACATCATCTCCAAGGTAATCCTGAATACCTTCCTGGATCGTGCAGTAGCGAGAAGCTGTACCGTGATAATTGCCTACCAGAGCCTTACGGCTGTCTGCATTTGGTCCAACGATTCCAACTGTTTTGATCTTCTCTTTGTTCAAAGGCAGGATCCCATTGTTTTTCAGAAGTACAAAGCTTTCTTCAGCAGCTTTTTGGGAAAGTGCCAGATGGGCAGGTGACTCCACCTCAGAATAAGGAATTTTGTCGTATTCCGTTTCTTCAAATAATCCCAGCAGATATCTGGTAGTGAAAAGGCGGATGGCGGATTCCGTGATGGTATCCTCGGAGATCAGTCCTTTTTCATAAGCTTTCAAAATGTGAAGATAAGTGTTTCCGCAGTTCAGATCGCAGCCATTGTTCAGTGCTAATGCAGCCGATTCTGCCGGGGTGCTGGTTACCATATGATGCTCGTGGAAATCCTTGATGGCCCAGCAGTCGGAAACGAAATATCCCTGGAAGCCCCAGTCGCCGCGAAGTATTTTCTGAAGGGAAGGACTTCCGCAGCAGGGCTCTCCATTGGTGCGATTGTAGGCACCCATGAAGCCTTCCACGTCTGCTTCTCTGGTTAAAGCTTCAAATGCTGGGAGGTAAGTTTCTTCCATATCCTTCGGAGTTGCGATTGCGTCAAATTCATGGCGGATGGCCTCCGGACCGGAATGGACTGCAAAGTGCTTGGCGCAGGCAGCGGCTTTCATAACTTTGCCATCGCCCTGGAGCCCTTTTACAAAAGAGACTCCCAACTCTTTCGTAAGGTAAGGATCTTCACCGTAAGTTTCATGTCCCCGTCCCCATCTTGGATCACGGAAAATATTTACGTTTGGCGACCAGAAGGTAAGACCTTTGTAAATGTCACGGTCTTCTTCCTGGGAATATGCATTGTATTTGGCACGACCTTCGGTAGCAATGGTATCTGCAATCTGTCCCAGAAGTTCGGTGTCAAAAGTGGCGCCAAGTCCAATTGCCTGCGGGAAAATTGTGGCCTGTCCGGCGCGGGCAACTCCGTGGAGCGCTTCATTCCACCAGTTGTAGGCAGGAATCCCAAGTCGTTTGATTGCAGGTGCGTCATAGCGCAGCTGACTTGCTTTTTCTTCTAAGGTCATTTGGCTGACCAGTTCGGTCGCTTTTTTTCTAGCCTTTTTTCTATCCATAATGTTTCTCCTTGTTGCGAATTCATGGTGACTGTAAAACATTGAGTCATATAAGGTTTGTGACCTGTAAATAGCAGGTTACGTTGTAAAGCGAGTGTGAGTTTTCGGGCTGCATATCATCCTTTTACTGCACCTGTGGTAAGACCTTCTACGATCTGGTTACTGAACAGTGAGTAAACAACAACGGTAGGTGCGATTGCGATAATGATCGCAGCAAACATCTGCACATAGTTGGTTGCGTAAGGCCCAACGAAATAGGTTAGTGTAACCGGCAGTGTCTTTTTCATAGGATCGGAAATAAATACCATGGCAAGAAGCAGCTCGTTCCAGTTGTTGATGAAGGTCATCAGACCGGATACGAAGAAGCCGGTTCTGCAAAGTGGCAGTGCGATCCGGAAAAAGCATCCGTAGATTCCGCAACCATCAATGGCAGCAGCCTCGAACATTTCTCCTGGCATGGAACGGAAAAATCCGGTAAGCAGGAAAATGGTCATTGGCAGGGAGAAGGTAATATAAGGAATCATCAATCCGCCCTGGGAATTGGTAAGACCAAGTTTTGCAAATCTTACAAAAAGAGGAATCAGAACACAATGTACTGGAACCATCATTCCGATGAGGAAGAAGGTGTGCATAAATTCTGATAATTTCCAGCGCATTCTGGCGATGGCGAAAGCGGCCATAGCGCCGAAGAACAGGCTGATGATCAGCGTGACACCGCAGACCAGAACAGAGTTTACCAGCGCAGTACCAAGTTTTCCCATCTGCCAGGCCTGCTGATAGTTTTCGAAATGGAACACATCCGGCAGGGAAAATGGTGCTGACATAACGCCAGCGTTATCTTTCAAAGATACGGATAACATCCACAGAAGTGGTGCCAGATAAACAACTGCCAGGATCACCAGCAGGATATAAACCACTACGATTACCGGTTTTACCGGCTTTTTTGTAGCTTTTACTTTTACGTTGCTCATTTTCCCACCTCCTTATGACTCGTAAGTTTCGACTTTGATGACTTTCTTTACCAGAAGAGTTACCAGCAGGCAGAGCACCAGGAGCACCACGGAAATGGCGCTGGCGTAGCCATATTTGAAATAGTTGAAACCTTCTGCGTAAAGCTCAGTTGCAAGGACTTCTGTTCTGTGGTTCGGACCACCCTGAGTCATATTGTAAACCAGGTCGAAGAACTTCAGGGAACCGATACAGTTCAGGGAAAGTGATGTGATCATCATTGGTTTGATCAGCGGAAGGGTAATGTAGCGGAATGCTTTTACCTTTGACGCACCGTCTATATAGGAAGCTTCATAAATGTCACGGGAAATTCCGGTGATCTGTGCCATATAAAGCATCATGTTCTGACCAAGGTACTGCCACAGGGCAACAAATGCGATAACCCACATGGGAAGTACAATAAATCCGGTAGAGTCCATCAGCCACAGAGGTCCTTCAATGCCGAATTTGGCAAGAAGATTGTTGATACCGATTCTCGGATTGAAAAGGAAGGACCAGAGAAGTCCAAGTGCTGCTGAGGAAAGTACGCATGGAAGATAATAAATGTTCTTGAAAATGTTGCGGCCTTTCGGGATGTTGGTGAGCATAACAGCAAGTAAAAGACCGAAGATCTGCTGTGTGACTGCTGAAAAGATCATGAAAAAGATGGAGTTTTTCAGGGCAATACGGAATGTGGCGTCACCGAAAAACAGTTTCTTATAGTTTTTTAATCCCACAAATTCAGGGGGTGTAAGTGCTGCGTAATCGCAGAGTGAGTAGTAAACCATTTGTATCGTCGGGATGATCAGGACCAGAAGGAACATGATCAGCGCCGGGGCGATAAATACGAAAATGGCTTTTTTGTCGCGCAGAATTTTATCCATAATATCTCCTTCCGTCAAATGTGTGCGGTTTTACTACTAAAGAAAACCGAATGATAGCAAAGAATAAGCCGTTGTCTGCATGAGTATCGTATTGATTTTGGTGGGCTCGCTGACTGGCGATAACCTTTTTAGTAAAAAGACTGCCGCGGAACATGCCTTAGTCCGTTCCGCGGCAGCCATGTGCCTGGGTTTATAACTTATTTTTTATAAGGGAGGATTTATTCCCAAACGTTCTCCTCATAGAATGTCTGTACGGTCTGGAATGCTTCTTCAGGTGTCTGGTTGCCAAGGAAGATATCAACCATTGCGTTATCGAAGCAGTCACCAGCTTCTACAGATGCAAGGGACTCATTGTAGAATCCGAATGTACCAGTTGCTTTGGCCATGATATCCTGAACGTATTTCAGCTGTGCAGGAGCTTTGTCATAGTCGATATCAAGGTCTTTGATGATTGGGAACTTGCCGCCGACTTCTGCTGTGTATTTCTGAGCTGTTTCGTCTGTGAACATCTTCATAAGAGCGATAGCTGCGTCCTGATGCTCTGTTGTGGAGCTCATCAGAAGGTTATCAGTTTTAACAATCATACGGTTCGGGTCGTTAGCACCGTCGATTCCAGGGAACTGGAAGACACCACATTTGGACTCGAAGTCTGGATTGTTGCCGTTGATCTGTGCGATTGCCCAGGAACCCTGAACCAGCATAGCTGCTTCGCCGTTATAGAAAGCTGCTGTAGCCTGGTCATTGGAATCTCCGGCTGCTGTAGCCTGGAAATACTGGGAAAGGTCTTTTAACTTGGTGCCTGCTTCAATGCAGTTCTCATCGGTCCAGTTAGCGGTATGGTCTGCGATAGCTGCAAGGTCAACGCCCTGACGGTCACACAGATAACCGGCGATCATGGATAAGCACCATGCGGTACCAGCGGAGCAGGAGATTGGTGTGTAGCCGGCATCCTGAAGCTTCTGGCATGCAGCGATCAGTTCGTCGTATGTGGTAGGAACTTCTACGCCAGCATCTGCGAACATCTCGGTGTTATAGTAAACGCAGGCTGCTGCGAAGTTGGTAGGAACTGCCATGATCTTTCCGTCATAAGTCATTCTTTCGAAAATACCATCTGTAAAGGATGCGTACCAGTCAGCTTCCTGATTCTCAAGGATATCGGTAAGGTCAGCTGCTGCACCTGCATTTACATATACGTCCATGTTTGGACCAGGGTTGCAGATGTAAACATCCGGTGTCTGTCCGGCTGCGATCAGTGCGTTCAGCTTGCCATCGTACTCTTCCAGGTTGGTGGTGATCGGAGTTACGTGATATTTGCCATCGTACTCTTCGTTGAAACGATCAATGACTTCTTTGTAACCTTTGGAAATAAGATCTTCCGTAGCTTCCAGGTCATCCCAGAACATCCATGTGATTTCTTCAACATCATCAGCATAAACCGGTACAGATGTAACCAGTGTTCCAGCTGCCATTGCTGCAGCCATTAATATTGAAAGTGCTCGTTTCTTGTTCATATTGAACCTCCTTTTAAAAATTTAGATCTCGTATTTGGTAATTCTTACTATAGCAGAGATTGCCTGGGTTTTCTTTCTAATTCTTGTTTGTTTACTATCAATTATTGCTATCTAAAATTGTACAAAAACAAGTACATGTCAAAGTATATAATTTAAAACATAGAAAATTATGCAATATAGACAAAGATAAACGATACTTATTTAGATTTAAAATATAAATTTGGCTATATATTGATAAAAAAAGAAACATTTGATACAATACAAACATATTGAAAAACGCAATATTTGAGAACTAAATGACAATATTTGATACTGACCGTCGGAAAATGATATATGTTGGGAAAATTCAAACATGCTCTGGTAAAAGGGTGAAACTCAGGAGCATTATAATAAGAATATACAGGGAAGGAGCATGGGGAAATGATACATAAGCTTAGTGGAATACATGAAACAGTAGATTTCCGGGAAGATGAGCAGGTTTGTCTCTATTATAATGATGAATACGAGAATTACCCACCGCACTGGCATACCTCCTTCGAGGTACTTATGCCAATCGTAAATGGCTATAAGGCACTGTGCGGTGGAAAGGAATACAATCTGCGTGAGGGGGATGTGCTGATTATCGGTCCGTGTATGCTTCATGAGCTTTTTGCTCCGGAAAGCGGAGAGCGGATTATTTTTCAGCCGTGTCTGAACAATATTTCTACCAAGGAGCTGAACTTGCTTACTATGATTATAACCCCGGCTACTTTGATTACACCGGAGGGGTATCCGCAGATTTATGAAAAAGTAAAAACGCTTATGCTGGAAATCAAAGAGGAATATTTCGGTGAGTCTCCCTATCTGGAAACTATGATTATTTCGAAATTCCTTGAGATTCTTACATGCGTTGGAAGACAGCGTGTAAATGCACATACTGTAGCGGGACAGCAGAAAGAAAACGGAGCAAACAGCAGGCAGAAGGAATATGTGGAGAAGTTTATCCTGGTTACAGATTATATTAACAATCATTTTGCGGAAGATTTGAGCCTGGAGGGAGTGGCTTCCCAGGCAGGATTCAGTAAGTATCATTTTTCCAGGTTGTTTAAGCAGTATACAGATTCTACGTTTTATAAGTATTTGAATCAGAAGAGAATTGAATTTGCAAAAACGTTGCTGCAGGATCCGGGAGTGAGTGTGACGGAGGTGGCATTTAAGTCAGGCTTTTCCAGTCTGTCGGCGTTTCTTAGGATGTTTAAGCTGATGAATAATTGTACGCCTACGGAGTTCAGGGAGATGTATGACAGGACGAAGATGGGGAACTAGAGCGTGTTTGAAATAGCAGGTGTCAATTTTATTTAGGTATTGATTTCTTATAGGAAGAAAATTATTATGGCATTAGAGCCTGTTTGAAAAAGCATTATTGCAAACTGCACGCCAAAATTGTGACGTACGTCTTACAGAAAGCTTTTTTCCAAACATGCTTTAGGGGATAAGCTGGTTATTCCTGACATTATAAAATGAACGAAATATATACAACAGGAGGTTCGCGAAATGATTCACGAAAAAATAGAGATTCAATTAAAAGATTCTGAGTTTAAAGCAAATTTATTTACATATTTCCTGGACAATTCACCTGAAATCGATCCGGAGAGAAAAAGACCGGTTGTGCTGATCTGTCCTGGCGGCGGCTATCAGATGACTTCTGACAGAGAGGCAGAAGCTCTTGCCGTCAGATTTATGGCAATGGGCTATCATGCTGCGATTTTGCGCTACAGCGTTGCTCCGGCACGTTTCCCGGAGGCGCTTCTTCAGCTGGCTACAGCAGTTGCAATGCTCCGTGAAAATGCAGAAAAATGGCATATTGATACAGAGAAGATCGTAATCCAGGGTTCTTCTGCTGGTGGACATCTGGCGGCAAGCCTTGGTGTATTCTGGAACAAGCCCTTTGTTGCAGAAGCTTTGGGCATGGACTCCGAAAAGTTTCGCCCCAATGGGCTTATGCTCAGCTATCCGGTAATCACTTCTGGCGAGAAAGCACATAAGGGTTCTTTTGAAAGCGTTCTGAGAGAGGATTATGCAGATGAAGAGAAACGCAGATTCCTGTCCCTGGAATATAATGTTACGAAGGATACCCCGTCGACTTTCCTGTGGCATACAGCACCGGATGATACTGTACCGGTAGAGAACTCCCTGCTGTTTTTCCAGGCACTTCACGCTCTGGATATTCCGGCAGAATTGCATATTTATCCAGTGGGCAGTCATGGTCTGGGACTTGCCACTGCAGAAACAGCATGCCCCAATGGCTATGGAATCCAGGCAGAATGTGAGAGCTGGATTCAGCTTGCCGGTGACTGGATGAAGCACCTGTTTGAAGCGAAGGAAGTCGTAAAGGCACCTTGGGAATAAAAAGATGGGGTGTTGGTGAAATTTCCACAGTTGGTAAGAATATGAAAGTAATAGAAAATATAGATTAGGTGAGTAGAAGCTTTAAAGTCCGTTGCCTTGGGGATTCCCAGACAGTGGACTTTTTTCCTGTTCTGAAATGTGTTGCTGCAAATCATGTGTGGCGTGATTATAACACAGAACAAAATGTACTTCAAGTGTTGTTTTTATATTATTTTGCTGATATACTTTTTTTATCTTAAATATACGGGAGGTGAAAGAAATGTTGACGAAAGAAGATCTACAGGCGATTGCAGGATTGCTGGTGCCCATTGAGACACGGATTGGGAATTTGGAAAGCCGTTTCGATAATTTGGAAAGCCGCTTCGACAAGTTGGAAAGCCGCTTCGATAATTTGGAAAGCCGCTTTGACAGCTTAGAAACTCGCGTTGACAACTTCGAAAGCGAAACCAAGAGCCGCTTTGAGAATCTGGAAGCGAACTTGCGCAGCGTAGACAAGCATGTATGTGAATTGGATGCATCAGTATCAGAATTGCAAAGAAGTGTAAAAGAACTCTGGCTTCATGTGGAGAACACTACAGACTGGAAGCTTCAGGTTGTAGCAGAGAATCATTCCAATCTTTTACAAAAGCTGGAAGAACAACAAAAGAGATGGGAAACGCAGGAAAGACTTTTATTTTACGTGAACAAACATGAGAAAGACATCACCGCGATAAAGCAGAGGCTGTGTATGTGATTGACAGAACCATTCATACATAAGAATGGCTGTAGAAATACTCTCAGAAAAAATGAAATATAAAATGCATCAGAAAAACGTAATAGAAAAACAAAATAGAAAAACGAAACAGAAAAATACATATAGAGAAAGCAAATTGCAAGTAATATATCATTTTATAGAATTATAGAAATACTAAAATACAAAAGATAAATTAACACAAAGAACGAAGAAAATAAGCTTAACAATTATAATTATAAGCGTTAAATACCATACAAAACAGAATTGGTGTTCAGAGCATTCAGAAAGTCATTACCCTCTGTGCACGAATAGATAAAAGCGGGGAGTACAGCACTGTTGTTATAACATCTGTACTCCCTGATTTGTTTAAAATGTGAAAAATTTGTATTGTTTTATAATTGTCGATAGTGGGTTTGGCAAGTAGAAGGGCTTTTTATGCTGGAAATCATGAGATATCCAGTTCCGGCGGTTTATCCATCGTGTCGGAAACGTATTTCCCATTTTTCTTGCGCTGGCGGACACATTCGGTGAGCAGATATTCAATCTGCCCGTTTACGGAGCGGAAATCATCCTCCGCCCAGGCTGCAATCTGGTCATAAAGCTTGGCAGAAAGCCTGAGCGGGATCTGTTTCTTAGGCCGGGTATCTCTGGTTTCAGCCATTAGTACAGACTGCCGGAATTAACCACCGGCTGGGCATCGTGATTGCCGCACAGCACTACGAGAAGATTGGAAACCATGGCAGCCTTCCGCTCCTCGTCAAGTTCTACCACATTATTTTCATTCAATCGCTCTAATGCCATTTCTACCATACCAACAGCACCGTCTACGATCATCTTTCTTGCGTCGATGATAGCGGAAGCCTGCTGTCTCTGCAGCATAACCGCTGCAATCTCAGGTGCATAAGCAAGGTAGGTGATGCGGGCTTCAATAATTTCCAGACCGGCATCTGCTACTTTCTGCTGGATTTCATCACGGATGCGTCCGGCTACGATTTCACTGGAACCGCGAAGACTTCCCTCATCTGCTACACCATCCCCAGTGGTATCTACATTGGGTGCTACGTCATAAGGGTAAATTCTCACGATATTTCGTAGCGCGCTGTCACACTGCAAGGAAAGATATTCCTTATAGTTATCTACGTTGAAAACAGCTTTCGCAGTATCTGTTACACGCCACATAACGGCAATTCCGATTTCTACCGGATTTCCCAGGCAGTCGTTGATCTTCTGACGGTTGTTATTTAAGGTCATGATCTTCAGGGAAATCTTTTTGTTTACATATGTACTGCTTGTGGAAGCGGAAGTTCCGGTGGCCAGTGTGAGAACGGATTTGGCGGCATTTCCTCCATCTACGTCACCGCTCTGGTTCAGTCTCGTCTTTGCAGCCGGGTTTACAGCTGTACAAAAAGGATTTACCCAATAGAAACCGTCATTCTTTAAAGTTCCCACATATTTGCCGAATAAGGTGAGTACAAGGGCTTCCTGCGGCTTCAGCACTTTAAGGCCAAGGAACGGGATCCATCCAAGTGAAGCCCAGATGATACCGATGACCATAAGGGGAATCTGTTCGAAGGCTGCGCCGAATATTACAGCGGCTGCGGCCACGGCATAGAGCAGAATAAACAGCACCATCATTCCCATACCATTTTTCTTGTTGTCCAAAACTTTTTCTTTCATATCAATCCTCCTGATAATGAAAATTATCTTTTGTGAGATATAAATATGATATCATTTAGATATCAAAATGTCAATGCATACAAGAGAGTTATAGAAAATTTTTCGTTTTTTTCCAGGTAAACAAATCGTCGATTGACGAAAATCCACATTTTAGTGTATATAAGAGAGTAACGTAAAAGAATTATGGAGGACATCATATAGTGGACGCAAAAAGGTTTGGGGCATTTATTTCGGAAAGAAGAAAAAAGCAGCATATGACACAGGCTGATCTTGCCGGAAAAATCGGAGTGACGGATAAGGCGGTCAGCCGTTGGGAACGGGGACTTGGATTTCCGGATATTAATACAATGGAGCCATTGGCAGATGCACTGGGGGTATCACTTTTGGAACTGATGAGATCAGAAATGCAGATAACAGAAGGGGATGATGTGAAAAAAGATGAGACAGCAGAAAAAGATGGGACAGTAGAAATGGATGGAACAGCAGAAAAAAACGGGATGGCAGAAAAGAGAGAGAAAGCAGAGAAAAAATACACGTCTGCAGAGGTGACTGAGATGATGCAATCAATGGAAGAAATACGAAAACAGCAACAGCATCAGGATAAAATCGCAGGCTATCTTGCGATACCGGTAATTCTGCTCATTGTGGCTGTGTTTAAATTCTCTGGTCATGCAAACCTTGGCGGTGCGTTATTTGCCGGGCTTCTTGGCGCGGGAGCTGCTGTGAGTGGATATTATCTGTGGGTGAATCGGGAAGATAAGGAAAGCAAAAGAATTTATGGATTTTTTACAATCACTCTGACCGGCATATTTTTCACAATATGTTCTTTCCTGGTTCCTGACGGATTCTGGGAACAACATAGACAGGAAGCAAGTCTCATCACATGTCTGGTGAATCTGGCGATTGTGATATACGCATTTGGATTTGCAGTAAAGAGAATGTGCAAGGAAAAAAAGAACCCGGTACTTATTGCTGTTGTGGTGGTTCTGGAGATTTTGATAACGGCGTGGACTTTACATGGCTTTGCTGCCAGGTCCATAGAAAATGCCATGGGAACCAGCAAGGGGGATGTGGCAGAACAGTACGCAACACAGCTGTTGCTCAATGAAAAAAATCTTGAAGAAGACTGGATACGGGGATATAGTTATGTTCAGATTGACCTGCATCCGGATATCTACCGTGTAGGTTTTTCCTATTATGCAGATCAAAAAGACGCAGAAGCGGGAAAAGAAAGCATATATGGCTATGATATTCAGGTGGATTCTGATTATAAAATTACGATAAAAGAAGGAAGTTCTGCAATTGGAATGGATTTGTGGAGTGAAAAAATAGAAGGGT
>ERZ825159.3025-NODE-3025-length-12654-cov-2.672276_pt1 | contig 12654 bp, 10 predicted proteins | sample MGYA00519932_ERZ825159 | MGnify/ENA primary metagenome ERZ825159 (study PRJEB31778, sample SAMEA3449191) | human gut metagenome | biome: human gut; feature: human-associated habitat; material: faeces | place: United Kingdom | collected 2010/2012 ...
TCGTACTCAACCGGCTAAAGCCAAAAGCATAAAACAAAAAAACTTCCGTCCTAAGGACGAAAGTTTAACTCACGTGGTTCCACCTTATTTTACTAATAAATTAGCCTCAAACCTGATAACGCCAGGAATACGTTAAAAACTACTTAGTTTCATCTTTACAGCTCAAAGACGTGTTCAAATAGCCTTACTCTTTCTTTTCACCAACCAGAAAGTCTCTTGAAGCAGTACTATTTTACTATTTCTTTTCATTGCTTTGAAAATAATATAGTCTTAATGAAAATAAATGTCAAGTTGAAATGTAAATAATTTACATTATTTTTCCCATGAATAATAGGAACCTCCAAACACAAACAGATGCTCAAACGGTAATAAAGAACGAATCCATTCATTGAAGCCTTTTGGATTCTTTTCATCGTGGACAATTGTTTTCACTAAGCGATTCTTTCCACCGACATTTTTATACATCCTTAATTGCCATCCATTTTCTTCTACTTCTTTGGTCTCTAGATCCAAACTTGCCATCGCTTCTAAAATGGCATAGGCATCTTCTTTAGAAATCGTAGCTTGTTGCGTTTTTAAAGCCTGTACACCTTCTTTTGACATAACATACCTTGTTAGATAGACTCTTCCATTAGCACTGATTGTCAAGTTCTGTGCCACCTCTTCAGAGATGTGCGCATAATGCCACTTACTTAATAAGTTACGATTTAACTTAACACATTGAAGTGTATCTGATTCTTTTAAAGATAAATATCTCAACAATAATTCTTTAAACATCCCAGATTCAATAACACTTTTTAAGAAGTAAGGAACATAATTTTCTTTTTCAAAAACATATGTAATATAGGTATATACTTCCGCTTCATTCAGATCATGAATACTTTTATTTAACACAGAATCAATGTGCAACATATATTGTTCATCGTTCAAATTTTCCATTTGTAAACAATGATACACATTTAATATAATCGGATCATATGCATCTTTTACGCGATATCCCACGTGTAATAAATCTACACATGCATGAATGCTTTCAATCATTGAATCACCTACTTCGTATTTGAAACGGCCCAAGAAGCATCTACAATATAATCTTGTTTAATATCTGATAAGAAGACTTCTTCCACTTGTTTATACACACCTTCATGAAATGGCATAAAATGCATCTTATCACTTTCTTTTTCATCCAATACCATAACGTAATGTGGATTTTCAAAATTTTGAATATTCCAATAATAAAGACCATTTACATTACCGGCATCTTCATATTGAGATAGTACAAGGAGTTTATAAAGTTCCATAATACGATCATCATATCCACTATCTGAAATCAAAATCTTCTCGATCCAGTCTCGCTCATTATCTACGATTCGTACTGTATAATCTTTGCCTACATTGGCATGATCTAATATTTTTTTAATGGGTTCCAGTTCTTTTTCTTCTGTAAATTGAATCAATAACTTCTTTTCCATATCGTGATATAAAACTGGATACGGAATGTGGAATTTAGAATGGCAATGTGTACATTCCATATCAAAGAGTTTTCCACTTAACACTCTATTTTTCATATCTTTGTCCATTTGAACGTTGATCGACGTAAAAATATCAACATTAAACTTTTCATTACATTCAGGACATACTAATTCTATTTTATTTTCCATTCCAAATTACTCCTATTTATTCGCTAATACATTGGGAACAAGTTCGACAAAACAATCTTCATATTCTTTTTGAAGTGCTATTTTCAATTCTCGATTGGCTACTTCCAATTCGGTATACGACATCATATCAATTCGTGTTGTGAAATAGATGGATATCCACATTTTTCTTCCTGTTGTCGTAATATCATAAAATACCGGATCATATGGATAATTATCCAACACAGAAGAGGATATGTTTTTGATTTTTGCGACTTCTTTTTCATCTGGACTCAACAACATCAAACTACGAAAACTTTCTCCTATCATTTGAATCGGTTCTTTCATCATGCCTAAAGCAAGGATGATTGCGACAATCTGATCAAAATAGACAGATATACAAGAGAGTGGTGTGTGCACTAAAAATGAAGATAGAAAAAACGCAAGTGATACACCTATGCTTGAAAACACATCGATTTTCCATCCATAAATTTCTACATCTACAGTTGGTGATGTTACTTTTTTATTAATTCGCATTAAAATCAATAAAATCAGTGCAGAAAAGCATGTTAATATCGTTTCAAACAAAGATACCTGCATGTGGTCAATTTCATTACCACCATTCAACATGATTTGAACATTATTCATGATCAGAACCATCATAACCGCAATAAACATGAATCCTTTTAAAAGAATCAAAATACTTTCAAGTTGTGCATAGCCAAAGGGATGTTTTTCCGTAACTGGCTTATAAAATAAAGGAATAATATAAATCGTTAAACCAATCACGACAAGTTCAGTTGAATCATAGACTGTATCTGCTAGAACCGACTGGGATTTAGAATAGATGGCCATAATCAATTCTGCAAGTGCAAATGCAACACCGGACCAAAAAGAAATACGCATTACAATTTGTTCCTTTTTTTCTTTCATTATTCTAAGCAAGGACACACGTGAATTCATTCATGTGAGGAATTGCTCTCACCTCCGTCAAATATGCTTCTGCTGTGTCCTGAATCCTCAATTTCTTATAGCTGGTAGAACCCTTATTTACCTTGGTACCATCAAGCGTTCTTATATCAAAATATCCTGTTATCCGCCTTCCAAAGATGAAATAGCTTTCGCCTTGATACAAGACCTTATCAAACAGACGGAATCCTTTTACAAGATAAGGTGCCTGGTTGCGTTTACGAATACCACCTTTACTGAATTTGGTCTTATGAATCTGTCGGTTGTGGTGTCGAACCGCCTTTGTCAGATAATAAGTCTCCAAAGGTCTGGCATATGGATGCTTACTGATGCAGATGGCATCGTTGATATGACTTTTCTCTAAGCCAGCCTTCTCGCGCCAGTATTTTGTGATGTATCCATATGTCATCGTCACTGGAACATTTACTTCTTTTCTTAAACGTTCTAGCAGAGTATTACGCATGATACCCATAAAAGCAGCATCACGATAGGACTTGCCTCGTTTCTTGCCTTTTGGCAGCATCATCTTCCCGGCATGTATCGATTTATGACAGTGCTCACAAAGTGTAATCAGATTGTTAGGTGCCTCTCCACCTGTCTGACGGCTTTCGACATGATGCACATGTAGTTTTACATTGTTATCATGCGTACCACAACACTGACAAGTATATTCATCTCGATGAAGCACATACTGTCTTGTGTTATAGAAATCGTACTGTTCCCCAAGCTGATAATCTGTACCAGCAGGAAGTAGCCTTCCTTCTTCCATCGCTTTTAGACGCTGAAGATCGAATTCTGCTGTTTCTACATGAATATCAAATATAGGCAGAATTTGACAGATTCTCTTGGTGGCTGTGATGTGCTCCTGTATCTTGACTTCTACAGATGGAGCCAGCCATCCTTTGTGTTTAGAATGCACACGATTGTTGAATCTAACCCTTCTGTATCTCGTCTTTCGATTCCTTCGAGAACGGCGCAATGCTCGTCTTGCTGATAACAGTTTTACAATATCATTGCGAGGAACAAGTTCTTCCTGATAGACAACTTCCCGCTCTGTTGTAGCAGACAGACCAATATGTCTACTTCCTGCGTCTACACCAAGAGATACAGGCTGTGTTTCTTTTGTACTTTGATATAAAAGCTGTATCGTAAATGGACAACGCTTTACTACTTTAGCAAGATGACTATTCAACAGCCTTCTTACTTTTCCGTGCCTTGAAGTTGGCATAAGTGGCTGTCCATCGATATCTAATACATATACCATATAAGGCACCTCCTTTTTTGTGATATGCTTAAAGCGGTAAGCCGGCACATATCGAGCCGTATATGACACCTTCGCCAATGTTAATAAGAGGTTTGCAATAAGACACACACAGTTCCTACCCTACAGAACTTTTTAATGTATCTTCTTAGAGCCGCAGACTAGGTGTTACATCCACGGGTAACTATATATTCTCTCTTAACGTAGTGCCCGAAGCACTTAGGCTAGTCAACCTAGGCTTTTACAAGCCTGCCAATTCATTGGCGGGTAGTTGACTTTCTCACCTAATTTCTAAGATATTATACCACAAGAAAAGGAGCGCCTTTAAAAAACGTCCCTATTGTTGATTACGAATGTAGTTTAATGCGCCACCCGCCATAAGAATATCAATATCTTCTTGACTGATTGGTGCATGTACTTTGTATGTTTCCTTCTTTGTCACATTTTCAACGATCAAATCTAATGAATCATATAATGAGTTTACATTTTCTATCTTTAATTCATCCATTTCATCGATTTTATCGTAGTCTGATTTATCTGTAAATATCAGTGGCAACAAGCCAAAGTTAACTAAATTAGCCAAGTGAATACGGGCAAATGATTTTGTCAAAACAGCTTTAATGCCTAAATACATAGGTGCAAGTGCTGCATGTTCTCTACTTGATCCTTGTCCATAGTTTTCTCCAGCTACAATGATTCCACCATTATTTTCTTTACATACTTCATCGAAATGAGGTTTATTATTTTCAAATACAAATGTGGATAACTTTTCGATATTTGAACGATACGGTAATACCTTAGCTCCTGCTGGAGCAATGTGATCGGTTGTGATATTGTCTGGTAATTTTATTACAACTTTTTTATCAATTGTTGAATCCATTGGCGTATTTACTGGTAGTGGTTTAATATTGGGTCCACGAACAATTTCCACATTTTCTGGATCCTTACTTGGAGCATAAATCAATGAATCATCGATATAGCTTTGTTCTTTTTCAAATTCATCCGCATATTCCAAAGTGGTTGGATCCGTGATGACTCCTGTAATTGCACTGGCTGCAGCTACTTCTGGTGATACTAGATAAATACCTGCGCTTAATGTGCCGCTTCGACCATAAAAGTTACGGTTAAATGTACGTAAACTTACGGCATCACTCTTTGGACTTTGTCCCATACCAATACATGGTCCACATGTACATTCTAGAATTCTTGCTCCACAAGATACAAATGTCGCAAGTGTTCCGTTTTCAATTAATTTCATTAAAACTTGTCTAGATCCTGGTGAAACCACAAGACTTACATTGTGAGCAATCTTTTTCCCTTTTAAAATGGCTGCGGCTTTCATTAAATCTTCATAACCTGAGTTAGTGCATGATCCAATCGCAACTTGGTCCACTTTCATTCCGGCTAGTTCAGACACATTTTTTATAGCATCTGGTGAATTTGGACATGCCGCTAATGGAGTAAGTTCATCCAGATTGATTTCAACTGTTTCGTCATAATGACAACCTTCGTCTGCACTTAAAGCAATGTAGTCTGATTCTCTTTGTTGGCGCTTCAAAAATTCACGAGTTACTTCATCACTTGGAAAAATAGACGTAGTTGCACCAAGTTCTGCCCCCATATTTGTGATGGTAGCTCTTTGGTAGACACTTAAATTTTTAACGTCTTCTCCGGTATACTCAAATACTTTTCCAACTCCGCCTTTTACACTTAATAATTCTAACAATTTTAAAATAATATCTTTACTTGAAACACCATGTGCTAAAGTACCCGTTAATTTTACTTCGACTACTTTAGGACATGTTAAACGGTAACCAATTCCTGCCATAGCTTTGGCGACGTCCAATCCTCCAGCACCAATGGCGATACATCCCATAGCGGAAGATGTTGGTGTGTGTGAATCGGAACCAATCAATGTCTTTCCTGGTTTGGCAAAACGTTCTAGATGAACTTGGTGACAAATTCCATTTCCGGGTTTTGAAAAATAAATCCCATATTTACTAGCTACACTTTGAAGATAAGCATGGTCATCTGCATTCATAAATCCATTCTGTAATGTATTGTGATCCACATAGCTGACAGATAATTCTGTTTTTACTTTTTTAACGCCCATAGCTTCAAACTGCATATAAGCCATAGTTCCTGTGGCATCTTGTGTTAGAGTCTGATCCATTTTGATTTCAATAGGTTGCCCCGCTTCTAATTTCCCTTTTAATAAATGTTTTTCTAGAATCTTATACGTTAAATTTTGCATAGACAATATCCTCCGTTTGAAATTATAGCAAAAAATGTAACAAAATGAAAGTTTATGTTATAATATGAAACATACGAAAGGAGGTTTCAAGAAGTGAAGACACTTAAAGAAATCTATCAAGCTAATGAAGAACTCAATTATATCGATTCTTCCTTATACTCTAGATATCGTGTAAAAGCTGGTCTTAGAAATGATAATGGCACGGGAGTTAAGGTGGGTTTGACTAAGATTTGTGATGTTATTGGATATAAATTTGTCCATGAAAAAAAATACAACATTGATGGACAACTAATTTACAGGGGATATCCCATCAATTATTTAGTTGATACACAACCTAAAGATCGTATTTTTGGATTTGAAGAAGTCGCATTCCTTTTGATTTTTGGCACATTACCAACAAAAGAACAGTTACAAGAATTTAAAGATTATTTATTGAACTTTAAAATGGGGCCTGTAGACTTACAGTATGAAACACCAAACATACTAAATGCACTTCAAATTGAAGTATTGAAGTTATACGCAAAAGATCCAAGCGCTGATACAGATGACTTGGAAGAACGAATGATGAAAGGATTAAACATTCTAGCGAGTATTCCACTTTTCACATTTTCATATGCTCGCAACAAAGTCTTTAAATCCTATCCTTATCCCGACAAAAGCCTAGCTGAAAATATCTTATGTATGGCTAGAGGGAATGATCAATATACTTTAGAAGAGGCAAGAATCTTGGATACTTTATTAATGGTTCATGCCGATCATGGTGGAGGAAACAACTCAACCTTTGCCAATGTCGTAATATCGAGTACAGGAACAGATATCTATTCTTGTATTTCGGCTGCCATTGGTTCTTTAAAAGGACCTAAGCATGGGGGGGCCAACTGTAAAGTTACCAATATGTTTAAAGCTATCTTCCATGAGGTCGGATTTACAACGGATAAATTAACACTAAAAAAGATTGCGAATCGTTTGTTAGATAAAGACTTCTTTGATCATAGTGGATTAATTTATGGAATTGGACATGCGATTTATACGAAGAGTGATCCTCGTGCATTATTGATTCAGCAACAATGTGAAATGCTCGCAAAATCAAAAGGACAAGAAGATATCTACAATTGTATCCATGCATTTGAAAAAGTTGCCGTTGAAGTCATGAAAGAAAGAAAAGGCATCGATGTATGTGCCAATGTTGATTATTATTCCGGCTATGTTTATTCATTGCTGGGGATTGAAAACGACTTGTTTACACCACTATTCGCAATCAGTCGTACAGCCGGATGGGTAAGCCATCATTTGGAGAATCGTCAATCAAACCGAAAATTAATACGACCTGCCAATGTATATGTAGGAGGAATGGAGGAAAACGAATGACTACAATAACAGTTTTTAAAGGGGACGGGATTGGTCCTGAAATTACGGATGCGGTAATCAAAGTATTAAATGCTGCAGGGGCAGATTTAGAATATGAATTCTTTAACGTAGGTGCAAAGGTATATGAAGAAACAAAAGAATATATTCCAGAAAAAGCATTTGAATCTTACGAAAAGAATAAAATTCTATTGAAGTCTCCTATCACTACGCCAGTTGGTAAAGGTTTTCGTTCATTGAATGTCACTTTGAGAAACAAATATGACTTGTGGGCAAATATTCGTCCAGCTAAATCGAATCCTTGTATTCCTACTCGTTTTGAAAATGTAGATATCGTAACTTTTAGAGAAAACACGGAAGATCTATATGTAGGAAAAGAAGAACAAATTGATGAGAATACAGTATATGCATATAAAATCATCACAAAAAAAGCGAGCACAAGAATTATCAAGGCTGCTTTTGAATATTGTGTAAAACATAATCGCAAAAAATTAACTTGTGTACATAAAGCTAACATCTTAAAAATGAGTGATGGTTTATTCCTTCATATTTTTGAAGATATTGCCAAGGATTATCCTCAAATTGAAGCCAATTCTTTGATTGTAGATAACACTTGTATGCAGTTGGTTATGCATCCCGAACAATTTGATGTGATGGTCATGCCAAATCTTTATGGAGATATCGTTTCCGATTTAACGAGTGGATTAATTGGTGGTTTAGGATTACTTCCTAGCTGTAATAAAGGTGATGAATATGCGATGTATGAAGCTGTACATGGCAGTGCTCCTGATATTGCTGGTAAACACATTGCCAATCCAAGTGCTTTATTATTGTCAGCTTGTATGATGTTAGATGATTTACATCAAGATGTGGTTTCTAGTAAAATCCGTAAAGCTTTAAATAAGGTGTTCGAAGAACATAGTGTATTAACACCAGATCTTGGTGGCAATGCAACAACTGAACAATTCACAGATGAAATCATTAAAAATTTATAAAAAAAGAAAAGACGATGGTTATTCATCGTCTTCATCTTCGTCAGCCAATAATGGTTGGCGATTTTTTAATGTTAAAATATATGTTCCATCTTTTGGATATGCACTTTTGTCTTTTTGATCACTCAAGATTTCCAATTCACATGGATATCCTTCGTTTTCAAGAATCTGTAAAAGATTATCCTTACCAATTTTTTTAGTAATTGCACGTCCACATGCACAGTTACCATATTGATCAAGGCATTGTTTAATCCACACAGGAATTTTTGAAGCTGCCATTGTATCCTCCTTGATTAAAAGTATTCGCAAGCTATATCATATGCAAAACACCTTTAAAAATCAAGTAGAATCCAATTTAACCTTCTAAAACTGCAATAATATTTGGATAATATGTAAAACGATCATCTACAAACTGTAAAGCTTGGTTTGCGATTTGTTTTGCCTTGTCTTTATCAACGCCTTCATAAATTGAAGCATAACGATAATAGATATAATCTTTGATTTGATTTTCTCTTAAGATATAAGCATAATCTGCATCACCTAATCCATAATCACCATGCAAGATATATAGATCAGCTACATCCATCATAATACGATTACTGTACTTGTTATGTAAGTCTTCTAATTGTGATAATACTGCGAAAATAAAGTGTTCATAGTAATCTACATCTTCATATTTCCATGTTTTCAAAACGCTGTAAGCTAGATCCATGAATTCTTCAACAAACTTTTCTACATCAACGCCAACTTCTTCTTCTAATTTCTTTGAATCATGAATATCTTTGTGTTGTGCAATCATCAATACTTTACGCATTGTATCAAATTGATCTTTATATTCTTCTCCATCCGCAACAACATCTGTAAATTTATAATTCAATGCATGTGTAACATCTGCTTGTAAATCTTCAGGTTTTTGAGGTTTGATATCAGCTGTCTCAAATACTTTTGATACAAGTACTTCTACCAATCCTTCATCATAACCATCTTCTTCAAAGTTAAACTTACCAGTCAATTGATATTTGTTTACTAGATTTTCGGAAACAGATTTTACATCCGGATTTAAGATCAATTGTTGAATAATTGAATCGCGAGTTACATCCATTGACATAGCTTTTGCTAAATCTAGGCATGTATCTAATGATAACTTAGCATATTGTTCTTCTTTAGTCATTTTCTTAGTTGTAGCCTTTTTAGTTGTAGTTTTCTTAGTAGTTGTCTTTTTAGTAGAAGCTTTCTTTGTTGTAGATGGTTTAGCAGCTGCTTTTTTAGCTGGAGTCTTCTTTTCTACAGTTGCTTTCTTTTCTTCTGCAGGTTTAGCTTCTTCTTTTTTTGCTGGAGCCTTCTTTTCTGCAACTACTTTTTTAGCAGGTGCTTTCTTTTCTGTAGGTTTAGTTTCTTCTTTTTTAGCTGGAGCCTTCTTTTCTGAAGCTACCTTTTTAGCAGGTGCTTTCTTTTCTTCTGCAAGTTTATTTTCCACTTTTTTTTCTTCAACAGGTTTTACTGCTTTAACTTCTTCTTTTTTATCAACTACTTTTTTATTTGTAACTTTTTTTGTTGTTTTTGTTGGCATACGGAACCTCCCTTAAACATGCTTTCTATAACGCTATTATATCACTGAATAGAAATAATCCAAAATTTGTATAGACAAAATAGCGTATTTGATGCATGTATTTTGTTTAATTTGGTGTATACTACAGAATATAGCATGCAAAAGGAGGAATCAACATGCAAACACCACCTGAATTTAGACCCAAAACATATGTCCCTGTTCGAAATAAAATTATAACCACTGTAGGTATAATCCTATTATCGGGTGTCGTTGGATTTGGTGCTGGCTATGCCGGAAGCCATCTATCTAATAATGCCAATGTCACTATTCAACAACAAACTAATAAATCCAATTCTGGAACCGTTCAAGTATCGGATGTTTCTGACATCGTAGAAAAATGTAAGGATAGTGTTGTCGAAATCACAACTGAGTCTGTTTCAAGTGGAAATTCCATTTTTGGACAATACGTTTCACAAGGTGCCGGCAGTGGAGTCATCATCAGTAAAGATGGATATATTGTTACGAATAACCATGTAGTAAGTGGAGCAACAAGTTTAAAAGTGACAACTACAGATGGCACAGAATATGATGCGAGTGTTGTTGGTAAAGATTCACAGACAGATTTAGCCGTTATTAAAGTGGATGCGAACAACCTACAGGCTGCAACACTTGGTGATAGTGATATTTTACAAGTTGGAGATCCTGCCATTGCCATTGGAAATCCATTAGGAGAACTTGGTGGTACAGTTACAACGGGAATTATTTCTGCAACAGACAGACAAATCACAATTGATGATGAAACTATGACACTTCTACAAACAGATGCTGCCATCAATCCAGGAAACTCTGGTGGAGGATTGTTCAATGCTGACGGTAATCTAATTGGAATTGTTAACGCAAAGGAAAGTTCAACTGGAATTGAAGGATTAGGCTTTGCAATTCCAATCACACCTGCTCAAGACATTATCACAGAGCTTATGCAAAATGGAAGTGTCACTTCAAGACCTGCATTAAATGTTAGTTTATATGACTATACTTCAAACAATCAAGGTCAATATTCAAAATACAAAGATGGCTGCTACATCGTACAAATTGTTAAAAATGGAGCAGCTGATAAAGCAGGACTAAAACAAAATGATCGAATTCTTAGTTTTGATGGTGAACAAATCCAATCAACAAGTGATGTAAAAAATGTTCTAAAAAAGCATAAAATTGGAGATACCGTTAAAATGGTCGTTGAAAGAGATTCTAAGAAGATTACAGTAGAAATTACTCTACAAGCCCAAACCCAAACTAATTAAGCCAGTTATACACTGGCTTTTTAGTTGAAACTAACCTATAATAGTTGTGTACATATAAGAAGGAGAATGAAGTTTATGTCTGAAAAAATCAAAAAAAGAAAAATCATGCTTGTTGGTACAGGGTTTGTCGGCATGAGTTTTGCCTATTCAATGCTTTCAGAAAAAGGAATCGATGAACTTGTTTTAGTCGATGTCAATGAAGACAAGGCAAAAGGTGAACAAATGGACCTTAATGATGGTCTAGTATATGCAGATACGAAAATGAAAATCTCTGCTGGAACATATGCAGATGCAGCTGATACTAACATTGTTGTCTTAACAGCTGGTGCTGCTCAAAAGCCAGGTCAAACTCGTTTGGATTTAGTTAAAATCAACGCAAACATCACAAAAGGTGTATGTAAAGCCTTAAAAGAAAATAATTTCAATGGTATCTTAGTTGTTGCCAACAACCCAGTAGACATCATGACATATGTTGCATGGAAAGAAAGTGGATTACCTAAAAACCACGTTATTGGATCAGGTACTGTATTAGATACAGCTCGTTTACGTCATGCATTAAGCGAAAGATTAGGATTTGCAGACAGTAATATCCATGCATATATTATGGGTGAACATGGAGATTCTAGTTTCGTTCCTTGGATCCATTCATATATTGGATGTAAAAACTTACTTGAATACTTAGATGAAAATAACATTTCTTTAAGTGAACTACAAGAAATCTATATTGACGTTCGTGATAAAGCTTATAAAATCATCGAATTAAAACGCGCTACTTACTATGGAATTGGTTTGGCATTAAAACGTATCGTATCTTGTATCTTAAATAATGAACGTGCTATCTTACCAGTCAGTGCATATCAAAATGGCGAATATGGTAAAGAAGGATACTTTATTGGGACACCAAGCGTTGTTGGTTCAAATGGTGTAGAACAAGTGATTCGTTTACACTTAAATGAAAATGATCAACAAAGATTTGATCATTCTTTCGACACATTAAAAAATACAATCGAAGAAAACCTTCAAGATATCCTTTAATAAAATTAGCCTGACTAAATCTTAGTCAGGCTTTTAATTTCTTCATCTATATTATCTAGTAATAAAACTTTATCAAATAAAGTCAAACATGGCTTATTGGAATCCGAATAATGAATCATATCATCATGATAATGTCCACTAAACCACATTTTATAATCTGTTTTCTTCTCAACTGTTTCTAAACAATCGTGTAAATCATAATAATCATCTCCATATAAACTCATATCCGTTTCATATTTATGAGCCAATGGATGCGATGAATATGTATCATGCGATAAAATATAATCAACT
>ERZ825159.3028-NODE-3028-length-12647-cov-4.880162_pt1 | contig 12647 bp, 6 predicted proteins | sample MGYA00519932_ERZ825159 | MGnify/ENA primary metagenome ERZ825159 (study PRJEB31778, sample SAMEA3449191) | human gut metagenome | biome: human gut; feature: human-associated habitat; material: faeces | place: United Kingdom | collected 2010/2012 ...
TGTTCATGGATTCCACAATGGCAAGGCTCTCCAGCTGGATGCCCTTGCTGCGGATCAGCTCGCCGCCCTGCTGGAAGCCCTTCTCGACGGCGATGCCGATGCCCTCCACGGCGGCACCGGCCTTCTCGGTCAGCTCCAGCAGACCCATCAGGGCGCAGCCGTTGGCAAGGAAGTCGTCGATGATGAGGACGTGGTCCTCCGGGGTGAGGAACTTTTTGGAGACGATGACGTTGTAAATTTTCTTGTGGGTGAAGGACTGGATCTTCGTCTCGTAGTTGTCGTAGTCGAGGTTGATGCTCATAGACTTCTTGGCGAACACCACCGGCACGTTGAACTCGCTGGCCACCACAGCCGCGATGCCAATGCCGCTGGCCTCGATGGTGAGCACCTTGTTGATGGGCTTGCCCGCGAACAGGCGCTTCCACTCCTTGGCCATCTCCCGAAACAGCGGGATGTCCATCTGGTGGTTGATGAAGCTGTCCACCTTCAGCACGTTGCCTTCGCGGACGATGCCGTCTTTGCGGATGCGGTCTTCCAGCATTTTCATGTTCTGTCTCTTCCTCCCTGATCTCCTGTCACAAAACGGTCGATATTTCATATCAGTATACCGGAAGCCGCCCCTGTTGGCAAGGCCCTTTCTGCCCAAATTTCGCCTCTTCTCCCCGGTTTTTTCAGCGCTTTGCGTTAAAAGTACGACTTTGCCCTTTCCTGTGCTCTGGGGCGCGTCCATCCGGGGGCAGATTTCTTCCGTTTTCTCTTGTTTTCTGCGCAAAATCGAGTATACTGGTAGCAACCGGAAACGGCTGCTGCGGCCTGTGGGGGCCGCGCCAGAAAAAAGGAGTCACCATATGAAAACAGGGCTAGTATTAGAGGGCGGTGCCATGCGCGGGATGTTCACCGCAGGCGTCCTCGATGTTCTCATGGAGCACGGCCTCACCACCGACGGCACCATCGGGGTATCCGCCGGTGCAGTGTTCGGCTGCAACTTCAAGTCTCATCAGATCGGGCGCGTCATCCGCTACAACACCGAGTATTGCGACGACAAGCGGTATGCCAGCTTCGGCAACCTGCTGCGCACCGGCAATCTCTATAGCGAGGATTTCTGCTACCACATCGTGCCGGAAAAACTCGACCCTTTCGACGAGGAGGCTTTCCACGCCTCACCGATGGACTTTTTCGTCGTCTGCACCGACCTGCGCACCGGCGAGCCCATCTACCACAAGTGCCGCACCGGCGATGCCGAGGACGTGCGCTGGATGGAGGCCTCGGCGTCCATGCCGCTGGCCGCCAAGGCCGTCCGGATCGGCCACTATGCCCTTCTGGACGGCGGTGTAGCTGACTCCATCCCCGTCCGCTTCTTCGAGAGTCTGGGCTACAAGCGCAACATCATCATCCTGACCCAGCCCAGAGGCTTCGTAAAAAAGAAAAATCCCTTCCTTCCTGCCATCCGGGCGCGGTATCTGCGCTACCCTGCCTTCGTGGCGGCAGTGGCCGACCGCCACGAGCGGTACAACGAGACGCTCTCCTACATCGCCATGCAGGAATCCACCGGCAGAGACTTTGTCATCCGCCCGCCTATCCCGCTGGAGATCGGCGCTATGGAGCGCGACCCTGCCCAGCTGCGCCGGGTCTACGATACCGGCCGCGCCGTGGCAGAGAATCAGCTGGATAAGATCGAGGCTTTCCTGAATGAAGTGAAGGCGATGCCGGAAGCATAAAGCCTCTCCCTTTGGGAGAGCCTGAGCAACGGCAAAGCCCACTTTCGTACAACCTCCCCAATCATGCAAAAAAGCAGGCCTCTGCCCTTCCGGGCGGAGGCCTGCTTTGCTTTTATCTCTTACGGGACATCGGTCTCGGAGATGGGCGTATCCAGCTCATCGGCGGGCGCGGAGGGGTCCACTGCTGCTTTTCTGCCCTTTTTCTCCTTACGGGGCGCTTTCTCCTTTTCGGGCTTGCCGCCCTTGGGGCCGCGCTTGCTGCGAATGCGCTTTGCCAGCAGCAGGAGCAGCACCAGCAGGGCCGCGCCGCCGGTGCAGAACGCCCAGACGGGAAGTTTGCTGGGCACAAAGGCCACTTCCACTTCGGTGCCGGTGACGGTGAAGGTGGTGTAGCTGCCGAAGCTGCCCGTCTCCACTCGCTGCCAGCTGCCGTCGGCCTGTTTGACGTAGACCTTGCCCTCGGCCTTGCCCGGGGTCAGGTAGCGGATCTGATGGGTCTCGCTGCCGTCGTCGGTGAACTCCAGCAGCCACTGCTCGGTGACGCCATGAACGTCGGCTGTGATGTCCTGCTGGGTGACCTGCACCGCGTTGGAGCCGCCGAAGAAGCCGTCCACATAGAAGACCGGTCGGCCGTTCTCACGGGTCACGCTGCTGCCCAGCGCCGGGATGTAGGAGGTGTACTCCACATTCACTACGGTGTCGGTGTGGAGGGCATCCAGCACGGGGGTGCTCCACTCGGCGTAGTAGCCCTCCTTCTGGGGGATCTCCGGGTAGTCGGCCTCCGTGAAGGACGCGCCGTAGTCGAAGCTGATCTTCTTGATGGTGTGGCCGTCAGCCTTGAAGACGAGGTTCAGCTTGCGGAAGGCCGTGGGCAGGCCCTCCTGCGCGAGCAGGGTCTCATAAGTGACCGGCTCGGCCTGACCGGCCCGGCTCAGGCGGTCGATGCCCTGCAGGTCGTCGGAGACGAAGAGGTTGCCCACGAAGCTGCCGTCCTGACCGCCGGAGATGGCGCCCACATACTGCTGGCCTGCCAGCACCGAGACGAGGGCGCGGTTGTTGATGGCGATAAGACTGCCGTCGGTGAGGTCGCTGTCGCTGCCCTGACCCACGATGCCGCCGACGTACTTCTCACCGCTGAGGGCGCATTTTGCCCAGTTGCTGCGGAGCTTTGCGCTGGCCGCACCAGCGATGCCGCCCACCTGATTGACGCCGGTGACGTCGCCGTAGGACTCGCAGGCCGTCACAAGGCCCAGCTCCTCCTGACCCACGATGCCGCCGACCATGTCCTTCTTGGCGGTGACGCTGCCCTCGTTGGTGTTGCCGATGAGGACGGCGCTGACGGTGTAGGAGGTGCGCAGGAGCGAGGTGCCCTCGTCCTTATTGTCCTCCTCGGGGTCCAGCAGGTTCTCGACGCCCATGGTGCCGGCGATGCCGCCCACATTCATGTCGGCGTCGATGGTGCCCCGGTTGATGCTGTTCTCGATCTTGCCGTCGGACTGGGCGGCGATGAGGTCTTCGGACTCATCCTCATAGATGGTCTTGCTGCCCGGGTCGCTGATCTCCTGCACGGCGTCCAGCATCAGGTTGGACACGACGCTGACCTGTGCGGTCACAGCCCGCATCTTGGCGGTCAGCTGCTCGCTGGAAGCCCGCATGGTGCTGTTGATGTCCTCCATCTTATCGGTCAGGCCGCTGACCGCATCAAAGAGGGAGTCCTTGGTGTTGGTCAGCTCCGCCGAGGGACGGGGCACCTTGATGGGGTCCTGCTGGTTGAGCCAGTGGAGGATGTCGCGGGTCTGACTCATCATGTCGGTCAGCCCGCCGAGGCCGTCCTGCAGCTGGCCCAACGCCACAGAGGTATGGACCAGCGTTGCGCTGGTGAGGGCGGCGTCGGTCTTGAGCAGGTCGATGGAGTCGCTCAGGTCGTCCATGCCATCGCTGAGCTTATCGGACGCATCTCTCAGCCTTTCAATGCCGCTCTTGATGTCATCTGCGCCGTCCAGACCGCCGACCCAGTCCTTGATGCTGCCCATGATGTCGTCGGTGATGCTGCCCATCCCGGTCAGGGCGTCAGAGGTTTTGGTCAGGGCCGACGCCAGCTCGGGATGGTCGGCGGCAGAGACGGCCTTAGCCGCACTGCCCACGATGCCGCCCATCTGGGTCGTGATGGTAGAGATGGTTCCGATGGCGCTGGCGATCTGAGAGGTCGCACGGGCGATGTCACTGTCGTTGGACAGGAGGGATGCCGTCCGCAGCAGGCCCATGCCTGCGGTGACGGCCTTCATGGCCGGAGAGAGGCCGCTGCCCAGCGTAAAGACGCTGGCCACAGAGTTGGCCACCTTCAGCAGCTCGATGCCGGTCTTGAGGTTCTGATCGGACTTTGTATCCGGGGAGAGGGAGTCGTAGGCCGAGAAGATGCCGGAGATGGCCTGCGAGGCGGCGGTGTCGTCGCCGGTGTTGATGGATTCCAGCAGCTTCTTGATGCCGTTGGAGATACCATGCAGGCCGTCGCGGTTATCTGCGGCGGCGTCTGACACCTTATCCAGACTGTCGCTGGTCTTGGCAAGGGCGCGGGAGGCCATCAGCATCTCCGCAGCCATCTCGCGGATGGCCCACTTGAGGCTGCCGGTGGCTTCGGCGAGCTTGGTCATGGCGTCCTCGCCGGTGTCCATGACCGGCTCCAGCTTGGTGAGGGTATCGGCCAGCAAAGTGGAGGCGCGGTCGATCTCGTCGGCCACCTCATCGCCGTAGTCGCTGGCCTGATCGTCCAGCTGGCGGGCCGTGGCAATAGCGGTATCCATCTGGCTGGTCATGGCGTTGAAGGAATTGGAGATGCTGGTGGTGGAGTTCTCGATGACGCCGGTGGTGTCGTCCACGAGGCCCCGCAGCACATCCAGCTCGGAGCGGAGGCGGCGGATGGTGTCCTTGGACAGGTCCAGCTCCCGGTAAGGCTCGGCCTGACCGGCGATGCCGCCCACGTCCTTGCGGCCCAGCACACGGCCCTGATTGACGCAGCCGGACACAAGGCCGTCGGTGCGGCCCACGATGCCGCCCACGTTGTAGCCGATGTGCTCGTAGCCGATGGTGCCGGTGTTGACGCTGGTGAGGATCATGCCGGAGGAGCGGCCCGCGATGCCGCCGGTATCGGTGGCGACATTGGTGGTGGAGCTGCCGCTGTTGTCGGAGGAGTCGATGCTGGCCTTCCGACTGTTGATGTAATCCACCATTTTTGCCGTGAAGCCGTCGGTATCCAGTGAGGCCTCCTGATACTCGGTGTTGATGCTGCCGACGTTCGTACAGCCGGTAATCGCGCCGAGGTTGTAGCCGGTGATGCCGCCGGTGGCGGACTTGCCGGTGACGATGGCCCGGGCGGTACAGTGGTCGATGGTGCCCTCGGCCTCGTTGCGGCCCACGATGCCGCCCACCTCGCTGTCGCCGGTGACGACGCCGGTGAACTGGCAGCTGATGAGGGTGCCGTGGTTGATGCCCACGATGCCGCCGGTGGTGGTGTCCTTGGTGTCCGAGACGGACACGACGCCCCGCACGCTCAGGGACTCGATGGAGCCTTTTTCCTCCACGATGCCGAAGAGGCCCGCCGGGGAGTACTCGCCCGACACCGTCAGGTCGGAGATGGTGTGGCCGTTGCCCTTGAACTGTCCGCTGAAGGACGGGATGGGCGCCCAGAACATCCCCTCGAGGGAGAGGTCCTGCTGCAGGACGACGGTCTTGCCCACCGACCACTGATCGTAGGCACAGCTCTTGGCCAGCGAAAGCAGGTCCGAGACGCTGTTGATGTAAATGGTATCGCTGTCGTCAGACGCGAACACCGGCAGAGCGATGCTCAGCGTCAGCACAGCGGCCAGAAGCGCAGCCGTCAGGCGGCGCAGCAGCTTATTCTTCTTCATTCTGCACCTCCTGCGGTCTGTTGTCATCCAGTTCCTGCGCCACATTGCCCGAGATGACGGTCAGCTGGACGTCACCGTCCACGATGGCGTTCATCGTACCGGCCACAGAGCCGTGGATCTCACCCTGCACGATGCCGTTGACCCGCATCCGGCCATTGCCGCTGCTGCGTGCCACCAGCTTGGGCACAGCGAAGCTCGTCTTATCGACGATTTTAGAGCCAACCAGCAGGATCTGGGGCAGGACGAAGAGGACGAGGAAGATGGAGATGATGGTGCCTCGGCCAAGGCACTGGCCGATGCCCACGATGCAGGCGTCGGAGGTCATCTGGCCGATAAGAGTGCCCGACACGGCCATGATCGTGCCGGAGGTCAGGATGGTGGGGAAGGCAAAGTTGATGGTCTCGATCATGGCCTGCTCGTGATCCATCTTGTCCTTCAGCTCGCTGAAGCGGGTACCGATGACGATGGCGTAGTCGATGTTCGCACCCATCTGGATGGAGCTGACGATCAGGTAGCCCATGAAGTAGAGGTTGGTGTGGGAGAAATAAGGGAAGGAGAAGTTGAGCCAGATCGCACCCTGAATGACCACGATGAGCAGCAGGGGCATGCCCACCGACTGGAAGGTGAACAGCAGCACCAGCAGGACGATGAAGATGGACACGACGCTGACGACGACGTTGTCGATGGCGAAGGATTTCTGGAAATCGTACTCGTTGGTGGCGTTGCCGGCCATGTACAGCTCGCCGTCCGGGTAATACTTCCGGGCGATGGAGCGGATGGTATCGGTGAACTCATAGGTCGTCTGGCCGGCCTCCAGCGAGGGGCTGAGGTAGATGAGGACGCGGTTGTATTTGTCGCCCTGCAGCTGAGCCAGTGCGCTCTCCATCTTCTCCCGGGCCTCGTGGAGGTCGTCCAGTTCCTCCTGCGAGAGGGAGACGATGCCGGTGTCGGCCTCGTCGCAGACGTAGAGGAACATATCCACAAGGGGCACCCGGTACGAGGCAAAGTTTCCGATGATCTGGCCGTACTCCTCGTTCTCGATGGCGTAGGCGGTGTAGACGAGCTGGGCGGCCTCGTAGTCGAGGTCGGCCATCTCGGAGAACTGGCGGGCGGTGAGCTTGTCTTCCAGCATATAGCCGTCCTGGGCCTCAATGTTGGACAGGCCCTGCGTATGGTCGATCTCGTCGTAGCTTTCCAGCTCCTCCAGCATCTTTTTCTCGACGCTGTAGTCGTCATTCTTGGGGTAGACGAGGGCCACGAGGTTGGATTTCGTAAAATTCTCCTCGATCATCTGGTCCGCGATGAGGGATTCGTTCATCTTGGGCACCTTGATGACATCGTAGCCGTAGGCGTAGGGGCAGAGGCTCGAGAAGTGGTAGGCGATGAGGATGACCACCACGAAGATGGCGGGGACGATCTTGCGGGTACGCCATGCAAAGCGTCCCACGAAGGGAATGTCCGGCACGAAGTTCTTGTGCTTGGTCTTGTCCATGTAGGGGCCGAAGAGCATCAGCAGACCAGGCATGACCACGAACACCGAGATCATCGAGAAGAGGATGGCCTTGATGAGGCAGGTGGCCATATCCGCGCCGATCTTGAACTGCATGAACAGCATGGCCACCAGACCGCCGATGGTGGTCAGGGAGCTGGAGCTGATCTCCGGGATGCTCTTGCTCAGCGACTCGATGACGGCTTCCTTCAGCGGCATGGTCTGGTGCTCTTCTTTAAAGTGGTTGCAGAAGATGATGGCATAGTCCAGCGACAGGGCCAGCTGCAGGATGTTCGTCACCGAGTTGGAGACGAAGGAGATGGTGCCCAGCAGGAAGTTGGTGCCCATGTTCAGGATCATGCCCACCACGAAGGTGAGGATGAGGACGGGCACCTCGGCGTAGGTCTGGGAGGTGAAGATCAGCACCACCACAATGATGACGGCGACGTACACCATGATGACCCGCACCTCGGCATCAATGGTCTCCTGCTGGGTGTTGCCCAGCGAGGTGGAGACGTAGATGTCGTAGTCGGCCAGATACTCCTTCACCCGGTCGAGGGCCTCGAGGCACTGGTCATCCTCCTCGGGGTAGTCGAAGGTGATGGAGTAGAGGGCCGATACCGAGTCCTTATTGTAGTGGTCTGTGGTGTCGTCGTAGTCCAGCATCTGGACGCCCTTCAGCTCGGTGAGCTGATCGGAAAGCGCGTCAGCCTCGTCGGGGGTGATGTTGGCCACCATGACGTCGGCAGAGCCGTAGGTCGTGAACTGATCCTCCATGATGTCCAGACCCAGACGTGTCTCTGAGGTCTTGGGCAGATAGGTGGTCATGTCCGTCTCGACCTTGACCCATTTCACCGCGAATACCGTGAAAATGGTCGCCAAAACGACGAACAGGAACACAAGGTTGCGGCGCTCTACGATCTGGCGCGCAAGCTTGTGCATAAAGTCTATCTGTGGTTTTTCGTGTTCGTTCAAAGCGTCTGACCTCCTTTACGATGGTTTGTCGGCAGTTTCATCCCCGGGGATGGGCTGCACAGTCGTCTCATAAGCAACCTCCGTCTGATACACAACTTTTGGTGATTTTGTTAAAATCTACACGGCAATATTTGTACAAATGATATAATAAAGCCCGACCTGTCAAAATGCAATCAACAAAGCCGCTCGAATGATAAAATTAACCCATTCTTTGCCGGGGCGAAGCTTGCCTCAATGCCTGCGCCGCCTGCGCGGGCCTGCATTGACATAGCCGAACACCGTGCCGCACACGCCGCCGACGATATGCATAAAGTTGGCCACATTGTCCCGCACAAAGATGATGTCATACACCTGCTGGCCCAGATAGAGCGCCGCCACCAGCAGCATGGTCACCGGGATGCCGCCGGAAAAGCCGGACAGGGACGCCAGCATGATGAGCATAAAGACGATGCCCGACGCCCCCAGCAGGGCCGTGCGGGGGAACAGAAGGCATTGCAATACGCCCGAGATAAGGGCCGTGAGCAGGATGCCCTTCAGAAGCGGCAGACTGCCGTACTTTTCCTCCATCGGCGGGCCGACCACCAGCAGCAGGAGCATATTGTTGATAAAGTGATCCCAGCTGCCGTGCCCCAGCACATGGCCGAGGAGCCGGAAATAGAACAGCGGGTCTTTCAGCGAGGAGCGGTAGACGCTGAACAGATGGGTGGTGGTCCAGCCGCCGGTGTACCGGCCCAGAAACAGTGCCCCCAGCGAGAGGAGGAAAAATGTCAGGATGACCGGCGAATTGTACTGGACTGCCAGCGTGAATTTAGGTCGTTTCGTGTCTGTTTCCTTCTTTCCCAGCGGGCCGTCCGGGCCGCAAGCTGCGTGATGAAGCAATGATACCATAAGTTCCAAGGCTTTTCCAGATTTTTTCTGCCAGAGAAGCCGATTTTCCGACCCTTCAGCCCCGGGTCTGCACCCAGTAGGCACCCATGCTCTGGCCGGGCTGGTCGGTGACTTCGTCCCGGAGGTAGTCTGCAAGGCCCACGGCCTCCGGCTGCCAGCTGCGGGCGGCCTCCACGGTGGGGTACTCCACCTCGGCGTACCAGAACTCCGTGGGCTGGCCCTCGTCCACATGGTTCACCTCCAGCACCGCGCCGTCGGGCAGCCGGTAGCTGCGGCGGAGCTTCGGGATGAGGGGCTTCGCAATGATCTTCGTCTCAAGGTCGTAGAAGAGTGCTTCGTCGATGTCCCGCTCGATCTCCTCCCGGGCCAGCCCGCCGCCCGACTTGAAGCAGAGGACATAGCTGGTCTTTCCGCCGGTGAGGGCCTCTTCCCGGATGCGGACGGTGGGCTGCACGCTGATGTAGCCCTGCCGCATGGCAAACTCCTCCTCCATCGCCAGCCCCTCCGGCCAGCCCGTCACCATCCATTTGCGCTCGATCTCCATGATGTTTTCCTTCCTTTCGGTGGTTTTTGTATTTATTCTAGCACACTTTTATGGTATTATAAAGAAGCAGCCGACCGCGTGCAAAAGCCTCTCCCTTTGGGAGAGGTGTCACCGAAGGTGACGGAGAGGGCAAGCCGCCTGTGGCACAGTCTCCGCACAGCGATAAGCAGTTCCTTTGTCAAAGCGATGCTGTCACAGCGTCCGTGCGTTTCCTTCAGCATCCTTGCCCTCTCAGGCGCTTCGCGCCAGCTCTCCCAAAGGGAGAGCCTTAAAAAGCATCAAGGAGCAATCATATGAAATCAGACCGCACCTACCCCATTTATAAAGTAAATAAAAAAGCCGAGGCCAGCCTTGTGGGCGGACACCCGTGGGTGTACGAGAACGACATCCTCGCCTTCCCCGAGAGCGAGCCGGAGAACGGCACCCTCGCCGATGTGGTGAGCACCAAGGGTGCCTACCTCGGCACCGGCTTCGTCTCCCTCAAGAGCAAGATCCGCGTCCGTCTCATCTCCCGCAACGCCAACGATACCTTCGACGCCAGCTTCTGGCGGCGTCGGGTGGAGTATGCGTGGGCCTACCGTAAGACCGTCCTTGAGCCGGATGACCTTTCGGCCTGCCGGGTCATCTTTGGTGAGGCCGACCAGTTTCCGGGCCTGACGGTAGACCGCTTCCACAATATCCTCGTCACCCAGACCCTGAGCGCGGGGATGGAAAAGCTCAAGCCCGTTCTCTTCCCCATCCTGGCGGAAGTCCTGCGGGCCGACGGCCAGACCATTGACGGCATCTATGAGCGGAATGACGAAGCCCTCCGCGCCAAGGAGGGGCTGGAGCAGAACAAGGGCTGGTTCGAGCTGTCCGGTGAGACCCACCCCGACTCCACCCAGACAGAGATCCGCGAGAACGGCGTATATTACCACGTCGATTTTGAAAACGGCCAGAAGACCGGCTTCTTCCTGGACCAGAAATATAACCGCCGGGCCGTGGCCCGCATTGCCGCCGGGCACACCGTGCTGGACTGCTTTACCCACACCGGCAGCTTTGCGCTGAACGCCGCCATAGGCGGGGCGGCCCGGGTCACTGCCGCCGACATCAGCGCGGAGGCCATTGCCATGGCCCAGCGGAACGCCCAGCGCAATGGCCTGACCAACATGGATTTCCTCTGTGAGGATACCTTTGAGCTGCTGCCCCGGCTGGAAAAAGAGGGCCACCCCTACGATTTTATCATCCTGGACCCGCCCGCGTTCACCAAAGCCCGCCGCACGGTGGAAAACGCCATGCGGGGCTATAAGGAGATCAATTACCGTGCCATGAAGCTGCTGCCCCGCGGCGGCTACCTGGCCACGGCCAGCTGCTCCCACTTTGCCACCGAGGAGCTGTTTATCAAGATGCTGCGCGCCGCCGCGAAAGACGCGCACCGTCAGCTGCGCCAGATCGAAGTCCGGCAGCAGGCACCCGACCACCCCATCCTCTGGGGCGTACCCGAGACCAACTACTTAAAATTCTTCCTGTTCCAGGTCATTTAAGTAATACTTATTAAATAGAATCGCGTCTCACTTCGCAAAATCAAAGCGTTTGCTCCAAAAAACCAATTTTGGGTTTGGGCAAAATCGTCAGTTTTGTCAATTGCGTTTTAGCCCCCGGTGGGCTATAATCATCGCATAGACAGCAACGGCGCTGTGAGTCACCTCCTGACTCGCAGCGCCGTTTCGTTTCAGCAGAACACTGCTCTCATTTTCTCGTTCCTGAGAAAGTTTTTGCGGTATTTGAATGGAAATTAAGATCAAGTAAGGAGTAGGATTTATGGCAGCAAATGTTATGGAAATCTACGGCAGCAAGGTCTTTAACGAGCATGTAATGAAGGAGCGCCTGCCGAGCGCTACTTACAAGAGCCTGGAGCGCACCCTGCACAAGGGCGCACCCCTGGATATCGAGGTGGCAAACGTTGTTGCCAGCGTGATGAAGCGCTGGGCCATGGAGCTGGGTGCCACCCACTACACCCACTGGTTCCAGCCGCTGACCGGCATCACCAGTGAGAAGCACGACGGCTTTGTGAGCCCCGTGGGCGACGGCACCGCCATCATGGAGTTCTCCGGCAAGGAGCTGGTGCGCGGCGAGCCCGATGCTTCTTCCTTTCCCTCCGGCGGCCTGCGTGCCACCTGCGAGGCCCGCGGCTACACCGCATGGGACCCCACCAGCTACGCTTTCGTGAAGGATGACGTGCTGTGCATCCCCACCGCTTTCGTCAGCTACACCGGCGAGGCACTGGACAAAAAGACTCCCCTGCTGCGCTCCATGAACGCACTGTCCGGTCAGGCCATCCGCATCCTGAAGCTGTTCGGCAAGGATGTTGATTACGTCTCCACCACCGTCGGCCCCGAGCAGGAGTACTTCCTTGTCAAGAAGGAGGATTACGAGGCACGTCAGGATCTGATCCTCACCGGCCGCACCCTGTTCGGTGCTCCCTCTGCCAAGGGTCAGGAGCTGGAGGAGCATTACTTCGGTGTCATCCGTCCCGAGGTCTCCGCATTTATGAAGGAGCTGGACGAGGAGCTGTGGAAGCTGGGCGTTCCCGCCAAGACCAAGCACAACGAAGTGGCTCCCTGCCAGCATGAGCTGGCCCCCATCTTCGACACCACCAATGTTGCCATTGACCACAACCTGCTGACCATGGAGATGATGAAGAAGATCGCTCCCAAGTACGGTCTGGTCTGTCTGCAGCACGAGAAGCCCTTTGAGGGTGTGAACGGCAGCGGCAAGCACAACAACTGGTCCATGTCCACCACCCACGAGAACCTGCTGGACCCGGGCGACACGCCCATGGAGAACCTGCAGTTCCTGGTATTCCTGGCTGCTGTCATCAAGGCAGTGGACGAGTACGCCGATCTGCTGCGCACCTCCGTTGCCACCCCGGGCAATGATCACCGTCTGGGTGCCAACGAGGCTCCCCCGGCCATCATCTCGATCTTTGTGGGCGAGGAGCTGGAAGCTGTCATCGATGCCATTGCATCTGATTCTCCTTATGCCGGTCCCGTCAAGATGAAGATGGATCTGGGCGTGGATGTCCTGCCCAAGTTCAGCAAGGACACCACCGACCGCAACCGTACCTCTCCCTTTGCCTTCACCGGCAA
>ERZ825159.3052-NODE-3052-length-12540-cov-7.235082_pt1 | contig 12540 bp, 9 predicted proteins | sample MGYA00519932_ERZ825159 | MGnify/ENA primary metagenome ERZ825159 (study PRJEB31778, sample SAMEA3449191) | human gut metagenome | biome: human gut; feature: human-associated habitat; material: faeces | place: United Kingdom | collected 2010/2012 ...
AGCACCTGCCTTTTAAGCAGGGTGTCCGGGGTTCGAATCCCCGACGAGGCACCAAAAAAGAGAGACAGCTTTTGAGCTGTCTCTTTTCATTTGCTCTTTCCCGGGGCCGTACGAATTGACGCGCTCTGAAAATCATGGTAAAATTCTCTTATCAATACTCAGGAGGAATGCCGTATGAAACGCTGCAAGTTTTTGACTCTTATGCTCGCCTTGCTTTTGCTGCTGCAGAGCTCCGCGCTGGCGGCGGACAAGGGCAAAACCGTCACTGTCACGCTCCCGACGTTTGCCGTTACGCTCAACGATACCAAGATCGACAGCGCGCACAGCGAATATCCGCTGATCGTCTACCGCGATATTACGTATTTCCCCATGACCTACCACGCCTCGCGCTTCCTGCACCTCAAGAGCAACTGGTATCAGACCGAGCCCAAGGGCACGCTGTTTGTCGGCTACAGCGACGCGAGCGAGGACACGTGGACCGACACGCCTGCGACCAGTAAAAATACCGTGACCGCCAAGGCGACCGTCGCTGACTATCAGATCGCCGTCAACACGGTGGACAAGGGCAAATGCCTCGACAATTCCGCCGAGCCGTACCCGCTGCTTAACTTCCGCGGCGTGACCTATTTCCCACTCACGTGGCGCTTTGCCGTGGAGGAGTTTGGCTGGGAGTATCACTTTGACGCCAAAAGCGGCCTGAGCATCCGTTCGGCCGAGCAGTTCCGGCCCGAGCTCGAGGACGCGCTGCTTGCAAGCTCCGCGCCGTCTGCCGCGCTGGTGCAGAAGACGTATTTTTACGGCGCGGACAAGTCTGAGTACGCGGGCGTTCCCTATTCCAATCTGGCCGGTGCGACCTTCGTCTACCGCAGAAGCGGCGAGGCAGCGGTGACGATCAAGGCACAAGAGCTCTTTTCTGACGGCGAATACTACTTTGACTGTCAGGACAGCGAGAACGCGCCCGTGCTCAGCGGCGGTGTGCTGACGCTCTCCGCCCGCCGGACGGACAGTGCCGGTCAGGCGACCGTCACGCTCAAGATCGACCTGCGCAGCGGAACGCTGCTGCCGTAATTTACCCCTAAGGAGACTCGCATTGAACATCACGACCATTTTATTCGACCTGGACGGGACGCTGCTGCCGATGGATCAGGAGGCGTTCACGACCGGATACTTCAAGCTCCTCGCCAAAAAGCTCGCGCCCTACGGCTACGAGCCCAAATCCCTCGTCGACGCCATTTGGGCGGGCACGGCGGCCATGGTCAAAAACGACGGCAGCTGCACGAACGAGCAGGCCTTCTGGAAGAAGTTCGCGGCGATCTACGGCGAGGAAAAGTGCCAACGCGACCAGGGCCTTTTCGAGGATTTCTACGCCAATGAGTTCAACGCCGCGCGCGACATCTGCGGCTTTAATCCCGCGTCGGTGGAGACGGTCCATAAGCTCAAAGAGTGCGGCTACCGCGTTGCGCTGGCGACGAATCCGATCTTTCCCCACATGGCGACGGAGAACCGCATCCGCTGGGCGGGCCTTGTGCCGGAGGACTTTGAAATTTACACGACCTACGAGGCCTCGACCTTCTGCAAGCCGAATCCTGCTTACTACCTCGAGGTCGCGCGCACGCTCGGCGTCAAGCCGGAGGAGTGCCTGATGGTCGGCAACGACGCGACCGAGGACATGGCTGCACGCGAGGTCGGGATGGATGTCTTTCTTTTGACCGACTGTCTCATCAACGCGAAAAACCGCGACCTGAACGCCTATCCCCGCGGCGATTTTGCCGCGCTGAACGCTTACATTGACGCACTGCAATAAAAAACTGCCGCCCAAACGGGCGGCAGTTTTTACTTTTCGAACACTACTTTCTGCTTTTCCCGTTCTGCGCGGTGACGAGGCGGAAGATCGTGGACACCAGCAGGATTGCCACGGCGATGCTGCCCGCGACGCCTGCGGTCTCAAGTCCTTTGTGCACCGCGGCCTGCACATCGCCGCCCAGGCCGAGGCTCATCGTGTAGTAAATGCCCGCGCCCGGCACCAGCGGCAGGAGCGAGATGACGAGATACGACGTGACGGGGTATTTGCGCGAGCGCGCCATAAGCTCAGAATACAGCGCCGAGACGACGGCGGCGAAGAAATTCATGCTGTAAATGCTCATGCCCAGATCACGGCAGAGCAGGTACGTCATCCATGTGAACACGCCGCCGAGCGCGCAGAGAATGCTGCCCCAGTCGTGCACATTGAAGAGGATGAAAAAGCCCGTACAGGCGACGAAGATCATCACGGCCTGTGCCCAGGCGGGATAGCTCGCTGAGCCGGACGCGACCGTCAGCCCGTATACGCCAGACGTGACGCGCCATGCCGCCGCCGTGCCGAGCGCGATGGCGAACGCCGAGAGAAGCACCTGCACGATGCGGTTGATGCCGGAGTTCGTATCGCCGTAAATGATGTCGCGCATGGAGGTCGTGATGAGAAGTCCGGGAACCAAGATCATTAAGGTGCCGATGATGACAAAGTCGATATAGTCGACCAGATGGAAGCCCGCGGCGAGATACGCCGGCACCGCCATGGCGAACGCCTCGACGATGGTGCTGAAAAACGGGTTCGTCTCGCGCCTGTCCATCTGGTGCGAGACAAAGCCGATGATAAGGCCCAGAAGGCCCGCGAACAGGCTGTCGCCAAACACCGGGCAAAAGCCCGCCGCGGCGCAGAAATTGCCCAGGTAATAAACGGGCACCGAGTAGTGCCGCCGCCCCTTGAGCGTTTCGTCGAGCCACTGCGCGGCGACGCTCGGGTCAGGCGTTTCGGCGCAGATGCGGCGCGAGAGCGCGTTGAGCTTTTCCACCGACTCGAGGTCATTGCCGTGAAAGCCGACGCGCTTCATCACCATCAAAGGCTTGCCGTTGGCCGCCTCGAGGCTGACCATCACGCAGTTGGGGATGGAAAAGGCCTCGCATTCAATGCCGTAGGCGCCGATGATGCGGCGTATCGTCTCTTCGACGCGGAACGTCTCCGCCCCGCTGAGCGCCAGATGATAGCCGACGCGCGCGGCCAGATCGGTCAAAAGGTAATAATCCATAAAAAATCCTCATATTTTTGGGAAATTTTCCGTCAGCGGGCCTTATATTACAGCGAAACGACCGTCCTGTCAATGCTGACAGGGCGGTCACGCAAAAAACATTTGCCATTTTGCCGCGGCGGCACTATACTGGTGCTCGGTCAAGCGGAAAACAGAAAGAAATGAGAGAGATCATGGGAACTACAGTCAAAAAGCATGAGATCGACATGCTGCACGGCTCCATCTGGAATAAGCTGCCGCTCTTTGCCCTGCCGGTCGCAGCCACGGCGATCTTGGAGCAGCTCTTCCACGCCTCGGACGTCGCCATCGTCGGCAACTTCACGGGCGATGCGCGCACAGTCGCCGTCGCGGCGGTGGGCGCAAACGGCCCGATCATCGGCCTCATCGTCAACCTTTTCATCGGCATCGCGCTCGGCGCGAACGTCGTCATCGCGAACGCCATCGGCTGCCGCGACGACAATGCCGTCAAGCGCGCGGTGCACACGGCCATCGTGTTTGCCGTGTGCGGCGGCGCGGCGGTCGCGCTGCTTGGTCAGCTCATCGCCTCGCCGCTTTTGAGTATTCTCAATGTGCCGGAGGACGTGTTCCCCTATGCGCTTTTGTATCTGCGCATTTATCTTCTCGGCATGCCGGTGATATTGCTCTACAACTTTGAGGCCGCGATCTTCCGCAGCATCGGCGACACGAAAGTGCCGCTCGCGGCGCTCGCGGTCTCCGGTGTGCTGAACGTGCTGCTGAACCTCTTTTTCGTCATTGTGCTGCATATGACGGTCAACGGCGTCGCCATCGCCACGGTGGCGGCCAACGCCGTGAGCGCGGCACTGCTCTACGTCCGCCTGACGCGCACGGATAAATGCGTGCGCGTGGAGCGCAAAGCGCTGCGCATCGACGGCGCGAGCTTGAAGCGCATTTTGAGCATCGGCCTTCCCGCGGGCGTGCAGAGCGCGGTGTTCTCGTTCGCCAACATCGTCATCCAGTCGGCCATCAACACCCTCGGCACGGTGGCGATCGCGGCGTCGAGCGCGGCGTTCAATGTGGAAATTCTCGCCTACGACGTGCTCAACTCGTTTTCGCAGGCCTGCACGACCTTTGTCGGCCAGAACTACGGCGCAGGGCAGATCAAGCGCTGCAAGAAGACGATGCAGCTCAGCTTTTTGGAGGGAGCCATCGCGACATTTGTCTCGGTCGTTGTCCTGCTGCTGAGCGCAAGGTCGCTGCTCGCCATTTTCAACAGCGATCCCGAGGTCATTGCCATCGGCTATATTCGCCTTGCGACGATCCTGCCGGCGTATGTTTTCTGCCTGATCTACGAAATACTCTCCGGGTATCTGCGCGGCTTCGGCATTTCGCTCGCGCCCGCACTTTTGACGATGCTCGGCGTGTGCGGTATCCGCATCGCGTGGGTCAAGTTCGTCTTCCCGACGAGCATGACGTTCCAGACCGTCATGTGGGTCTATCCCATCAGCCTTGGCGCGACGGCGATGCTGATCCTCTGCGCCGTGCTGATCTACCGCCCGTCCAGACGCTTTGCGGGCCTTGAAACGGAAGAAGAGGACAAGTGAGGGGGAACCCTCACTTGTCAAAATGCTCCCAGAAGGCGCGCACGGCGGCCTCGTATGCGCCGCGGCCCATATAATAGCTTATCGCGTGATCCGCGCCGGGCACGACGAGCAGCTTGCAGGGCGCGGCGCAGGCGTCGCGGTTTTCAAACGCCATTTTGAGCGGGACGAAGTGGTCGTCCTCGCCGTGGATCAGTAAAATCGGAACATCGGTATTTTTGAGCGCCTCGACGGTGGAGTAGCTGCCGGACGAGGCGTTCAGTCTCTTCTGGCACAGAAGATCGGCGATGACGGTTGCTGCGCGGACAGGAAGATGCAGGTTCTTCCCCATCACGTGCTGCCAGATCGCACGCGGCGAGGTGTAGGCCGAGTCGGCGATCACGCCGTGCACCGCGGCGGGGAGAATATCGCCTGCGGCCATGAGCACCGTCGCCCCGCCGAGCGACACGCCCATAAGGTAAACGGGCAGGCCGGGGAAGCGTTCGGCTGCCCAGTTTGCCCAGTCGACGCAGTCGTAGCGCTCGGTCAGGCCGAAGCCGATGTAGTCGCCCTCGCTCTCGTTCTGCGCGCGCTGCTCCACATAGAGCACGCTGCACTGCTCGCGGCTTAAAAAGTCCGCGAGCAGGCCGAAATCGCGGTACCACGCTGAGCGCCAGCCGTGAAACGCGATCACAAGGCGCTTGGCCTTTTCGCATTCACGGAGATGGCCCACGAGCGTCAAGCCCTCGCGGTTTTCGAGCAGCACTGTCTCCGTTTCCGAAGACGCAAGCTTTTTCGCGGCGGCGCGCTGCGCCTCACGGTAGGGCTCGTCGCGCTTTTCGCCCGTGAGCTGGGCGCTGCTCTTATTTTTGAGCGCCTTGGGCGCTTCGCGCTTCATCGCGACGTCCATCAGCGTTCTCGTCACGCCGTAGGCCGCCGCGCCGTAGAGTGCCGCCGCAGCCGTGACGAATATAGCCGCCTTTGTCGCTTTTTTCATAACTGTGACCTCCTTGTAGCCAAACTGTAAACTCTTATCTTGGGTACTGGACAGGGATATTTTTCCGTGTTATACTCCAAACTAATCTAAGTTCCGGGCGGTTTCGACCGCCCATCTCTTCTTTCAGCGTAGCAAAAACTCCGGCTTTTTGCTACGTTCAGTTTTTCCCGTTTGTATGCATTTCCTGCCGGAAATTTCAATGATCGGAGGAACGCATTTTCATGAACGAAGTCAAGTCCCCGAAAAAGCCGCTGCTGTACTACTACTTTGTGGCGATGCTGCTTGTGATGCTCTTCAACTTCATCGCCATGCCGTGGATCTCTGAGCACCAGATCAAGGATGTCGACTACAACACCTTTGTCACCATGACAGAGCAGGGCGAGGTCGGCCGGGTCGAGATCCAGGAGCAGTCCAACCGCATTCTCTTCACCAGCAGCGATGAAAAGACCGTCTACAAGACGGCGATGGTGCCTGACGACGGTTTGGTGCAGCGCCTTTTGGACGCGGGCGTCTCCACCACGGGTGAGGAGATCGAGCAGACGTCCACACTTGTCAGCATTCTCGCCTGGGTGCTGCCCATCATCATCTTTGTCGCGCTGGGACAGTATATGTCGCGCAAGATGATGGAGAAGATGGGCGGCGGAGGCAACTCCATGATGTTTAACATGGGCAGGTCCAACGCCAAGGTGTACGTCAAGTCCGCCGAGGGCATCAAGTTTGACGATGTCGCGGGCGAGGACGAGGCCAAGGAGAATCTCACCGAGGTCGTCAACTACCTGCACGACCCCAGCAAATATCAGGAGATCGGCGCGTCGATGCCCAAGGGTATCCTGCTCGTCGGCCCTCCGGGAACCGGTAAAACGATGCTCGCCAAGGCGGTCGCCGGCGAGGCGAATGTGCCGTTCTTCTCGATGTCGGGCTCGGAATTTGTCGAAATGTTCGTCGGCATGGGCGCGAGCAAGGTGCGCGACCTCTTCAAGCAGGCCAAGGAAAAGGCCCCCTGCATCGTCTTCATCGACGAGATCGACGCCATCGGCCAGAAGCGCAGCGGCGGCCAGTACGGCGGCAACGACGAGCGCGAGCAGACCTTGAACCAACTGCTCACCGAAATGGACGGCTTTGAGGGCAACAACGGCGTCATCATTCTCGCCGCCACGAACCGCCCCGAATCCCTCGACCCCGCGCTCACGCGCCCGGGCCGCTTCGACCGCCGCGTGCCGGTCGAGCTGCCCGACCTCAAGGGACGCGAGGCCATTTTGCAGGTCCACGCCAAGAAGATCAAGGTCGCCGAGGACGTCGACTTCAACAAGATCGCGCGCATGGCCTCCGGCGCTTCCGGCGCGGAGCTTGCCAACATTGTGAACGAAGCGGCGCTGCGTGCCGTGCGCGACGGCCGCCGCTTTGCCACGCAGGCAGACCTTGAGGAAAGCATCGAGGTCGTCATCGCGGGCTACCAGAAGAAGAACGCCATCCTCACCGACGCCGAGAAGCGCATCGTTGCCTACCACGAGATCGGCCACGCGCTCGTCGCCGCGCTGCAGACGCACTCCGCCCCCGTGCAGAAGATCACCATCATCCCCCGCACCTCGGGTGCTCTGGGTTACACCATGCAGGTGGACGAGGGCAACCACTACCTGATGAACAAGGAGGAGCTGGAAAACAAGATTGCCACCCTCACCGGCGGACGTGCCGCCGAGGAAGTGGTGTTCCACTCCATCACCACCGGTGCTTCCAATGATATCGAGCAGGCCACCAAGCTGGCCCGCGCCATGCTGACCCGCTACGGCATGAGCGATGAGTTTGACATGGTGGCACTGGAGACCGTCAACAACCAGTATTTGGGCGGCGACACTTCCCTTGCCTGCTCTGCCCAGACCCAGTGCGAGATCGACCAGAAGGTGGTGGCGCTGGTCAAGGCCCAGCACGCCAAGGCTGTGCAGATCCTGACCGACAACCGCGCAAAGCTGGATGAGCTGGCCCAGTATCTGTACCAGAAGGAGACCATCACCGGCGATGAGTTCATGGAGATCCTGAACCGGGAAGAATAATTTTTACACCCCCTGCAATAAACAAGCCGCCCGTTCCGTATTCATTACAGAACGGGCGGTTTTTTCGTCCATAGTACAGGAGGTATATTTCTTATGAAGATTCTGAATACAATGCTGGGCCGTCAGGCCATTGCCGCAGCCCTGGTGCTGTCCCTTGCCATCCCCATGAGCGTCGGCGCATTTGCCGAGGAGCCTGCCGCTGCGGCTGCCGCCGATGACACCGTTGTTGCAGGCTACCTGCCCCCGCAGGATGAAAGCGTGATGCTTCAGGGCGAGATCGCGCTGCACAGCGGCGACGTTGCCGTGGGTGAGACCGACCCCGCCTACGGCGGCTACGGCGCACCGGAGGGTGACCCCATTCAGGGCGACATCATGCTGATCTCCGCTGACGAGGCAAAGACCACCGAAGCCCGGTACACCGTCAAAGGCCTGCTGGGCCGTCAGGTCCTTTACACCGCCCGGCAGGAGGGCCGTGTCCTGACGCTGGACGTGCCGGACTGCGCCGCCACCTTCCGCACCACCATTCAGGACATGAAGACCCTGATGAATCAGGGCGTGTCCACGCTGGTGCTCACCACGGAGAAGGGTTCCACCACCCTGAACCTTTCCCTGCTGTGCGAGGGCCAGACCGACACCCAGCGGGTGGTGCTGCGGCAGCTGGGCGACAGCGCTTTCCTGACGGTCGGCCTGCGCTGCCGCCGCGACCTCATCGTGGGCCGCTGAGTGGAGTGTGTTCCCCTTTCCTGAAGCTTAACAGAAACACAGCAGGAGCGCTCTGCCGGTATGACCCGGTGGGGCGCTCCTGCCGTGTTTGGGAAATATTAGAGAATGTCAAATTTTACTGCGCGTTCTGCTTGAGGTCCTGTGCCTTCTTCCAAGCACGCAACACGCTGATCTTGGTGACCATGTTGTCCGGATAGAACTTCACCTGTTCAGGGGGCAGCTCTGTATCCTGATCGTTCAGGTCAGGCATGAGGTCGTGCTCCATGGCCCAGCGGGCAGCATGCTGCAGATCCATATCCTGTTCTTCCTGGCCAACATCGGGGTAGAGGATCTCAGATTCCGGCATAGGCTTGCCTGCATCCTCCCACAACATCATTGCAAGAGCACTGCGGTTGCTGGGGAAGTAAGGCAGACCCCACATCTTGCCCACAAGATCGGTGCCCAGCGTGTAGCCGACCAGTGCGCCGCCAGCCACAACAGCCGTACCGACAATGATGGGGCCAACAACATCAGAACCATCCTCAATGTCAGCGCTGCGGTACTGTGCGGCCACATCCACATCACCATTCATGGTAAAGGTAATGGACTCAGCCTTGTAATCCTGATCCAGCGGCAGTTCGCCGGTAGACCAGAGATCAAACACCATACCCTCGGGAACCTTCGTCTGGTCCAGCGTCACGGTGACTTCTGCACCATCCGGCACAAGGCAGGTCTGCTTGCCGCTGGCCTCGTCGGTGCTGGTTTCCAGTGTATCGGTCACATCAATGCCGCCGTTTTTCACAGCAAAGGTGCCGCCGGTCACGGTCAGGGTATGATTGACGACAGGCTCATCCTTCTTCCACAGTGCCGTAAACACCTCATCACCCGTCAGGACAAGCTCACTCCCAGCTTTATAGAGCTTACCGTTAAGGCTCAGCCATCCAGCAAACTGGTAGCCTTCTCGTGTGGGAGCTGCTGCAAGCTTCACGCTCTCCTTTTCACGGGAATAAGCATCTTTGTAGGCAGTTTCGTCGTCAACGCCTTCATTCAGGTTGTACTGGAGGCGGTACACGCTGGCATGTTCCAATTCTTTTTTCGTCCAGCCACAGTACTTGCAGGTTTTTGTCACTTCACACTCATCAACACGCTCAACGCTCGGTGTCCAATCCGAACGGCCGGTAATTTCATAGGCATCCTCCTTCTCACCAACGGTATAGGAGTGCGTCTTCATCTTGCCGTTTGTCCAGACCAGATCGCCGCCCAGATACACGTCCGTATAGCCAGTGTTGCCCGTAAAGCCAGTGCTTTTGTCCTCTTTAAAGCCGAACAGCTGCGAGCAGGTCGTATTACTCAGGGCTGCATCAATGGTCTGGGGATTGTCGATATGAATGATGTACTTATAGGGACGCATGTTGCTGTCGTTGATATTCAGCGCTTGTTTATTGAGGATGGAGGAATTCACGGTGCAGTTGTTAAAGTTAACCCTAATGTCATGGCTTCCTGTCTCGTAATCCGCGTAAACATTGATCGCTTTTCCCGTTGTATTGAAGGTGCAGTTATCAAATATCATGGTCGGGGAACTATACGTCCAGATCGCATAATCTTCACTTGGAGCATTGAAGGTCGTATCAGTGAACACTGCACTGGTATAACCCCAGTAGAAGGTCTTGCCGTTGATGACGCAATTGTCCACCACAGTCTGATTCGCACGGATGAAGCCCAGATAATCTGCCTTGCCGGAGCGAAGCGTCATATTTTTGAAGGTAACTGTTTTGGCACCATCAAAGCTGTAATCGCCGTTATACTCTGTGCCGAAATTGGCCGGGTCCGGCACCAAAGCACCGATATTCCAGGCCGTTTTGTCAGGCCCCTGACCCACAAAGGTCAGGTTTTTTCCCTTGGTCATACCCTCGCTGGAGATCTTGTACAGTGTATAATTGCCCTCGCCAAGCTCGATGGTATCATCGCTCTGTGCCGCTATCACAGCATCTTTCAAAGACGTATATATCGTACCCGTTCTTTTGTTCAATACTTCTCCGGTGCCGGGTGCGTCATCCGCAAAAGCCAGCATGGGAAGCATCTGAAGCATCATTGCCACTGCCAGCAGGGCCGCCAAAAACCGGTTCTGACTTTTCTGTTTCAACTTTCTTCATTCCTTTCATCACTATTTGCATTTTTGCAACGGATTCCCCGCAAGGAACCCTCCAGATTCCTACCGCACTGTCACCTCCCCTGTAGGTTCCATTCTCCGCATTGCAGGTCTCAGCCAGGTTGCTGAGTGCTTTGTTCTCAAAGGAATTTTTGTCATTTCATTATACCCCCCCCCCCTAAATTAAAATCAAGTATTTTGAAAACTTTTGTTGATATTCACAAATCAGGGTTCCTCTTTCGGTCATTTTCACGAAACTGCCTTTGACAAAGAAAAAAGCGGCCTGCCAGTGACTGACAAGCCGCAAAATATTGCCCTATTCCAAATGAAAAGCTGCTGGCTGCATCTGGCCCAGCTTTTTTGCCGCAAACAGCAGAAGCCCCCCGCCGGTTCTCCCGGCAGGGGGCTTCTGCTGTGGCAGTTTATGGGTAAACAGAGAGTGGATATCAATTGAGAATGGGATTCAGGATCTCGACCAGTGCATGATACTGGGTGGCGTAAGCTTCTGCGCCGTCCTTGGGGCGGCCCGGCTCGGCCATCTCGGACTTCATCTTCTCGACGATCGGGTTATTCTCAAATTGGAGCTTCTGGCTCTTACCGCCTTTGGCTCCTGGTGCAAAGAAATCAAACATTGCCAGGTGGGGCTCCAGCGTCAGGAAGCCGTGGTAGCCCTCCTCGCAGAAAGCACGGCGAAGCAGCTCAGGAATCTTGCCAAGGCCGGTGCCTGCGGGCACATTCAGCAGGTAGCCGGGCAGAGCATCCTTGATGTGGATATAAGCGATCTGGTCATGGAGCAGTTCCCAGCACTCCGCGGTGTCCTGCTCACACTGAACAAAGTTGGCAAAATCGAACGCCGCCTTGAAGTGGGGGCAGGCCAGCCGGTCGAACAGCAATTTGCAGCGGGCACCGGTGTCTCCGTAGATGCCCTTCTCATTTTCATGGAGCAGGACAATGTCATGCTTTTCCGCGATCCGGATAAACTGACGCAGCTTATCCAGCACAACATCGGTATAGCTGTCTGCATCGGCATCCTTGGGGATGAGGAAGCTGAACATCCGGATGAAGGAGCAGTCCAGCAGTTTGGCCGTTTCGCAGAGTGTTTCCAGCTGCTCCAGCTGCTTGGCAAAGCCCTCTTCATCGTCCACCTCCACCTTGCCGATGGCCGTACCCAGGCTGGAAACGCCCACACCTGCGGCCCGCAGTTTTGGCAGAAGAACCGTGCGCACTTCCTCGGGGGTGTAATCGGCAATGCCCTTGTGCTCGGCGCTGCGGATGCAGATATACTTCATCCCCAGATCCGTCACAGTTTTGAGCTGCTGGTCAAAGTCCTGGCTGATCTCATCCGCAAAGCCGGAAATTTTTTCGTAAACACTCATAAGACACACCTCATTCACCGATCTTTGTTTTCCAAACTTAACAGCACTGTTCCTGGCTTGTAGTATACCACTCTTCCGGGAGCTATGTTATAATAAATCGAAGGAAAATATCAAAATTCAAAGAACGTTCATAAATTCAACGCAACCGCCAAACAAGGAGGCAAGTTCTTGTGCAATTCAACGAAAAAGAAAAAGTTCTCCAACTTTTTTCGGAGAGTGGGCGAGAAAACGCGGAGGGCTATTTGGAAGCCTGTTCAAGCAGCAGGAGGGGCTGACACCCCGCCAATACCGCCTGCAGCAGCGGCAGCTGGGAAAATAACAGCAGAAGCCCCCCGCCGGTTCTCCCGGCGGGGGGCTTCTCTGTATGCGAATGAGGAGTTACTTCTTTGCCAGGTACTTACGGATATCGATGGCCACAGCCACGATGATGACAAGGCCCTGGACGATATAGGTGTAAGAGGAGTTGACGTTCATAAACTGCAGAGCGACCTTCATCAGCTCAAAGACCAGAACGCCGACCAGAATGCCGGGCACGGTGCCGACACCGCCGGTGGTAGAAACGCCGCCGATGGTGGAAGCTGCGATTGCGTCCAGCTCATAGCCCATTGCAGTGTTGACGGATGCGCCGCCGGACTTTGCAGCCAGCAGGCAGCCTGCCAGACCGA
>ERZ825159.3061-NODE-3061-length-12518-cov-3.030570_pt1 | contig 12518 bp, 13 predicted proteins | sample MGYA00519932_ERZ825159 | MGnify/ENA primary metagenome ERZ825159 (study PRJEB31778, sample SAMEA3449191) | human gut metagenome | biome: human gut; feature: human-associated habitat; material: faeces | place: United Kingdom | collected 2010/2012 ...
ATAGTAACGGAAAAGAACCAGGTCGTTTCCGTCAGCGGTAGCTTTTTCATAAAGAAGTCTGCAGGCGTCAGGCTCTACGAAGTCATCGCTGTCTACAAACCAGACATATTCTCCATGGGAATGGGCAAAACCGTAATTTCGTGCCCTGCTGACGCCGTGGTTCTCTGTGGAAAATATAAAAAGCTTCTCCGGATTTAACGACTGATAAGCCTGCAGAATCTGCAGGCTTCCATCTGTACTGCCATCATTGACAGCTACGATCTCTATTTCCTCAAGTGTCTGTGCCAATAAGCTGTCCAGGCACGCGCTCAGGTATTTTTCCACGTTATACACCGGTAAAATGATGCTGACTTTAAAAGACTTCATCAAAAACTCTCTACCCCATTCCTAATTCCGATATTTCAAGTCAAAATTGCAGTTATTTCGTCAATCTTTTACCTATAATAGTACCAGTTCGACAGGGGGATTTCAAGGGGAAAAGGAAGGGAGAAACTTGTTTATTTTCTGTTTATCTCTTTCTCACCAAATGAACACATTTATATAGTACCATGGGAAACGAGAAGGAGGGTTTTTACTTATGACTGACAAGGAGTATTATGAGCTTATTCAGCCGTATGAGGATGCGATGAAGCTATTGCTGACACGTCTGGAAGTGCTGAACCACTCTATTTATAAAACAAAGACGGGGAAACCCGTTCATAACATACAGTACCGGATCAAAAAGAAGGACAGCATTGAGGAAAAACTGGTGCGTCATGGCTTCGAGCCAACCTTGGAAAATGCCAAGGATCAGTTGCAGGATATTGCGGGGGTGCGTATTATCTGCTATTTTGTTGGGGATGTGAATAATCTGGTAAACATGTTAAAGAAGCAGCCCGACCTTATTTTCATCCGTGAGAGAAACTATATTGAGAACCCCAAGCCCAACGGTTATCGCAGCCATCATGTCATTCTCGGCGTAAATGTCTGCTGTCTGGATGCAAACGAATACTATCCGGTAGAAATCCAGCTGCGAACCATCTCCATGGACTTCTGGGCCGCCATGGAACACCGCGTCTCCTACAAGAAACAATACGACAACAAAGAACAACGTGTGGCCGAACTCCTTCAATACTCCAATATACTGGAAAAGATGGAAAAGGAGTTTGAGAAATATAATGATCATCCGGTTGAAATGTGAGTAGCAATCTGATAAAATAAAGAAAACATTTGTTCGAAGGAGGCTATAAACATGGTGTTTGTAAATGAAGCATGGAACGGAACTGGTGAAATTGTAGTTTACAGTAACTATCATAAATATTGGCTGGACAGAGAACGAAAGATAAAGAATCCATTGTTTGATGTGTTTAGCGGGAAAATATTGGATTTGAAGGATAAGAAACCATCGGCGATTAAATATTTTTACAATTTACTGGATTGTGAGATATGCCCCGGAGTAACTATTTGTGTGGTACCTTCCAGTAATGCGGAAAAAAAGAGAATCCGGAATTGGAAAACTAGGAGAAATGCTTGCTGCCAATGGAAGGGATAATAAAGTATATTTTTTAAGAAGAAGCCATTCAATCAACAAGCTTGCAACAGGAGGAAGCAGGAATCTGTCAGTTCATATGCAGTCTATTGATACGGTAGAGGATATAGACATAAGCGCAGACATTGTATTATTGATGGATGACGTAACTACAACTGGAAACTCTCTGTATGTCTGCAAAGAAATTTTATTAAATCGTGGAGCCGCTAATGTAGAAATGTTTGCATTGGGTAAGGCAATATAAAATGGAAAAGCTTATGGAAGAAAAGAAAACAACACTATGGCAGGAAATAAAAATCTGTCGAGTTGATGAAACAAATTATCCACATGATTTGAAAAAAATAAAAGACCGGCCAGAGGTTTTGTACTATAGAGGAAATATTGATATTTTGAATGAGCATAAAAGTATTGCGGTTGTAGGATCACGTAAGATATCGGCTGTAGGTGCTAAGTTGGCTTATAATGCGGGCAGTATTATAGGCAAAAATGGTTTTAATCTTGTAAATGGTCTTGCACTTGGCTGTGATGCAGAAGCTCTAAAGGGGGCTCTGGCAGCAGGGGGGAAATGCGCAGTGGTTCTTCCTTGCGGAATAAATGAAATATATCCGAAATCTAATCAATGGATTGCAGAAGAAGTTTTAAAGCAGGGCGGATGTCTTATTAGCGAATATCCCGAAGGAACAAGACCTGAGAAATATCGTTTCGTGCAGCGCGACCGACTTCAAAGTGGCATGTCTCAGGGGGTTCTGGTAGTAGAAGCTATGGAAAAAAGTGGTACTATGCATACTGCAGAGTATGCAAAAAAACAGAATCGCCGCCTGGCTTGTTATTATCACGGTTTGTTGAAATATTCTACAGGAAATAATGTTTTGGAGAATTTATATCAGGCAGCAGTGATTAAAACCAATGAGGATTTAGAGAACTATTTATGTGAAATTGCAGATATAGAAGAATATACGCAATTGAGTTTTGATTTTGTATAACTATTTCCCCACGAGAAACAGAAAAGCAGCATTGTTTCTCGTGGGAATTTTTATGTTCTGTTTTAGTACAAATTTTATTGAAAAATATTCTACATCATTTCTACTTTTTTATCTTATTTTTTGTACGGAATAAATGGCAAAAATGCCGTAGTTCGCATACTCTTTTCATATTCTAACAGTTGCGAAAGACCCTGACTTTTGCAGCTAAATGGATATAAAACACCCGTCAAACCCAGTAAATACAGGGCTTGGCGGGCTTTCTGCTTTGTCAGATTTTCATGGTGTTTTTTTACTTTTTGGTCTTTGCTAAAACTTTTTTAATTTCCCCAAAAGTACGGATACGTTTTCCAAAATCAATATCTGTAACTCTTTCGATATCTTTTAAAACTTCATCGTAATAATCAAACAGATAATAGTTTTGCTGGATTAGGCTGCATTTGGCTTTTGACAGAGATTCCAAAATAGTTCCGATGCTGTATTTTCGCTCCAGTTTATTTTCCAGTATTCTAGCGATTGTCAAAGCTACAAAACAGGTAAGGAAATGTGCTTCGATATGTTCTTTTGTCCAGACATACACGGGTCTGGCTTCCAGTTCACTTTTGGTTACTTTAAAAGATTCCTCAATTCTCCATAAACCTCGGTACATATCGATAATCTCGTCGTCAGATGTCTCCATTTCGCTGGTTAAGAGCATGTAGTAACCATCCAGTGATTCTTCCTCCCGGATTTTGTCCTCATCAATGTCCAGCCCAGAAGAGGCGGTAAGGATTTCTCCGGTTTCTTTGTCATAGTCTATTTTTTGACATATTTTGCAGCACCATAAGACGTGGCTCTTATATAATTCCCTGGATTTTTTGCCAGGTCTCTTGCTTTTGTCAGTGCAGCTTCACGCTCTGCTTTTGCTCGTTTGGCATATTTTTCACTCCAGAAGACAACCTGTTTCTCATTTACCTGCTTTTTTATTTTTTTGCCCGAAACAGAGGATACTTGGATTGTTCTTGGAGACTTGCGGGATTTCCGCTTGTATTCTGTACCAAGCCATTCATAACCTTCCTGTTCCAGAACATAGTCCTTGATGCTTTTTTCTGCGCCCCGGATGGACATACTGAAAACATATCCGTCATGAGTGGGCGTGTTGATCGTGTACCAGATGTTATCACCTGTTGTCATTCCTTTGTCAGCAACGGAAATGACTCTGCCAAGATCAAACTGCTTTTTGATGCGTCCAAAGTTAGGTCTGTAGGTCAGACAGTCATTGGTATTTCCGGGAAAAAGTTCATAAGTAATAGGAATTCCCTGATTATCCATGAAAAGTCCCATCTGCACAATTGGATTTGGACGATGTTCTTTTGAAACTCCTTTACGGAGAAAATCGGTTTGCTCATCTGTCTCAAAATAGTAGTTTGTAACATCATAATAGATGAGGCTGGTATCCCTGCCATAATTCTCTTTGATATGGTCATTTAGCCAGATCTGCAAGTTTTCTTTATGTTTGTCAAGGAAAGACAGACAGCGGTAAACATCGTCTAAAGAGTAGTCTGTTTTCTCAAAGAAATGTTCCCGATCATCATAGGAAGATTTCTTTGAAGCAGGGAAAAGAAGTCTGGAATAGACCAGCATCTTCATGATGGTATTGGCATCATACTGTTCTTTTGAGCGGCGCTGCCGGTTCGTTAGGAAAGTATGGAGACCGAGCTCATGGTAGATCTGGCTCAGTGCAGCATAGCCAAAGTTTTTTCTCAGCTTGTCACCTAAACAAAGGCGATCAGAATCGTAAAAAGTAAAGTGGATGGGAGCCTGTCTGGCTGCTTTTTCAGCTTTTAGCTGCTCCACTCTTTTTTGAAAGTGAGCAATAGGGTCATCATATTTTTTTTCTAATTCGTCTAGCCAGCCAATAGATTCTACTGTTTTCTGGCGGGAGCATTTCTTAGCTTTATCGTAATAGGTGTCAACAATGGAAAGGCGAATCCGACCATTCAGGTTTGGTGTTTTTTTTGAGGTACATAGCAAGCACTCCGTTTCGTATAATATTTATTGCACCACAAAACGATACAAAACGCTAGTAAAATATGACGAAATTTAAAAATAAAAAAAGCCTGAAAGCAAGGAAACAAAAGGCTTTCAAGCGATAAGTGAGCATATGTTACTGCAAAACTGTGGTGCATGGCGAATCTCGTTGGGCTGCGGTTTCGGTCGTTCGCATCCTTCAAAATGAAAAGTACAAGGGAGATCTGCTTATGCAGAAGTATTATATCCGGGATTTTCTTACGAAAGAGCTGGAAAAGAACGATGGAAAACTGACACAGTATTATGTGGAAAATGATCATGAAGCAATCATAGAGCGGGAAATATGGGACGCGGCACAGCTGGAAATCAACAGAATCAAAGAGTTTAAACGGAATCATCAGATCCGGGAATTGGGAAGCAGCAGTCTGGAACCTTTTTATGGAAAAATTTTTTGTGGGTGCTGTGGCGGAAGGATGGTGAAGAAGAGTAGAAAAAGTGTGTGGCGTTGCATAAATTCCGGCAAAGAAAAGGGTGGATTTTGTAAAGCCAAGCCTGTTGAGGGGCATAAGATGGAAGAATACGTAAGCGCTGCCTGGGCACAGCTGGTATCCCAGAGAGAAAATCTTCTGTCAGGTTGGGAGAAAGATATTGCTCAGGGAAATGCCCTGGAGCGCTTACGCGCAGCACAGATGAAAGAGCTGACCGAAAAGTATCCTGACTGGTTCCAGGTGGCGAAGAATACGAGAATGGTGATTGGGGAAATTATAATTGGGGGTGATAAGGGGTGTGAGATTTTGTTTATGGATGGCGTAAGGCTGGTGACGGATTAGAGCGTGTTTGAAAAATCATTCCCGTTACCAGGGGAATAGGCTGTGAAGAAAGAAAGCAAAAGAATTTAGCAGACTTTCGAAAAATACTTGTAAATCAAGAACTTCAATGTTATTATGATAAAAAGCATATTTCTCATATAGTTCAAGGCATATCCGCCATCTGATTTATCTAATCACACATCAGAAATCCATGCTTTTTACCCATTAACGAAGAAGAGCAGGAGTTCTGAATGAAAGGTATGTATGCTTAGCTTGTCTTTTCTGACTCCTGCAAAGAAAAGGAGGACCAGCCTATGGTAAACAGAAACTACAAGGTCACGATATTCCGGATGCTATGAAGGCAGTAACAGGGAATTGATGGAACAGTGCCAGATACTAAGGGAATATGCAATATATGTAGCGCGGGTTCGTAAATATGCAAAATATATGCAACTGGAAACAGCTGTTCAAAAAGCTGTAGATGAATGTATTCAGGAGGAAATTCTGGAAGAATTTCTTCGGAAAAATAGAGCGGAGGTTATCGCAGTGAGTATATTTGAATATGACAAAGAAGAGGAAGAACGTAAATTGAGAAAAGCTGAGTTTGAGGCTGGGGAGCAAAGTGGAATACAAAAAGGAATACAAGAGGGAATACAGGAAGGAAAGGAATTGAAAACAAAAGAAATTGTCAATTCGTTACTTCAGGATGGAATGGGCATTGAAAAGATTGCGGCTTTACTGAAAATTAGCAAAGAACATGTTTTGGAATTAGCAGGAAGGAGCAAAAATTTATGAAAAAGAATTACCACCTCCACCGGCTGATTCGTTTTTGCCTGATGATTTCCCTGCTTCTGCTGTGCAGTACAAGCCAGGTATTTGCCGCTGCAAAGGTAAATCTGAAAAACACCAAGATTAAACTATCAGCCACCAAACTCACCTACAATCAAAAAGTCCAGCGCCCGAAGGTAAGCGTCACCTATAAGGGCAAAGTCCTGAAAGAGAAGAAAAACTATGTTCTGAAATATTCCAAGGGCTGCAAAAAGGTAGGCACCTATACGGTTCAGATTATTGGAAAAGGTGCTTATGCCGGCAAAGTGAAAAAGCAGTTTACCATTTTGCCTCCAAAGACCCAGGTAATGGGTGGTTATGTTGGAAAAAAGACTGTCAGTGTGATAATAAAAAGGCAAACCGCTCAGACCAGCGGTTACCAGCTGCGCTATGCCACAAATTCCAAATTAAAAAATGCGAAAACCATAACAGTCAAAGGAAACAAAAACAACACCGTTTCCCTCAATGGACTGAAAGCCGGAACTACATATTATATGCAGGCCCGTACCTACATGGCCATTAAAGGAAAGAAATATTATTCCAAATGGTCTTCCACAGAACATTGCAAAACAAGCGGAAAGTTAAAAGAAAATACTTCAAATACAACGCCTACCCCTAAGCCGGTTCCGAAATTAACGCTCGAAGAGGGAAAAGCAAATATAACCCTGGAAAGCGGAAGATATTATGAGATTGAAACGTCAAATGGAATCAAAGACATTAATATTTCTGATCCGGCTGTTGTATATTCCACAGATGAAGCTGAAGGCGGAAACAGCCACTTATTTGCGACGCTTGAGCCTGGGAAATGCGTGATTACCATCACGGATATTTATGGACAAAAAATTACTTCCACGGTTTCAGTTACCCAGAAGCTATACAATCCGCATACCGAGACTTCTTATGTAGTGACATCTGAAACCGTTGACAGCACCCTTCCTGTTCCAGCCATCAAGTCAATAGATTATGGTGACGGATGGGTGGATTTGAACTGTCCGGGAACTTTTTCCCAGTCAGATCCCTATGTTGGTTACGAAGGTTATCTTTCTTACAATGATAAGTTTGCATACAGTGTTCAGGATATGCGAACAATCGGTGAAGATGACGGGATAGGAAGTGTGAGTTTCTATTATTTAGACTCAGGCCGCAGTTACTATACAAAAGTACGTTCTTACACCATCCGCAATAATGTAAAAGTCGTTGGACCGTGGAGTGAAATCCGTAAAGTGGATTTGCCAATATATGATACGAAAGGCACAACACCTGCTAAATATACCTATGAAATTTATGGTTTGGACAAGCAGAAAGCAGATATTTACACACAGTGTATCAAACCTCTTTTTATAAAAACAGACAATCCGGATCTGAATTCTTTTAGATTGATCTGTGATGGAGAAAGCCCTTTGATAAATGTATATTCGGGTGGAACAACGCACATATATGATGATATTCCTTATGAAAACGGCGATTCCGAGACAACTTCCCTGAAAAAAGTAAAAGGCGGTTATATCGGATATGTATATTTTGAAAAAGCAGGAACTTACAATATCGAATTCCGAGAATACTCCATGTCTGGTTATACGGTTGCAAAAACAGTGGCTTTAAATGTTATGGATTATGACCAGGCTGAGAAAGCATGGATGACTGACATTATCAATAAAGTTACAACTTCCGGTATGACTCCATTTGAAAAAATGGATGCTGTAAGTGATTACCTCACAGAGCCAGGTCGCTTCAAATATGTAACGGTACATGGAAATTATCTGGTATCTCTGGCAGCAGAGCCTAATACTCCATTTTTTGTATCTTATCGTTGGGATTCCTGCACATCACCGGCAGCCCTTTGTGATTTTGCAAAGTTAATCGGTGGTTTTGATGATATTCACAATTGTTATGGCGATTATCAGAGAGGCACTGAGGAATGGTCTCGCTGGCATTATGTGGCTAAACTTACGATAGGAAGCGAAACACGAAATTACGCCGTATGCCCGATGAGCCCAACCGGTGAAGTCGGCGAAACACAGATGATCGACCTGACAGATCTTAGTAATATGAGGAAATTTGGGTGATTTCAATTTAAATAATCCTTTTTACCGGGCAGGCCAGAAGGCATTTCTGGCCTGCTTTTCTGCACAATTCTTATGAAAATCATATACATAATCCTCAATTTTTTTGATTGACATTGCCCTTCGTTAAGTCGTATACTTAATTTACTTTTACAAAAGAAAAATCTAAATCTGACCATTCGGTCAGGTAATTCCATTTCGTTATGAATATTTTGCGTGGGTATGAAATAGTTGTTGTAAAGTTATATTTTTGTATACTAATACTTGAAAAATACAAAATATATGTATATACTAATGATAGTACAAAATGTTCGTTCTTGTATTGTACACATGACTTTACATAACTTTTTCATACAAAGAAAGGAGTGTGCATGCGGGAAAAGAACGCCACATCAATTGAGTACTTTAAGGATCCACGACGGATAGTGGATCTTCTGAATGGAATGGTTTTTCATGGCAGGCAGGTTATTACAGAAGATAATCTGTTGGAGAAAAATCCAGTGCTGCATAATGTCTATCGGGAAAAGAATAAAGTTGTCGCTATAGAAAATACACCAGATCTGTCTGTTGCAGTGACGTGGAAGAGTCTGAAATTTCAGTTTATGATTCAGATACAAACACTGGAGCATTATGCAATGCCGGTCAGACTTTTGCACGAGAAAGGAATTGACTATTATAATCAGTGGAAAAAACTGCAAAAGGATCATAAGAACTGTAATGATTTAAAAGATAATGCCGAGCGGCTTTCGGGAATGAAAAAGACCGATCATTTTTACCCTGTGCTTCAAATTGTAATCTATTTTGGACAAGAGCACTGGCGTGCAGCCTTCAAAATGGATGATCTGACCGGAGCAAATGATTTTCCAGAAGAACTGCAGAAATTATTTTTCGAGACACCAATGCTGCTTTTTGAAGTGTATTATTTCAAAAATATACACTGGTTCCAGACCGATTTACAACAGGTTTGTGGATTTTTGCAAAGAACGAATGACAAAACGGCTTTACGGGAGTATGTAAAGGCAAATGAAGAGGTTTTCTCCAAACTAGAAGAAGACACATTTGACCTACTTACTGTAATGTCGGGAATTAGGGCCATGAAACTTATAAAGAGAGATGTTGAAACGGTGGGAGGTGAATTTGATATGTGCAAGGCGTTTGATGATATGATGAGAGACAGCAAACAGGAAGGTATTCGTGAGGGCAGACGTGAGGGCGAACGTAAGACAGAAGAACGAATGAATGAATTAATTCAAAAGTTAGTCTCTGCTGGGCGTATTAATGATTTATTGCAGGCAAGTAATAATAAAAAGTATCGAAAAAAACTGATGGCGGAGTTGGGAATTGCATAAGGGTAAAATTGGGTGGCAGCCTTTGATAGCAGCCACCCAATTTAATTCCAGAAGAATTACAATTCTTTGGGTAAATATAGTTCAACCTCAGTATTTTCATTTATTACATTGTACTTCACGAGCTTATATGTTACTCTATTCTAAGAATCGCAATTGTATTTGACTAATTCAGGCATATACAGTACTGTCGCCGATAGGAGACATGTTCGTTTATGGAGCAAAGGAACTATGAAGAAAAAAAGAAAAGGTTTTACACTGGCAGAGCTTCTCATTGTTGTTGCCATAATAGCAGTATTGGTGGCAATAGGTATTCCCATATTTACCAGCCTGCTTGAAAAAAGCCGAGAAGCAACCGATGCCGCAAATATAAGGGTACAGTATGCACAGGTTATGGCTGAAGCAATTACAGTCGATGGAAATGTAAATATAGATGGAAAAGATTTTGAAAAAATCAATCTTAGGCAAAAACAGCCAGACTGGCAAACTGAGACAATCCCCAATAGTCTGGGAAATTTTTCTGTTATTGAAGGAATTCCCGGGACACAGGCGTGGGTAGAATATCATGCTGATACAGAAACGGTTTACATTAAGTTTGAGGGAGAAAGCCAAAATGGTGATAGCGGTTCAAATGGGGAAAATAATATCCTGATAGATAGCAGTTTCTGGGATAGCACAGCCGGATGGGAGGTAATAAATGCGAAATTTGAGAATGGAAAGGCAATTCTAACGCCTTTTTCTCATAAGGATAGTGTGCTAAAACAGGGTGGCGATGGAACGATTATGTTACAGGCGAATAAAAAATACAAACTTGTTGTTAATATAGAAGAGTGTGGCGCGAATCTAAAGGTCAGACTGTCTAATAGAAATGGCAATAATACCTACCTCGAACAAAATATTCAAAAATTGGGGAAATATGAATTTGATTATACGCATGAAGAAGGGCACGATGATGATGTGAGAATTTCTTTTGAAGTTCCGAGAAGTCAAGTGGGAAAAGGTCCGGTATGCATTACGTCAGTCTCTTTTATACAGGTAAATAATTGAAAACACAGTTTGAGCAGATGTTTAAAATTTGCAAACATAACCGGAAAGAGGAAGAAGAGCTTGGCATAGGGAATATGATGTTGGAAATACGGAAAAGAAAGTGACAAAACTGATCTCCTGTCAAGTCCATTGCAGTTTAATATTACAATGGACTTGAACAGGATATTTTTTTACTTCCATTTTCAGTTTTTATTATCTAATACTTTTACCCATTGAGAATTACCAACTCCATTAGGGACGCTTTGATTTGTACTAGTAGCCTTATAAATATATGTGTAACCCTGTGGATCAATATAAATATCCCCTTTTGACAAGTTATATATAACTCCGTTTATTGCATTTTTCCACGTATGGGGTGGATTTTTTGTAATCGCTATTAAATCGCCGTTTGCTCCATCAGGCGTCCAATAGTAATGTCCCTGATCTTGAGATGATCCAAGTTCTCGCCCTTTATATCCGTTTTCATTGGCTACGACATAATATTTAACATTGTTATTACTATCATGATAGCTAATAAGTTGACCATAATCTAAATCTATTTTTATTGTTATTCCTGCTCCAGATGCAGGTTCGCTTGGCCAATTATAACTTCCCCATTTATTTACAACTGAATCAACGTCTGTAATGGTATTATCTGGTATAGTAGGAGTTGGAGTTTCTGTAGGAAATATCGGTTGTGTTGGTACAGGAGTTAAAGTTGGATTATTACCATTATCCGTTCCCCCAGTCCAATAAAATGAAACATATTCATTCCCTGTACTTGTCTGTGGATGATATGTAATTTCACAATATCCTTTTGGTCCAGGAATACCTTTCCAATATGTGTCTCCGGCATTCGAAGATACTCCACCGATGGTAATCGGCAACGGTGTTTGCCAGTCATCTTTCTGTTGCTTTAGAGGCGTTACCATAATAGAATAGGTACCATCCATTTCTTTGTATATTTTCTGTCCGCTGTCTTTCGTATACGTAGCACTGGTATCCCCCGTAATCGCCGCCATCATCACTTCCGCATAAGCCGACCTAACATCAGAAAGATCCACCGCTTCACGGCTTCTCTCAAGCTGACTTGTAAAGATGGGAATGGCGATGGCAACCAATACACCAATTATTGCCACAACGATTAAAAGTTCTGCCAGCGTAAAACCTCTGTCAGACTTCAATTTTCTTTTCATAAACATCCCTTTTTCTTATATATTTGGTGATAAAAAGCATATTCTTTCTTTTTAATGATAGCATATAGCCTTTTAGAAATCCATTTGCATTTTCGACAAAATAAGCTGTAATTTTCGTAACATTTGCGAATCAAACAAAAAGACAATAATTATCCAAAACAAGATATCAACTAATGTAAAATTATTAGTACAAGCTGTGCCTGAAAGCCAGTAATTCATATTTTCTGATGCTTTTGAGTGAAACAAAATAAAGCACTTGAAAACTTTAGAATACAATGCCATTATAATAAAAAATATATATTTAATATAATCTATAACATATCTTATATCCGATTTATCTAATCGCATTTCAGAAATTTATGCTTTTAAATCCGTTAAAAAGGAAAAAAGCAGGAGTTCTGAATGTAATTGTTGGTTGTTGAATGTTAAATGAGGTTTGTACTCTCTGACGTTTTCCAAAAGAAGGAGCACCCGTCAACTCATATGCCGAATATACCGCTGCGAGCTCTCTTTTTTATATCGGCTGAGGCTGATCAAACAGGAAGTACAATCCAAAGGAGGTGGATTTGACATGTGTAAAGCGATTAAAGAGATGCTATGAGTTAGCAGACAAGAAGGAGAACAGGAAGGACGCTTGGAAGGACGGCAGGAAGGTCAAGATGAAATGGCGACCTTGAGCGAGAAACTTATTTTGGCAGACCGTATCAGCGAACTGTTAAAAGCAAGCACCAA
>ERZ825159.3078-NODE-3078-length-12468-cov-6.139128_pt1 | contig 12468 bp, 10 predicted proteins | sample MGYA00519932_ERZ825159 | MGnify/ENA primary metagenome ERZ825159 (study PRJEB31778, sample SAMEA3449191) | human gut metagenome | biome: human gut; feature: human-associated habitat; material: faeces | place: United Kingdom | collected 2010/2012 ...
GGGTGTGCCGCATCCGTAAGGCAGCAGAGCCGCCAACGGCTGCGCAACAGCGGATGATAGGAGCAGAGGCAAATCGTATAGCAGCTTCAAACGCGGCAACGCCGCGCGCAGGAAGTAGCATCGGCAAGCGTTGCAGCTCTTCGAGCTGCTCGCTTGCAATGCAAACGCCTTTCTTTTGGACGGTCACACCGCCCGTTTTCTTTCCCGGGAAAGAAAATGGGGGAGTGTGGTGCTGCGGCGCACACGCCGCATTTCCCCCGCCGCCTGAGACAGGCGGCGACATCTCCGCACCCTTTGGTGCAGAAAAAGGAGGCACTTTTGATGTCTTTCACCGAACATAACGTAAACGGTCTCATCTACGACACGTCCGATGTCATCACCGCCGCGGGGAGCGGCGCGGTGCACGCGTTCACGACGCGGCACGGCGGCGTGAGCCCTGCGCCCTACGATTCACTCAACTTTGCCGACAACAAGGGCGACACGAGCGAAAACTTACTCGAAAACTACCGCCGTCTCGGCGAGGCCGTAGGCTTTGACGCGAGCCGCGCCGTCGGCTGCCGCCAGATCCACTCTGACCTTGTCCGCATTGCATCGGAAGAGGACGCGGGCAAAATTCTCTGGGATGACCGTCCCTACGACGCCGACGGGCTCATCACGAACGTGCCGAACCTGCCGCTCTTTGCCTACGGCACGGACTGCTGCATGATCACGGTCTACGACCCGACCTCGCGCTCCATCGCCGCCATCCACGCCGGCTGGCGCGGCACGGCGAGCGGCATCGTGCTCAAGGCGCTCGTCACGATGATGAGCCTTTACGGCGCGGACCCCTACACGATGCGCGCGGCCATCGGCCCCGCCATCGGCAAGTGCTGCTTTGAGACCGACGGCGACGTGGCGGACACCTTCCATGAGCTTATGGACCCCGCCGTGGACGAGCGCATCGAGCGCCGCGGCGACAAGTACCACATCGACCTCAAATCCATCAACCGTCTGTGGCTGCTGCGCAGCGGACTGGACCCCTCGCGCATCGACGTACACCCCGACTGCACCAAATGCCGCCCCGATCGCTACTGGTCGCACCGCGGCATGGGCGGCGAGCGCGGCGGCATGGCGGCGGTCATCGTCCTGACGGAGGACGCCCTGTGACGCGGCGGCTGACGGCGCTCGCGCTCGCGCTGGTCCTTGCGCTCTCCCTGACCGGCTGCTGGGAGGCCGAGCCGGAGCCGGACGACTTCTGGAACGATGACCTGCCCTCCCCGTCGGAGGAGGAACCGCAGCGCGAGCCGGCGCAGATCTCCGACTTCACCCTGCCCTATCTCTCGGGCCAGACCTTTGACCCCGTGACCTGCATCGACGGCGTGCAGCAGACCGTCGGCGCGCTGCTCTACGAGCCGCTCTTCACGCTCGACGCTTCGTTCACGCCGCAGCCTGTGCTGTGCGAACGCAGCAGCTGCGACGCCCAGGCGCTGACGTGGACCTTCGCGCTGCGCAGCGCAGTCTTTTCCGACGGCACGGCCCTCACCGCGAACGACGTGCTCGCGGCCTACCGCCGCGCGGCGGAGTCCGCGCGCTACGGCGCGCGCTTTGCGAACGTCGCCTCGATGAAGGCGCAGGACGCGCATACGCTGATCGTCACGCTGACGCGCTCAAACGGCAGCTTCCCCGCCCTGTTGGACATTCCCATCGTCAAGGCCGGCACGGAGAATGACCTCGTTCCGCTCGGCACCGGCCCCTACGTCTACACAACAGCAGCCGACGGCGCGGCGCTGACCGCAAATCCCCATTGGCAAGGCAGCTCTCTGCCGCTCGAGCGCATCGCGCTTGCCGCGGTCAAGGACAACGACACCGCGCTGAGCCGGTTCGCCTCCCGCAGCGTCCACTTCCTCTGCCTCGATCCGACCGGCACCGGCGCACGGACGGTCGGCGGCGCGGTGGAGTCCACCGACGTCCCGACCGCGGCAATGCAGTACCTCGGCTTCAACCTGAGCCGTACTCCGCTCAACGACGCCGCGGTGCGCCGCGCGATGAGCGGCGTGATCGACCGCGGCACGCTTGTCTCCTCCCTGCTCTCCGGGCACGGCACGGCGGCGCAGCTTCCCATCGCGCCGCAGGACGCGGACTATCCGAAGACATACGAGTACCGCACCACGGCGGAGGAGTACGCCGCCGCGCTGGAGACTGCCGGCGTGACCGCCGCGCGCCCGCGCAGCCTGACGCTGCTGGTGAACGAGGAAAATGCCTTCAAGCGTGCGGTGGCCGAAAGCCTCTGCGCCCAGCTCACGACCGCCGCGCTGACGGTCACGGTGCGCGAGCTGCCGTGGGAGGATTACGTTGCCGCTCTGCAGGGCGGCGACTTCGACCTCTATCTCGGCGAGGTGCGTCTGACTGCCGACTGGGACGCGGGCGCACTGCTCGACGCCGGCGGCGCGCTGAACTACGGCGGCTTTGCGAGCGAGCAGCTCTCCGCCCGGAACGACGCGCTCCTGCTCGGCGGGAACGCCTCCGCCGAGCGGTATGTCAAGGGCTTTGCCGAGGAAATGCCCTTTGCGCCGCTGCTCTTCAAGTCCAAAACGGTGCTCACGCCCTCCGGTCTCGTGGACGGCATGACCCCAACGGCTTCCGATCCGTTTTACGGCTTCGCGGATTGGAGCTTCCACCTCTCCGGCTCGGAGAGCTGAGCGTTTCTCCCAACAATAAAAAAGCGTTCCGCGACCTGCTTTCGGTCGTGGAACGCTTTTTCAATATACAGGGTCGGTTTCCGGCTCAATACTGGCGCACAACGGCAACGACCTTGCCGAGCACCTCGCACTCCCGCCCGTCGATGGGCTGGTAGTCGGGGTTCGCGGGCAGGAGCCAGATCTCGCCGTTCTGCTTCTTGAAGGTCTTGACCGTGGCCTCGTCCCCGATGAGGGCGACGACGATCTCCCCGTTGTTGGCGGTCTGCTGGCGGCGGACGACGACCAGATCGTCCGGCAGGATGCCGACGCCCAGCATGGACTCGCCGCGCACGCGCAGGGCAAAAAACTCGCCGCTGCGGCTGCCGGTATCAAAGGTCAGGTAATCCTCCACGCACTCCTGCGCAAGGATGGGGCTGCCGGCGGCGACATTGCCGACGATGGGGATGCGGTTCTCCCGCGCGTCCCGCTCCTCCATGAAGTCAACGGCGTTCGACGGCGCCGCAGGGGCGGCGGGCACGGCAGGCGCGGTCTGCGCCTCGCCCTTGAGCCGGATGGCGCGGCCCTTGCCGGCGTCATGCTCCAGATAGCCCTTTTTCTCCAGATTCAGGATATGAAAATGCGCGGTGGACGGGGACTTGAAATTCAGCTCTGCGCAGATCTCGCGCACAGAGGGCGGATAGCCCCACTTGGTCATGAATTGGGCGATGTAATCGTAGACCTTCTGCTGCATTTTGGTCAGTTTTTTCATGGTCCGCTGCCTCCTTATCGGATTCTTTTCTGTATTATAGCACAGCAGCTCCAAGAATGCAACGACCGTTTGAGTGTTTTTTTGGTATTTTTTCTCCCCCGCTCCGCATTGACACCGACGGCGCGGCTATGTAAAATAAGATCAAACTTTTATGTAACGAGGTATTTCTATGTCTGTTTCCTTCCGCGGGACCGAAAACTACGTCGCCTCGCCCGAGCTGATGGGCGCGGTGGACATCGCCGTGGCGCTGCAAAAGCCGCTGCTCATCAAGGGCGAGCCCGGCACGGGCAAGACCATGCTGGCGCAGGCCGTCGCCGACGCGCTGGGCAAGAAGCTCATCATCTGGAACGTGAAATCCACCACCAAGGCGCAGGACGGTCTGTACGTCTACGACGTCGTCCAGCGTCTCTACGACAGCCAGTTCGGCTCCGCCGGCGTGGACGACATCGCAAAATACATCAAGCTCGGCAAGCTCGGCGAGGCATTCTCCTCCGACGAGCAGGTGGTGCTGCTCATCGACGAGGTGGACAAGGCCGATCTTGAGTTCCCCAACGACCTCCTCTGGGAGCTGGACAAGATGGAGTTCTACATTCCCGAGACGAAGGAGACGGTCAAGGCGAAGCAGCGCCCCATCGTCATCATCACGTCCAACGCGGAAAAGGAGCTGCCCGACGCCTTCCTGCGCCGCTGCATCTTCCACTACATCGCCTTCCCCACGCAGGAGCAGATGGAGAAGATCATCCGCGTCCACTTTGACAAGCTCGACGAAGCGCTGCTCGCACAGGCGATGCAGGCCTTCTATTGGCTGCGCTCGATCGACAGCATCGAGAAAAAGCCCTCCACGAGCGAGCTGGTGGACTGGCTCCGCGCGCTCCAGCTCGGCGGCGTCGATCCCGCGCGCATCGCAAAGGACATTCCCTTTGCCGGCGTGCTGCTCAAAAAGGACAAGGACATCACGGCGATGCAGCGCCGGATGCGGTAAGCCCATGTTCGTCGGATTTTTCTACCTTCTGCGTCAGCGCGGCTTCGGCGTTTCACTCAACGAGTGGATGACGCTCATGGAGGGCCTGCTGCTCGGGCTGCACCGCTCAACGCTGACGGGCTTTTACGACCTCTGCCGCGCTGTGCTCGTCAAGAGCGAGGCGGACTATGACAAGTTTGACGCCGCGTTTTTGGAGTATTTCAAGGACGTGCCCTTCCCCGAGGAGCTGCTGCCGGACGAGTTGATGGACTGGCTCAACCACCCGAAAAACGCGCTTGAGGAGTTCCGCGCCTTTCTGCGCGAGCAGGGCTATGCGGAAAAGAGCATCGACGAGATTCTCAAGATGTTTGAAGAACGCCTCCGCGAGCAGACCGAGGAGCACAACGGCGGCTCGTACTGGATCGGCACGGGCGGCTACTCCAACTTCGGCAACGCCGGCCACAGCCCGCAGGGCATCCGCGTCGGCGGCGAGAGCATCTACCGCCGCGCCTTTCAGGTCGCGGGAGAGCGAAAGTACCGCGATTTCCGGCGCGACAACACGCTCGATATCCGCCAGTTCCAGATGGCTTTCCGCCTGCTGCGGCAGTATTCCGACCAGTCGCTCGGCGACAAGACGGAGTTCGACGTGGACGGCACCATCCGCGATACCTGCGACAGCGCCGGCACGCTCAAGGTGCGCTACAAGCGCCCGCGGCGCAACACCGTCAAGGTGCTGATGCTGATGGACTCCGGCGGCTCGATGGAGTATTATTCCAACCTCTGCTCCATGCTCTTCCAGGCGGCGCGGCAGTCCAACCACTTCAAGGAGCTGCACGTCTACTACTTCCACAACTGCGTCTACTCGCGCGTCTACACCGACCCGCGGATGTACCGCGAGCACGGCGTTTCGACCGAGTGGCTGCTGAAGAATTTCGGCAGCGAGTACAAAGTCATTTTCGTCGGCGACGCGCTGATGGATATGTACGAGCTGACGGAAAAGCGTTACGACTATTTCGCCGGCAGCGGCTCACTCTCCGGCATGGACTGGCTCAAGCGCTTCAAAGAACAGTACGACCATCTCATCTGGCTCAATCCCGAGGAGCCGCCGCGCTACGGCGGCTATTGGGGCCAGAGCTACGGCCACATCGCGCGGCTCATTGATATGTACCCGCTGAGCGTGGATGGGCTCGAGCGCGGCATGAAAAAGCTGCTGGTGAGCAAATAGCACAGCAAAAGGGACCGTTCTCTTCCGCAGAGAACGGTCCCTTCAGTCTATTTGGGGCAGCGGGGCCTGACCGCGGGGCTTTTCCGTCCCATCCGCCCTCCGCCGGAAACGGGCCGGGCGATCACCCGTGATAGTCGCCGGTCGCGGAATCGACCGTGACAAAGGGAACGATCTCGCCGTTGATCTCCACATAGACCTGATAAACACCGTCGCCCAGATCCTCATAGTGATGCGGTGTGACGCCATAATTTTCCAGCAGACTCTTTTCAAACCCGGCTACGTCCCACGCGGCGTCATCGCCGCTGTCGGCATCCCGCAGCCCCGCCGAGCGCATGATGGCTTCCACGGGCTCGACCGGCTCGCTGCCCCAGGTGATCTCCACGTCCGCGCACCCGGCGCTGTCCAGCAGCTCCCGCGCTTCATCGGTCAGCAGCTTTTGGTAGGCCTCGTCCACCAGCTCCAGCTTTTGCAGGCACTCGGTCCGATCATCGTTCTTTGCGCTCAGCCATACGGAGGCGGCAGTGCCGATCTCATCCGTGTCAAGGCCCGTATTCACGCCCCAGTCCAGCAGCTTGACCGCAGCCTGCACAGCCAGCAGCGAGGAACCTGCCGTTCCGACCGCAACGTCCGCGTCGATCTCGTCCAGAATGGGGAGCGTCAGCGCCTGCGGCGCATCGGCCGGCGCGCCGGAGCTGTCGGACTCCGCCGGGGCGTCCGTTTCAGAAGGGACACCGCTGTTTGGCTCTGCCGGTGCGGCGCAGCCCGCCATACATACGGCGAGCAGCAGTATGGCCGCAAGCAGCCGTGCTGTCGCGATTTTCTTAAGGTTTTTCATTGCATAGATCCCCCTGCCACAGGATCGTGAGGGCGGCTTCGAGAGCAGTCATATTCTCTTCCTCCTTACTTCAAGAGCTGCGGCACGAGGTTGAGGATCATGCCGCCTGCGAGGACGCTTGCGATCTGCCCGGCGACGTTCGCACCCACCGCGTGCATCAGCAGATGGTTCTGCGGATCGGCCTCAAGCCCCATCTTCTGGATGACGCGCGCGGACATCGGGAACGCCGAAATGCCTGCCGCGCCGACCATCGGGTTGACCTTCTTCTTGCTGAACAGGTTGAGGAGCTTCGCGAACATCACGCCCGCGATGGAGTCGAACACGAACGCCACGAGGCCAAGGCCCATGATGATGAGCGTGTTCCGGTTCACGAACTGGTCGGCGCGCATGGAGAACGAGATCGTGATGCCGAGCAGCAGCGTGATGAGGTTCGCCAGCGTGTTCTGCGCCGTCTCGGAGAGACGGTCAAGGCAGCCGCACTCGCGCAGGAGGTTACCGAACATCAGGAAGCCGACGAGCGAGACGGACATCGGCGCGATGAAGCCCGCGATGATGGTCACGAGGATCGGGAAGCAGATGCGCAGCGTGCGCGAAACGTTCTTGGGGTTGTAGGGCATCCGGATGCGGCGCTCTTTTTTCGTCGTCACGAGCTTGATGGCGAAGGGCTGGATGATCGGCACAAGCGCCATGTAAGAGTACGCCGCGACGGCGATGGGGCCGACGTAGCTCGAGTGCAGCACCTGCGAGACGAGGATGGAGGTCGGGCCGTCCGCCGCGCCGATGATGCCGATGGAAGCGGCGTCCGCGAGGTCGAAGCCGAGCAGGACGGCGGCGACCATGGTGAAGAAGATGCCGAACTGCGCCGCCGCGCCGAAGAGCAGCATTTTGGGATTTGAGAGCAGCGGGCCGAAGTCGATCATCGCGCCGATGCCGATGAACAGCAGCAGCGGCAGCGCTTCGCTGGCCTCGATGGTGGTCTCGAAGAGCCACTGGATGATGCCCTGGCTCTCGCCGATGCCCTCGACCATCTGGTTGAGGACGCCGGAGCTCGGCAGGTTGACGAGGATGGCGCCGAAGCCCATCGGCAGCAGCAGCGCGGGCTCATAGTCCTTTTGGATGGCGAGGTAGATGAGCGCGAAGCCCACAAGGTACATCACGCCTTGCTGCCACGTCACGGCTCGAAAGCCGTCAAGCAGAAAGCTCATAAATGCAACACACTCCTGTATTATAGAATTGGTTTTGGGAAAAGAAAAAGACTCTTACCGTCGGACGGCTGCAAAGACGTCTTCGGTAAAAGTCTCGCCATTTCATGAGCGGACCGGGGGCGCAGCCCCGTGATGACGACCCGCCCGACGCCGCAGCGGCGTTGGCTACTCCCTTATTCCTTTCGGTATCATAGCATACGAAGCGTCCTGTGTCAAACCAATTATTGCCGTTTCGTAAACTTTTTTGCGCCCTCTTTACTATTTAGGCGAAATCATATAGAATAAAAGCAATTTTGATAGAAAGTGTGATGGATCTTGCAGAATTTCATTTATAAGCTTCGCTGCGCGATGGCGCGCTTCATGTACGGTCGAAACGGCGCCGACCAGCTCTGCTGGGCTTTGTTTATCGCTGAGTTGGTGCTCAGCCTGCTGCCCGCCTTGGTGCCGGGGCAGGCATTTGCCGCCTTTATCCACTATACCACGCTCTTTTTGTGCGTATATCTGCTGTTCCGTATGTTCTCGCGCAACCTCGAAAAGCGCCGTGCGGAAAACGCAAAATTCATGCAGTGGTGGGGGCCGAAGCAGAGCGCCCTGCGCGGAGCGAAGGCCCGCCGCGCCGACAAGGAACACAAGTATGTGAAGTGCTCCTGCGGCACCTATTGCCGTGTGCCGCGCAGCGTCGGAACGGTCGAATTGACCTGTCCGAAGTGCGGAAAAAAGCGGATCGTGAAAACCTGAAAATGAGTCCTTTTGAAAAAAGCGCCGAAGGGCGCTTTTTTTGTACACTTTGACGATCCGTTTTGTTCAAAACCGCCCATGTCTACCCGATGTCTACCCGCCGAAACGCCTGGGGCGCAAGGGCTTGCGGGTTTTCCAAGAGGGTCGCCGTCTACCCTTCCGTCTACCCATTTTTTCACGCCGATCCCCGAAACGCCTGCCATTGCTGCGAAAATTTTTGAAATTTCCGAAAATGTATGGGGGTACGATATCGCCTATTTGACCCGTTTTTGCAACATTTTCTCCGTTTTGCACAAAGGCAGGATTTTGACGGACGCCCTCCTCAACGAGCTGACGTGCATAAACAAAAGAAAATCGCGCCGAAACGCGGAAGAATATACGATGCCGCAGAACCGGAAACGGAAATTTCAGAAAGGAGAGTAACATTATATGAAAAAGTTACTCGCTCTGGTGCTGGCGCTGGTCATGTCCATGTCCCTCGTCACCATCAGCAACGCAGCTTTCAAAGATGCCGACAAGATCGACTACAAGGAAGCTGTTGACGTCATGAACGCCGTTGGTGTGTTCGTTGGCGATGAAAAGGGCAATTTCAATGCCAAGGAAAACCTGACCCGTGAGCAGGCCGCGAAGATCATCGCGTACCTCGAGCTCGGCTCCAAGGCTGCTGACGCCCTCCCGGGCGGCGCTACCTTTACCGACGTGGCCTCCACTCGCTGGTCCGCCGGCTTCGTCGGCTACTGCGCGCAGGCCGGTATCGTCTCCGGCGTCGGCGACAGCAAGTTCGATCCTGCCGGTCAGCTGACCGCTCTGCAGTTCGGCAAGATGCTGCTCGTTGAGCTCGGCTACGATGCCAAGGCCGAGGGCATGGTCGGCACCGACTGGGCCATCAACACCAGCAAGCTCATGGCCGGCACCAAGCTGATGGACGGCATCTCCGGCTCCGTCAACCAGGTCCTCACCCGTGAGAAGGCCGCTCAGATGTGCCTGAACGCCCTCGAGGCTCCCATGGTCACCTATGACACCAAGGGCTCCACCATCACCGTCGACGGCACTAAGATCAACTTCGGCGCTTCCGTTGCCAAGTATGAGACCTCCACCGTCGCCAAGGATCAGAACATCTCCAAGGAGAAGCTCACCTCCGGCGAGTACACCGTTGAGCTCGGCGAGAAGCTCTACAAGGATCTCAAGAAGAACTCCACCACCGATGCTTTCGAGCGTCCCGCTACCGAGTGGATGCTCAAGGCCAAGTCCATCGGCACCTATGCGGATGCTGCTGACCTGTCCTACACCGCTACCGTCGAGATCGGCACCATCTATTCCGACCTCGGTCTGAGCAAGGGCATTGACGATTCCAAGGTCACCTATTATGAGGATGGCCGGAATCTGTCCAGCTCCTGGACTCAGGATATCGTTAAGGGCAGCAAGGTCGAAAAGGGCGGCAACGGCACCCTGCTCGAGGTCTACTACAATGACGACGCCGAGTCCCTGACCGTGATCGCGATCAACACCTACGTTGGCAAGATCACCGCTTCCTACAAGGCTTCCACCACCAAGGATGCCTATGTCACCTTTACTGCCAAGACTGGTGCCGGCTCCTCCTATGAGACGGACGACAGCTACAGCAAGGATGACATCGTTCTCTACACCTACTCCGGCAAGGCTGGCGACGCTGGCGTCAAGAGCATGGCTCTGGCCGAGAAGGTCACCGGCAAGATGAACGGCTTCACCGCCTCCAAGAACGTCACCGTTGACGGCACCACCTACAAGAAGAGCGCCAACGGCGTCGACATCACCATCGGCATGAACACCAGCGTTGGTAAGGACGTTACCGTTTATTTGGATCAGTACGGCTACGCCGCTTTTGTCGACGCTGACGATACCCTGCAGTATGCGGTCATCCTCGCCTATGAGGTTGGTTCCCGCCTCGATAGCCCCCGCGCCAAGCTCCTCTTCACCGACGGCACCACCAAGAAGGTCGACGTCAAGGCTCTGAAGAAGGCCGACGGTACTGCGTATTCTGCTACCAGTTTGGCTGACTATGCCTCTGCCAACTCCGATCTGAACAAGTACGATGTGGTCTCCTACACCGTCAACAGCGACGAGGAGTACACCCTGACCCTGGCGGCTGACGCGCGTAACGCGACCGTTGGCTCCGCCAAGATCACCAAGGGCATCCCCTCCCTCGCCGGCACGGTCTCCGGCAACGCCTATAACGTCGGCACCGCTAGCAGCGGCGTCCTCTATGCCAACGGCAAGACCACGTTCCTCGTCATCGACGAGAGCGGCACGGATACCACCTACACCTCCTACACCGGCATTGCCAACGTCCCCAACATCGAGTGGAAGGGCGGCACCTACACCGCTCCCATCACCCTGCTGACTGAGGACAACACCATTGCCAAGATCGTTGTCGTCGCCAAGACCAAGGTTAGCGGCCAGACCAACAACCTCTACATCTCCGACGGCAGCAAGGCTGTCACCTTCATCAAGGGCGGTTCCGCCGGCCAGTCCTACACCAAGGAGCTCGGCTACTACTATGAGTATGACGCCATCATCGACGGTGCTGAGAGCAAGATCAAGACCGACTTCGCTGTCACGAACTACAGCATCCTGACCGGTGTTTCGTACAACAGCAAGGGCGTTGCCTCCGGCTACAGCGATATCGCCTACATGGATATCAACAATCCCACTACCAAGGTTGACGGCGCCAACCTCTTCACCGCGGTTGGCACTGAGGCTACCACCAACTCCGTTGTGAAGATCGGCACCAGGCTCTATGCCTTCGATGATGACTGCAAGGTCTACTACATCGGCACTGACGGCACTCTGATCGCTTCCGCTCCTGCCTCCATCGGCAAGGATACCAACGATCAGGTTTGGTTCAAGCTCACCGATGGCCTGCTGAGCACTGTGTTCATCAAGGTTGTTGACGAGACCTCTGCTGTCAATCCCAGCAATGGTACTGTTGCTGTCAAGCTGGTCAAGGATACTTCTTCCGGCAAGGTCACTCTGCAGTACACGAACTCTGATACCGCTGAGGTTGCTTACACCGGCACTGTGACGATCACCAATACCACCAACGGCTATGTTACCACCGTTGATCTGGTCGGCGGTAAATTCACTGCTAGCACCACTTCCTTCACCGACGCCGAGACGATTGCTGTCTCTTCCAACAGCGCTGTGAAGTATCAGGCTACCGTTACCGTCGGCGGTGCGGTTCTGACCACCAACAGTGTGATCGGCGGCTAATTGCCAAACCGATATCAAAGCTTTTTGAGCTGAGATAAAAAAGGATCGCTCCTCAAATGAGGAGCGATCCTTTTTTACTTTTTCACGCCGTACAGCGTCACACTGCTGCCCACTGTGAAATACTGCGCGGACGAGGTTTTATACAGCGAGAGCGAGTTGGGGCCGGTCTCCCCGAAGTTCGAAGCGTTCGTCGTGCAGACCGTAACGGTCTCGCCGGTGCTCGTCAGCTTTCGGGTGGTGATGTAGTAGCAGCCGTCGCCGGGGCACAGCTCGACCTCGGCGTACTCGCGCCCGGTGGGGCCGAGGCCCGCGGCGTAGTCATAGTTGGCAAACTCGCGGTTGACGTAGTGGCGGAAAATGGTTCCCTCGCCGCTGCCGAAGCGCAGACGATAGTCCACGTTGTCGGTGCAGGCGAGCGCTGGGCGGATAATCAGCTTGGAGAAACTGCGCAGGTCGATGTCGGAAAGGTTCATATCGATCTGTGCGATCTCCGATGTGACCGTGATTTCTTTGAGCTTCACGAGCACGTCGCCCGCGACGCGGGCGGTGGTCTCCGCGGCGATGGCGTCGGCGTTGGCCTTGAGCGCGGCGTCGAGCGTGGCGGTCATGTCGTTGAAGTCCTTCATTTGAATGCGGTCGGTTTTCTCCCACTTGGGGAGCTGGTAGTTGGTGGTTTTTGTCATGCTTCCTCCTGTTTTTTACGCCCTGCGATCAGGGCAAGGTTTGTTGTTTTCAAGCCGCCCTGCCGGGGGCGACCGATGGTGTATGATTCAGTTTTTCGTGTAAAATTCCGAGGTTTCCGCCGGTTTTATGATTTTTTCTTACGGCG
>ERZ825159.3086-NODE-3086-length-12442-cov-2.179785_pt1 | contig 12442 bp, 6 predicted proteins | sample MGYA00519932_ERZ825159 | MGnify/ENA primary metagenome ERZ825159 (study PRJEB31778, sample SAMEA3449191) | human gut metagenome | biome: human gut; feature: human-associated habitat; material: faeces | place: United Kingdom | collected 2010/2012 ...
TATTCAATTTTGTTTTAACTCACATCCGGTATATTACAGAGGCTAAAAGATCGGCCTGATACCGATAGTGATTTTCCACGTATCAGCGGGGATACCGATTACTCCGCACACCACTGCCGTTAAGCTTCTTCTACAATTCCTCCCACTACCTACGCTTCACTTAGAGGTAGGGATTCCTTGCTTTTCTGCAAACCGTCCTCCCTTCTAAAACGGCTACATAACTAATATGTAACACATCAATAAAAGGGAAAACATTTTTTTCTTTGGCAGGTTATAACTTAGTGGTGATTTGAAGGGGAGGTTGTTTGAAAACTGATTGTTGAAATAGTATCAAATGTGACTAAATAGTATTAGATGGCAGCACAGGTAAGAAAAAAGTTATTACATAATACCAGGTATCATGTAATAGTATTAAAAGATCAATGAAGGGGACAAAAATTAACCTTGAAACTGTCACATTTGGTGTTCAAAAAAATTGTTGGTTCCGTGTGTTATTGAGTGTTATCTAGTACTAAATGGTATCAAATAACGCACAATATCATGTGCAAGATAACATGAGATGACACTATATATTGTGAAATGGACGTAGATGTAATCTGCTAATCGCAGACATCCGGGAACGTAAATGCAACGCGCACATTCACATTTGGATCAATATTCCCATTTTCGTCACATTTCATAATAGAATTAACTTCACCACCTATATATCTAGCGGATTTGTCAATTTTGAGCAATATTTCATCATTTAAAGCTAAACTAAAAAGTCATTAAATATCGTTCCAACTGTATTTATATTTCTATGTTCCATTCGTATCCTCCTCTGCTCTTTTGATTCTTGCTGTTACGGTTTCCGGTAAGCATTCAAACGCTTCTGCAATTGCATTTTTACTGTATCCTTCCAGAAACAGCTTTTTCATCATTTTTTCCTGCTCTTTTTTCTTCAGCTTTTTCAGGGAGGAATCCCTGATCTTATGCTTCAGGATTTTTTTACTTAACGGATGATCCGGTCCATATTGATAGATCTTCCAGGCCTCCGCTGCGTTCAGCCCGCACACAATTGCCAGTACTAGGCAATAATAGCCTGCATACTCTTCATTTCTTATGCCCTCACCTTCTTTATAGTTCTAACATTTTTCGGTTCCCGGCATTTTCCATTTATGCATGTCCTCCTTTCTTTTCCTGTTCCATGTTTCTCATCCGACATACTTCTATTTTTTTCGAATTATCCCTCTTCTCCTTCCTTTTGTATTTGCTCCCTTTGCCTAGATTCTGAATTTTTGACAACAAAAAAAGACACCAAAAATCCATTCCAGTTTTTTGATGTCTTTCTATATTTCTCAGATCTATTGTCTCAAATGATTGCTCCCGGTATTTTGCCAGGACTAAACTTCTTCTGCATAGGGTGCTATGCATAAACGATAATTCAATTATAGGATAACACAATATATAGTGCGTGTCAATGTTGCATTTCCGTATATTGTGTTTATGCGTTTGTTATGCGTTATCTAACATTTTCCAAATCCAAGCATCAGGTTCTCCATAACATAGCAGTCCTCTATCACTTTTCCTCTTCATAATAATAAAGGGAGTGCGTTTTTAATGTTGCATAAGCATAAATACGTTTTCTGTCATCTGCAACCAGCACATAGGTCACACCACGCCCATAAACAGAATCATCCCTGGCATAATCATACAGATATTCATTCATATCATCATTTCCGCAATCGAATTCCTGGATTATTTCATCTGAAAGATCCGCCTCATTTAATTCTACATGTTCTAAAGTTGTTTTTTCACTATCCATTAGGGCATTTAATTCGGCTAATGTTTTCTTATTAATATTGTTTCGATAATACTGACAATCATTAAAAGAATCCCTCGTAAGTCGATTTTCATTAAGCTTACTAAAGAATGCTCTTTCTTTTCCCTGGGAAATTAATGTTCCACGACTTATTTTCTGTGGCATTGCCATAGTATCAGCCTCCTTACTTATCATTCTTTTCCTACTATTATTATACTGTAAATTTCGTAAAAAAAACATCTGGAAAACATTGCCAAAATAGAGAAACAGATTTTGGTAAATTAATTTGCCAGTTGAACTATTGTAACATTTTTTTATATTTTGTAAATCCTTATTTTGCTGTCAGTCTGTCAAGGCATCTTTTTATATCCTCTTTTTGCATGCATTCAATGGTCCAGGTGCGTTCTTTTGTCTCCGGCAGATAACTAAGCACTTTCTCCCAGGGAAGGTTTCCGCTTCCAAGCCCAATGTGGGAATCCCGGTCGCCGCAGTTGTCATGGATGTGGACATGACTTACATAGCGAGCCAGGTTTTTCGCCCACTCCCTGACATCCAAAGAAGAATAACAGTGCGCGTGCCCGATATCCAGACACAGCTTGAAGTTCGGCTGGTTCACCTTCTTATAAACATCCAAAAGAAGTCGCCAGTCATCATCAAATACATTTTCCAGCACGACTTCAAGTTCTGTTTTGTTTTTCATAAATTCCTTCCAGAATTTGGCGACATGCTCCGCCCAGTATTCTTTGTAATAAACATACGGGTTCATGCCAGAGTGAAAGACAATCTTCTTAGCTCCAAGTTGAAGTCCCGCCTCATAGCACTGGTTAAATCTTGTCATGGTGGCTTCCCGCACTAGGCTGTCGTATGCACAGGGGTTCACATCCAGAAATGGGCCATGAAGAATCAGATCCCTGGTCCCTATCTCTTTCATCTTCTGCCAGTACGTTTTGATTGAATCCGAAAGCTGATCCAGGTTATCCGAAATGGAAAAATCAATGCTCTCGATCCCGGTTCCATACTCTTTTACCAATGCTTTCATGTCATCATCTAAAACTAAATGGCTAATATATATCATTTTTTTCCTCACTTTTTTACGAAGCTGCTCCTGCCTCTTTTAAATGGCAGAACAGGCAGAAGCCCCGCAAGGCCTTGCTGCCTGTTCCACTTTTTATTTTACTTTGATCTTAATTTTTTTCGATTTGGAACCTGATTTTACCGTAATGGTGGCAGTTCCTTTTTTCTTTGCAGTGATCACACCTTTTGCGGTAACGGTTGCCACCTTCTTATTGGAAGTGGTATAGGTTACCTTCTGCAGGGAGGTGATCGGGCTGATGACTGGCTTTAAGGTCAGCTTCTTGCCTTTTTTCAAGGTTGCCTTAGACGCAATGCCTGTGATCTTGGTTGTCTTCACCGCCGTCTTTTGAACAGTCACATTAATCACCTGTTTTTTACCGCTCGCCAGGGTGATGGTGACTTTTGCTTTTCCAGCCTTTAAGCCTTTTATGGTACCTTTGCTGGTCACTTTTACGATCTTTTTATTGCTGGTAGTCCAGCTCTTGATGGAATCCCCATTTGCCAGACCGGTTACCTTCACTTTTGTGGTAGACTGTTTTACCTTCAGCTTAATGCTAGAGGCCGTTACCTTGATGGTGGGGGTAAGTTTACTTCCCACTGTACGGGTTTCCGTTTTTCCCTTGTTGCTGGTGCGCTTCTGGGTTTCCGGGGCAAATACGGTTGCCCCCGATACGGTTGTCCAGGGGCCAAATACCTCCGGGACTTCCGTTGGTGTCGGAGTCGGCGGAACGGGTGTCGGGGTAGCTGGAACCGGAGTTACAGTTGGTGTCGGGGATGGAGTATCAGTACGCTGTACCACAATCGTATAATCCGTTGTCTTTCCAGACTTTGTGGTTACGGTAACTTTTACCTCTGCTTCCGCCTCTGGATTGGTCTTATCAAAATACATGGCAATTCTGTGTGCTGCGCCACTTCCAGTTACTTTTCCAAGTACCGTTACCTTGCTGGTACCGCGGATTCCCACAGCGGTGACGGATGCGCTGCTGTCTGCCGGTTCTGCAAAGATATTTAAAAACTCCCTGCTCTCTTTATAGATTGCCCGGTAGCTGGTTGTCGCGCTGCTAAATTCCGGGGACAATGAAATCCGGTTTGCCGTATTGGAGTAGGTATTGCTGGTGCTAAGCGTCATGTTCGCCAAAACCGGCGTAGAAATATCCTGGGAAATGTGGAAGGTATATTCCCGGCTCTTTCCCTGGCCGCTTACGGTTACCTTTATATCTGTGGAGCCGCTGCTTACATCCGCCACAAAGCTTCCTGCATACGCCTGTCCATTTACAGTTATGGTACAGCCTTCCGGTGCTTTCAAAGCAAAGGTTACCTTGCTGGCATTCTCCGCTACCGTTAAGTTATATTTTAAGGTATCCTTTCGGAAGGCAGAAGGCCAGGTTACTTTTCCAGTATCTGCCGTGGCTGTCACGCTGTTTAAATAGGCCCCGTTGGTTTCCAGAGCCATCAGGTAATTGGAATCATTTTTGTAATAAAGGGTGCCTTCCCGGTCTGCACAGATGGTACTGATACAGTATTCCTGCTGGTCACTTGCCGGACGGAAAAGCTCTACGGCTGTTCCGGAAGTCTGTCCCGGTTCATCGGATAACATATAAATACCGCCTGGTTTTGCATTGTAGGTAAAGTACAGATAGACTCTTCCATCTGCCTGTCCATCTCCATTATAATCCTGGTTTTCGTAGGCCGTGGACAGAAGAGGCGCTGCCTGGGGATAGCCTGGAATGGATACGTTGTATGCCAGGGAAATCCCGGAAGCGGTTTCATTTAAGACTGCAAAATGGTGACCACCATCGGAATTGAACTGGCCACCGTTTCCGCAGACACCTACATAGATCCTTCCCTTATAAACAACCGGGGAAGCGGTTGCCATGCCGCCAAGGTTATAGCTGCTGGTGCTTCCAAAGGTGCCGTCTGCATTCATCTGCACACGGTACAGATACCCGCCTTTGGTGGTGAAATATACATAACCATTGTTATAAACAATAGTGGAACGGATATCCCCATGGCTTGTCATCTTGTCCAGGAGCAGTCCGGTGTGAGTGTTCACAGAATATAAAATGGCGGAATTGGTATCTGTTCCTTCTGAAGAACCGTCGTCGGAACCAAATACCAGGTAATCGGATGAGGCATAGGAACCAGCCCAGTAAAAGCCGCCCTTATGGTTGTATTTCCAGGTGCAGTGTTTAATTTCTATTCCTGTGGATGGATCCTCGTCTGTAACAGACAGACAGAAATAAGAGCCTGCTGTAGTCTCGGAGTTCCAGGTTCCCGTGTAAATATATCCATCCTTATACGTGATCGGGGAAAGTGTCTGACCACCCAGGGACTCACTGATCCATAAGGACTTTAAGGAAGTGGCACTGACTGCCTGAATCTGACCGCCTCCGATCTGTGCAAACAGCATTCCCTCTGCATAGGTAAGGGGAATCATGGCATACTGCATGTTTCCAGAGAGCTGTTCGCTGGTCTGAAGGATTTCCCCTGTGTTTTTATCCAGCTTATAGATAAACTGTCCAGACGCTACATAAACTGCTCCGCCCAGGATCAGTGGTGGTGTGATGGCAGCCTCCCAGCCCACTCCGATCCTTGTGTTCCATTTTAACAGGGTGGAATCCGCACTGGTCGGGGTACTGCTTCCGGTAATTCCGTTGTTCGTATCACTATTTCGGAAATTGATCCAGTCGTTATCCGTGATCTCCGGCTGTGTGGCATCCTGTTTTACCAGTTCTGCGGTAATATCGCTAACCTCGCCGCCGGTAAAGCTGCCCTGTTTAGAAATATAGCCATACTTGGAGATGTTCCAGGTATAAGCTTCTCCCTGGAGGATATTCTCATAAATCATCAGGGAATCGGCGGAAGGGGTAAGGCGCTCCCCATCCTTGTCATATACGCTGATGACCGCATCCTCCGGGGTTACCTGGAAACTTACTTTGTCACTTGTGCTTTTATGCACCAGGATGGTGTAGGTTCCTGTGGAGGTATAAGTCTTTTCTGCCAGGGCAGGATCCGCATAGGTGTTTGCCTCTGACATGGAGAGTGTCACTTTGGTATCACCGGTGTCTGCCAGTGGAACGCTCACAGCCGTATCTGTAGAAGAAAACGGAACCTCTTTTACTTCGCCTGTGGTTACATTTTCACTGGAAATGGCAAGCTGATACCAGTTACCGGAAAATGCCTTTGGAACCACCTGTAAAGAAGCAGTCGAAACCACTACCGTTGTCTCGTAGTCCCTTGTAGTTCCTGTGGTATCAAATTTGGGAAGGATATTTTTTGCCAGGTCTTTGTCGTCCGGCAGGTAGGCCTTGAGATCGGAAAGGTCAAGACGGCGTTCTACCAGGATCTGGTAAACCTGCTTGTCCCCTTCTGTTCCTGCGGTGATAGTATAAAGTGCTCTTTTGGAGCCATTTTCTCCGGCTGCAAAAACGGAGGCAGCTATATTGTAACGGGTACCATCTGTGTATCCGCTTTTTGACATTTCCGCATTCTGTTTTTCTCCGTCCAGTCCCGTGGTTTCCAGCTGAAGGACGGATCCCTCCGGTGCATTCCCTGCCAGATCCGCTGTGATCCAGAAGGATGCGGAATCCATGTTGGAACCATACTCTGCTACATAAACCTTGCCGCCAAACTCTGCGTCAAGATCAGACATACGCTTTAATCCTACGGTAGAAGCACCGCTCTGGCTGGTATATAAGGTCAAGTTCTGAAGGTAGCCACCCTCATCCTGCGCATCGGTTTCTGGCATGATGATAGGATCTGTCTCCCCTTCAAATCCCTCCTGGGAATCAGAGGCTTCAAAGTCCTCTTCTCCTGAAAAATCTTCTTCTGCTTCCCCGGAGGTAAACCCGGTAAATTCAGAAACACTTGCAAATGAATCCTCACTTTGTCCGCCATCTGGGTTTTCTTCAGGTTCTTCTAAACTGCCTTCAAAAGACCCTGCCTCGTCTGTAAAAAATCCATCCTCTTCTGCGGCATAAGCCGTGTTTACCGCATACACCGGAAGGTTTCCAGCTAACAGAGCTACAGACAAAAGTCCGGTCAACCATTTTTTCATTGTTGGTTTCATTCTGTTCTCCCTTCTTTTCTTTGCTTACGCCGTTATTTTTGGCTTTTTATTGTTTCTCTTTTTAAACCGTTTCTTCGCCGTTACAAAAAAGACGGCAAAACCAGTTTCCAATACCGCAATCACCAGAAGAAATTTTGTTGCAAGACTTGCTTTTTTGATTCCTCTTGTTACACTTCCCGCAAAAGATTCCTCCTGAGCCTGGTTCTTTCCAGTTGTATTTGTAACTGTGGTTTTGGTTTCTTCGGTAAAACGGTCTGACGCCTCACTTTTTTCTTCCACCACTGGAGAAGGAGCGACTTTTTCCATCACCTTCTCCCCTGCTATGGTATAGCCAGGCTTTAAATCTTTTGCATATTTTTTCCTAGTCCGCTCTGTCCACTTCGGGGATTCTATCTTTTGGGTATCAGCTGTCTTGATATTTCCAAACAAAGAAGTCTGTTTCTCCCCCTGGAGCTTTAAGGAAGCCTTAATCTCCCCAGTGGTTTTCTCCCCCTCTTTGCCTCCAGCTTTGCTTCCCTCCACCTGTTTTAAATTGGATAAGGAACCCTCGCCGTTTTGTCCTGGGATAGTGGCCTGGGACTTATTTCCGCCATGGTCGGAGCCATGTACCAGTTTTCCAGGGGTACCGGCTGTTTTTATATCCGGGATCCCCATGACTAAAGAATCACTTACATTTCCCGCTGCATCTTTTACCACGATCACCAGGTCTTTTTCCCCGGAGGATAATCCAGTCAGGGTAATGGTATTGGTTCCGGCTAATACCTCTGTTCCTTCCCCGCCTGTATCCAGGGAGGGTATCTTTGCACCTGCCTCAATCACCTGGTAATAACAGGTTCCTTTTTCAGAGGTCTTATAGACAGCAGAAGCAGTATCCGTGGAGATACGGCTGGCACTGATTTTTTTTAGTACCGGAGCTGTGGTATCGGTAAGTTTCAGGGTAATATAATAGTCTCTGGTTGTCCCGTCCTCTGCTTTTACCTCCAGGCGGACCTTCGCCTCTTTTTCCTGGTCGGCAAAAAAGATCTTCCAGTAGAGGCGGTCTTTGTTGTCTTTCGTTCCTGTGATGGTCTCATCTTTTTCTACAGTTCCTGCCTTGATACCGCTGATGGCATAAACCTTAACAGAAGCTTTTTCATCCTCTACTTCTGGCCAGATGTTCAGGCTCTGCCGTTCGCCATCGTAGGAAGCCTCAAATTTTTCCTTATCTGGAGCCAGATCCGGGCTTAATTTTAAGATTCCTTTTCCGTACTTGTCGGAGCTGGAAACATACAAGCCCTTTAAGGCTGTGTTGCCGCTAAGAAGGGTGATAGTATATTCCGTCACCGCAGAATCTGCCGTGATCTTCTGGTAGAATTCCTGGTACCCTTCTTTACGGACATAAAGTTCATACGCCTGTCCCTGTAAAAGAGAATACCGTCCATTTTCTTCTGCGGAAACCGGGTTTCCCTCTGCATCCAGGATCACCACACTGGCATCTCCCGGCTCAATTTGAAGTCCCACGCTCACCAAAGCCGGGGTTGGAGTCGCAGTCGGCTGTGGAATCTCGGTTGGAGCCGGAGTTTCTGTTGGTGCCGTAGTTGGCTCCGGAACCGGTGTTGCAGTCGGCTCTTGTGGAGTCTCAGTTGGAGCTGGTGCCTGTGTAGGCTCTGGCTCTACGGTCGGTTCCGGTGCCTGTGTGGGTTCTGGCTCCATGGTCGGCTGTGGTTCCTCACTTGGAGCAGGCTCCGGCTGTTCCGGTTCCGAAGGCTCTTCAGGTCCTCCTTCTTCGCTTTGTATCATCACTTCTTCTTGCTGTGCATATATCTCATAAGGAACACTTCCGGCAATCAGAGCTGCCGTTAGGGTTCCCATTACCAATCTTTTTTTCATTTACCAGTCCCCCCATGTCTCGCCGTTTACTCCGCCGCCTACGTCGGCACCGGAATAAAGGGAAAATCGAAGCCTTACCTCATCCCCGTCCGCCGGGAAATAGGAAGACATTCCAACACTCATGTATTCACCGTTCACGGAATACAGCCAGCCAGAGTCCATGGTAAAATCAAACTCTCCAAGCCAGTTGGAATCGTGATCGGATAACTGACAGTTTACTTCCTGCAAATGCGCCATCAGGTCATCCGGAATAGCCGCATTTGCGGAAATGCCGCCCCTTCCGATTGCTTTTAAATAAAAGCCGCTGGTGGCATCCCCATTGTTTCTCCAGTCAAAGCCTGTGTTCTGCAAAAGCCGCAGCAGCACAGAGGATAACTGTTCTCCCTGGTAATATTCAATAGAGGTTGCCGGAAGGATGGTTCCAAGCCCTACCGTACCCGCTTCAATGCTGATGGTGATAGAGCCTGCCACCTGTGGACCTGCGTCTTCTCCCTTATACAGAGTAAAAGGAGGTAAGGTAGTGGCATAGCCTTCTTCGTCTGTCGCCTTGATTTCTATGGTGTTGGCACCTTCTGCCAGTTCCAGGCGATATGCCAGGATTCCAGCAGCCGGTTCTCCCTGGCAGGAAAGCCGTTCCCCATTTCCAGTTACCGTAAGAGCAGCTGCGCCCAGACTGTTTCCATAATGGTCGGTTGCCTGGATGTAAAAGGTACGGTAAGAAGCATTAACCGTCTCCCCATCGGTAAGATCCGTGGCAATCTTCGGGTAGTTATCTTCTACCGGTTCCTCTGGACTTTCCGTAGGGGCAGGTGTCGCAGTGATCTGCGGCTCTTCCGGTGCCGGGGTAACAGGTGGCAGATCCTCGTTCGGAGTCTGCGCTCCGTCCTGGTTCCGGTTATCATCGGTATCTGGTGTTTCTGATGGCTGCTCGGAATTATCGGGATCATCCTGGTTATCATATTCAATCGTATTACTTTGATTCTCTTGATTTTGGTTTGTATTGTTATTATTTTCTGGCGGCGCTTCCGTCACCGTCGCCTGGGGTGTGGGCGTTACGCTCTCCTCCGGCTTAGGCGTTGGTGTCACCGTCTGCGCCACTGGTTCTTTTGTCGGCTCCGGTGTAACCATAGGAGTCGGTGTCTCTTCTGGAAGAAGCTGGGCCTGTTCCTGCTGCTCTGCCATTTCCTCGCCGTTTCCATCATTCTTAGAACCTGCATAGGCAAAACCGGTTCCCAGATACCCTTTTAAGGAGCTGTCTGCACTGATTCCCTGCACCGGGTTTGGTACTGCCTCGGGCTCACTTTTTAATACGCCCTGTGCAAAAACGACAGCAGCCAGAAAAAGCACTGCCACAGGAATGAGCGCTGCCAGTATTTTTCTTTTCTTTTTTTCTTTCATAAACAGCCTCCTTTCCTGTCAATAAAGTCTTTCAATGTATTTCATGATCCATCTGTCATACCAGCTTGCAGATGCTTTTAATTCCTTTTTTAAATGCCGGATACAGCTTGCCGTATCATGGCGTTCGGAGGCCGATACCGGATGGGGGCTAAACGCTGCCTTTTGTCCAATCTTTCTTACTCTTTCATAGAGTAATGTGGTCTCATCTGAATACTGTGTGCCATGCTCGTATAACGCTCTGGCATAACCAGCCATCGCCCGGACTGCCAGTTTGGTGTCCTGGGAGGCAAAGCACTTTCTTCTCTTTCGGTTCGTAAACGCTCTTAAGAATATCACCGTCAGGATAAACAGAAACATAAACGTATCAAATACGATCAAAAACAGAAGGAGGAATTTCTCGATTCCAAACAATGCCAGCTTCAGGCTGAAATTGGTACGGATGTTCTCTTCCACTGGCGGCTGTGATTCTGTCTCCGGGATCGAAGCTGCCAGTTTTCCTTTGGCTTCCAGTCCTGTTTTTAAGTTGGCTTCCTCCATGACGCCGTAATAGGAAGGTGTCATTTCAAGAGGGATCCAGCCAAGCCCGTCCACATAGATCTCCGTCCAGGCATGTCCGTTGGTGCCTGGGATTTCAATGGTGTCCCCAGCCTGTTTTCCTTCTATATCCTGTGGGGTAATTAAGTACCCTTCTACATAACGTGCCGGAATGCCATAGTAGCGGAACATCAGAGCCGCTGCTGTCGCAAAATGAACACTGTGTCCGATCTTGGAGGTGGTTAAAAAATTCTCTATAAAATCCCCGTCTTCTGAAAATACATCGGTCTGGGAGCTGTAGGTCATGTTCTTTTCCAGATAGGAACGGATCCTGGTGATGGCCGTATAGTAATCGGTATGTCCCTCGTCACGGTTTCCGCCGTCTCCAAGTTCCTTTTGAAACAGGGTTTTTAAGGACGCTGGAAGAGCGGTATCTTCCTGATAAACAAAGGTATTGTAATAACTCTCCTGGCTTCGGTAGGAACTGACGGCATCCGCGCCGCCATCCCCTGCATTATTTCCAGCGGTCAATGTCTGATAGACCTTTGCCCCAAGGGTGGTAAAATCACTTACCAGATTTCCAAGGGAGGAAATGCGGTAGGTTCTTTCTCCAAACAGTCCTCTGGCGTACAGGGTGCTGTCCGCCTGGGCGTTTTCGCCTGTGTAGCCGTCTGGCAGACCTGAGAGCTCATACGGGGTATAAAGGTATTTACTGCTTGCCGTTTTATTATTTATCGAAATGATTCCTTTTTCACTGGAGAGGGAATCGTCCTGGATCAGATTTCTTGCATTTAGAAGCTGGGTTTCTCCATAAAAGCCCTCCTGGTGAAGCCAGTAATACAAGTCTTTTTCTTCATAGGCCTCTTCCGTGGAAATCTCCGTCCAGGAAGAGCCGTCATAAACGCTTCCCACAAAGCCACGCAGATACAAAGAAGCCGGATGCTCCATGGTAATTTCAAGTGCCGTATCCGATGACGCACTCCAGGCTCCGGTCTGCTTTAACTTTCCATCTGGAAGGGAATTTGCCCCCTGCCCTTTGTAGCGGAGCCTGGAAAGTCCACTTAATGCCTCTTCTTTGGCATTTGCCACAAGCTGGGAGTCCTGGTACTCATTCTTTGGCACCAGGCTTTGAAGGAACACACCCCCGAAAACGGAAACCAGAAGAAGACCAAATGCCCCGGCAATAAAAGCGGACACATCGGCAGCGTTACCTAAGTTTCCCCCTTTATTTTTCGTCATGTAGTTTAATTCTAACAGGGTTCCAGCGTAAAAGCAAAGACAAAGCCTGGTATCTGGAAGCAGGCTGGTTTTTACCAGAACCACCGGAAGGACTGCCGCAAAAAGAAGAAGCAGCACATACCACCGAAGCTTCAGGATTAAGAAGCCAAGCAGCCCACAGGCAATGCCAAGGAAAATAAAAGCAGCCAGCTCCCCATTTGCTTTTCCAGAATCCTTCAGCTGGTAGATGGTAAGATAAATCCCTGCTTTTTTCCCAAGAACATTTGCAAGCTGGTTCCAAAGTGAAAGGAATCCATTTAAGAGCGCGCCTGAAAAAACGGCCAGGCAGATTCCAGAAGCTGCACTTAATGAGAAAACCGCAGCCCAAAAATGTTCCCGAAGCCTGAAAAGAACGGCACAGAGAAGGGCGGTCACAGTGACGCTCACCAAAAAAGGAATCCCATTCACAGACGGAACCA
>ERZ825159.3091-NODE-3091-length-12425-cov-15.223444_pt1 | contig 12425 bp, 9 predicted proteins | sample MGYA00519932_ERZ825159 | MGnify/ENA primary metagenome ERZ825159 (study PRJEB31778, sample SAMEA3449191) | human gut metagenome | biome: human gut; feature: human-associated habitat; material: faeces | place: United Kingdom | collected 2010/2012 ...
CCGCCAAAGGGTCTTCGACCCTCTGGACTCCCTTTCGCGCGATTGAGTTGGTGACCTCTGCATACAGGTTTCGCGTGCAGCTTCCAGAGGGCAATGGAAACGGACGAAGTCCGCGGTCGCCCTCTGGACTCCTTCGCGTGCACTCCCATGTTTGTTGAACTGTATTGAAACTGATTTAGTTTGTGTACTGTTCGTACCTTCCAAGCAACAATACAGCACTGTAACATGGGAGGGCACGCGCCGAAGGGGTGGAGGGGGCGACCGGAAAGCCCCCTCCTCGCCTCCGCAGAGGCGAAACCCCTGCTGCAAACAAAATCCAATACAATAGGAAACAATCCTTCCAGCAGGGGGGCAGCCCCCCGGCGGTGACTGCCTTACTTCACCGCCGCCGCTTCCACATGCACAACCATCTTCGCGGAGATGTCCTTGTAGAGGCGCACCTCAATCTCCACATCGCCGACGGCGCGGATGTTCTCGCACTTGATGTCGCGCTTGTCCACCGCAACGCCGTGCTGCGCCTTCAGCTGCTCGGAAACTTCCGCGCTCGTAATCGAGCCGTACAGCCGCCCCTGCGCGCCGCACTTCACCGACATGCTGATGACCTTGCCGCGCAGGGCGTCCGCCTGTGCCGTCGCGTCGGCGCGGCGCTGGGCTTCGCGTTCGGCTTCCGCCTTGCGCATCTTCTCGACGCCCTTCATCGCGCCGGGAGTCGCTTCCACCGCCAGCTTCTTGGGGAACAGAAAGTTGCGCGCGTAGCCATCCGCCGCATTCACAATCTGATCCTTCTTGCCGACACCCTTCACATCTTCCAGCAAAATAACCTTCATAATCTGTATCCTCCTTAAATCTTAAAAATCAGGAAAATCATCGTCTTTTCGATGGCGGTCGTCGCGCAGTCCGCGCGGGTCGCGGATTTGGTCAACGCAGCCCGCGAACATCGGCAGAATCGGCACGAACAGCACCATCAGGATGGTTAGGAACCAGCGGCGGCCGCGCGTTGCACCCGCGCGTAGCATGGCGAAATTCTGCGCCGAAACGCCCTGCACCGCGAAGCTCCAGAACGCCACACTGCCCAGCAGCGAAGCCGCCAGCGCAACTGTCGCGTTCGTTGTAAACAGCTGCGCCGCGCTCAGAAGCAGCAGCACCGCCATGCTGATGCCCAGCGGGGTGGGCATGAACCAGCGGTCGGTGGACGGCGTGTCCTCCGCATCGGGAAATTTGCGCCAGCACAGCAGCATCCCCAGCGAGAACGCCATGATTCCTTTGACCAGCAGGTCAGGCATGATGGATGGCAGCGTTCTCTCAATCGTTGCGCGCAGGCTCCATTCCAGCTGCTGCAGTACATCCTCGGACAGCCACGGCAGCACGTTTCCGCCCGTCAGCGCCGCGAGACTTTCCAGCGCCGCCGTGCGTTTTGCATCCAGCGCCGCCAGCCCGGACACATACGCGGAATACAGCACCTGCGGGCGCGTCCGCGCATTCATCATGACACGCAGAATGTCATAGGACAAGCCCTCATACAGGTCGCCGTACGCCTGATAGCGCTGAAGGAGCATCATCAGCAGCGCAACGACGGCGGCGAAGCAAATCACCGCCCAATACATCGCCATGCGCGATTTGCGGAAGGCGCCGGGCGGCAGGAACAGCATCAGCGCGCCGCCGAAGAGCCAGACGCAGGCGGACGGAATGAGCAGCCTCGGCAGGAGGAGCAGCAGAGAAGAAAATGCGCCGATGACGAGCAGAGGGATGCTGATGCAGAGCAATGTCTGGCAGATTGGCGCGTTGCGGGTCGGCAGGGGCAGCTCCCCCGTGAGGGAGAGCAGCGAAAAGGGCATGAACAGCAGCAGAAGCACCGCCAGCGGCACGCTGCGCAGGCTAAATGTCAAAGCGAATACGATACAAGCGCCCATCATGTACCAATCGGGCCTGCCGACTTTGGCTTTGCCGTACATGCTGTCCTCACCTCCTTGTGTAGGCTCATCCATCTTCCTATTGTACAGCACAATCGCCAAAAAAGCAAGCCGGGGAGGCGCGGATGCACGAAAAAAGGAAGCGCCCGTCGCAGTCGCTTCCTTTATATATGCTGACTTTTTATTTGCCGCGCACAAGCGACTTGCGCTTTGCCAGCTCAGCCACCAGCGCTGCCGGCAGCAAATCCCGATGCGGCTCTTCCTGCGGCACAGCCCCGCGATAGACCGCCAGTGTCCGCTGCGTCACCGTGTCCCAGTTGTGCAAATGGCAGATGTAATCCGGCGCTTCCGCCTTGTACTTTGCCACCTTCGCCGGATTCGCCAGCAAATCCGCCAGCTTTGCGCGCAAATCGTCGATATCGCCGCGGCGGAAGGTCACGCCGTGCTCCTGAACGACGGAGGCGCACTCGTCGATGTCGCTTGTCAGCACACAGCAGCCGTAGCTCATCGCCTCCATCAGCGAAAGGGGCATCCCCTCGACGTCGCTGGGCAGGACGTAGGTGTAAGCGTTGCTGTACAATTCCGCCAGCAGCTGCCCCTGCACAAAGCCGAGGAATATCACGCGGTCGTCGTCCTTTGCCATTTCGCGCAGCTCATCGAAATATTCCTGCGAGTCGGACGCGCCGCCCGCAATGACCAGCTTCTTGTCCGTCGGCAGATGCTTGTACGCCTCAATCAGGTAGTGTTCGCCCTTTTCCGGCACGATGCGCCTCAGATAGAGGATGTAGTTGTCCTTTTCCAGCCCGTACTGGCGAATCAGCTCCGGCGCGCACGGCTGGTAGCTCGGCACGCCGTTGGGAATCAACAGCGTCTCGCGCCCATAGGTGTCCGCAAAATACTGCTGCATGCCGTGGCTCAGCACAATCAGCTCATCCGCGTGGCGCACCGCCATCTTTTCGCCCAGCCTGATGCACTTGGACGCAATGCCGTTTTGCCATTTCGCGCGCGTCCAGTCCAGCCCGTGTACCGTCACGATGACGCGCTTGCCCATCAGCTTCGGCAGCCAGCAGAACAGCGCCGGCCCTTCCGCGTGCACATGCACCACGTCATAATTGCCCACCGCCGCGCACAGGCAGCCGAAGAAACTTGCGGAAACCGCCGCCAGCCCCTTCTTCTGGATGGTCGGTACATACTTCAGGCTGATGCCGTTGAAATTTTCGGGCTGCGGCTGCTGCTTGTCGGTTCGGTTATAGCACGTCACGGAATGCCCCTGCGCCACCATGCGCTTGGCCAGTTCCCCCACCACAACCTCGATGCCGCCATCATGGGACGGTACGCGCTTCTGTCCGACCATGGCAATTTTCATGTACTTCCGAGCCATCCCTTGCAGCCTCCTTTGTTGCTTGAAATTTCCCATTATGAGGGGGAGGGGAACCCCATCAGCAGCCCCGATGCGCTTAGATGTACGTTTCGGTGTCATCTGATGCACTAATCATACCACACACATGGGTTAATTGAAACGAAGTTACATCGGTTTTCCGAAATTCTTTCGATACTCCGCGTATTCCGAAAGTTTTTAGGAAAGACGGCGGCGATTTTTCACAAAATGCCCTGTCTATTCGCGTCTGTTTTTAGCCGAAAACGATATACTTGCGGTTCAAAAAAACAGCGTTATTTTATGTGTAAGAAGACCGTGTAACAACGAAGAAAAACTGGTTACATAGTGCAATGGCATGACGCGCGAACGAAACCTGCCAATTTATCCGCTAAATTGCCATATTTATGCTGGTCACCCTTGACATGTTGATTTTTGTCAGGTATAATTTACATATGAACAGCATCGGTGCAGCGCCTCTGGTGGATGCTGTCCGCAGCAATGGGTGTAGCCGGACGAATAGGGGAGGAGAGAAACCATGAAAACGAGTTGGCTCAATGGAAGCAAACGAATCCTGTCAGCACTGCTGATTGCGGCGGCGCTGATGTTTGGCTGGACGCCGCTGGGGGAAGGGAAGGCGCTGGCGGCGACGGATAAGGGGAAACAGTTCGCACAGGCGGCGATGCTGTTTGCGAAGTCTGATACGGACTTTGCGCAGGATATGTACGGCGCAAAAGGAACGGATAACAACCAAATTTTCGAAGGCGGCGCATGGTGCGCGGCTTTCATTTCTGTGGTTGCGCGCCAGATAGGTATTCCGACGAGCGTAATTCCGAATACGGTAAAGGCGTATAAGGAATACTGCCCCAGCACGGGGGAAACACACGCTGATTGGTTCCACTGCGTGATTGATCCAAATAGCTTTTCGGATTACAAAAAGTATGCTAAACAGTATGATCCGAACTATGTGCCGCAGCCGGGTGATATTATCACCTTGAATACGTATAAATCGTCTGAAGCAAAGGAACTTTCATCAAGTCTGTCGCACGTTGGCATTGTCACAAGTTACAATAGCAGCTCAAAAATGGTGACATTTGTCAGCGGCAACTGGAGCATCAGACGGGTCAGTTGTGCTGAAAGCTACGATACAACCAAGAAAGTAAATCAGACTTATTATGGCATTGTTGGCTACTATCATCCTGATTGGAGCCAAGTGGGCACTTTGCGCACGCCACAGGCGGTGACGGGGATTACGCTGAAAAACGGAAGCAGTGTTTTAAGCGAAAACACGACAATTACAATGAACGTGGATACGACGCTGAAAATTACTTCCAGCGTCTCGCCGAGCAATGCGTTTTACCCGAACCCCAGCAGCGGCGTATACCGCTACTTCTATTCTTCGCCGAATGTACAAATTGCATCGGGGTATACAGGTTTGTTCTGGCAGAGCAGCAATGAGAATGTTGCTATTGTGAACCCGGATACTGGTTTGGTTACGGCGGTTGGCGCTGGTACTGCAACTATTACGGCTTATGCGATTGCTGATGGAAAGAGAACCAGAGCGACTGCTGTGAAAAAGAGCTTCAAGGTTCAGGTGACGGGGTATCCGTCGCACGAATGGTACACCTATGAAGCCTACCACAATAGCGTTTCCATTTACAGCACGCCTTCGCTGCGAAGCGCGAATGTAATTAAAACAATAGCGGTTGGAACGGAATTTCGCGTTGATTTAAGTCATGTGTACGCTATGCGCGCGCGAAACGGCTGGGGATGGCTTTCGCCGGTGCAGCTGAATGATGGTACCACTGGCTATTGTGACTTGAACGCACACTACTACCTCTCGAAAAAAGACCATCCGACCGTGCGACCGATGAGCGAACAGGCAAACGCAGAATGGTGGAACTACAAAGTCGTCTGGGCAAGTGGCTTAAATTTGCGTTCCTTTGCGGATTCTAATGCTACGGGAACTGTGATCATGAAAATCCCGAAGGCTGCAACGGTTGAACTTGACCTCAATCACACAATGCGCGAGCCGAAATACGGCGACACGTGGGCATTTGCGCGCTACAAGCAGTCCGATGGCACATACGTCTATGGCTGGTGTATCGAGAGCGACAGCAACTACATGCAGAAACAGGATAAAATCGGAAACTCTGCCCACTATTCCGACTACATCATTGACGAAAATGGTGGAATCGTCGTGTATGCTGCGCCGCATTATGAGAATAAAATCGACGAGCTTACCAGTGCCGACGGCGTATTCCAGATAGATGTTGCCAACATGGTGTTTTACGATGCTTCGGGCGTTAACACCTATTGGGCACCCTGCCGATATACAAAGAATGGAAAGACAATAGAAGGATATATCGAGGTGCTTGCGGACCCGCCTACTCCCTGCGGCATTGACCGCGAAGGCGACTGGGAACGCTACGAAGTAACGAATGCAGCGGGGGCAAAGTCAATTCGCTATCCTGCCACGTTTGAATTGTCCGAACTCAGCAGCTACGACCAAGGCGAAATCATCTGGCTGGACAGAAACGAACGCGTCACCATCACCGAAAACGGCAAGCAGTACACCTTCATGCGCGGGCATGGGGATGATTTCGTTGCGGGCTGGTTTGATGTGACGAATGTCAACGAACCGCTGACGCAGGTTGACGACAGCATTGAGGAAGTCGTCTCTGTGCGCAGCGGAAACAGCGTCTACACGTTCTGCCGCGGCAATGTCTCGTGGGCGCAGGCGGCGCAGTACGCGGCGTCTATGGGCGGACACCTCGTCGTGATTGACAATGCGCAGGAAGATGCCATGCTGCATTCGACCATCATGAGCGCATACGGCGGCACGGCGTGGACGGGCGGCCACGCGAATGGCGCAGGCAATGGCTGGACGTGGTTGAATAACAACACGATGAGCTATCAGAATTGGGGCTCGTCGAGCGCGACGCCGACCAGCAGCCATACCGCGCTGGCAATCAAGGGCGATTATGAGGGATGGTTCACCTACCGTGACTGCGCGAACACATACGTTGACAGCTTCATCGTCGAGGTGGAGGAAACGCCGCGCGCGTGGTTCACCTACCGCACGAAGGCGAAGCTCAACATTCGCAAGTCGCAGAGCATTTCCGGCGCTGTCGCGACCACGACGGCGGTGGGCGATTACCTGACCATTGACCTGCTGAACGTCACAATGGATAGCAATAAGAAGTACTTCTTTGCGCCTGTGCTGATGGCGGACGGCTCGATTCTCTACTGCAACATCGGCGATAAGACCGCTATCGTCCCCGACCTTGAACCCGATGAACCCGCGTGGACGCAGTACAAAGCACTCAGCAGCCTCTACGTCCGCACCTTCCCGAACACTTGGTGCGATACGGGCGTGCTGAAAACGCTGGGCAAGAACACGATTCTGGAGCTGGACGTCAGCCACAAGCTGCGCGACCCGCGCTTCGGCAACGACTGGGCATACGCGCGCTACAAGCAGTCCGACGGCACCTACCTCTACGGCTGGGTGATTGCTGCGAACAGCTACGTCGAGCAGGTGAAGCAGACCCCCGCTTGGTACGACTACTTTGCGAATCCGGGCAGCACGATGTATGTCTACAAGACGCAGAATGTGGATGACACGATTGTCAAGACGTACACCTCCGGCAGCAGCTTCCAGGTGGACGTGAACAACATGCGCCAAGACCAGAACGGCTACCTCTGGGCGCCTGTGGCGGATGACACGGGCAAGGAACTGGGCTATACCGACCTCTCCGCGGCGCACGCAGGGAGCAAATCAGCGGCGATTCCGGATGTCTACTGCCAGTCGGGCTGGGCACTCGCCTATGTGCTGGCGGAAGATGGCGTGGATGTGCTGGCTGCACCGAATGACGCGGCTGCCCTCGTCAAGCACATGGATCGCGATGCGTACTTCTGGTTTGGCGCGGATGAAACCTATACCGATGCGAAAGGCAAAATCTGGACGCGCATTTACGCATCAAAGGACTACGAGGAAATGGCGGATGGCGGCTGGGTCAGGCTGGAAAATGGCGTGAACTACAACACCGTCTATGCACAGTGGTACGACACGGGGTGCAGCATTTCACGCAACGGCATCACCTACACGCTTTACGGCGGCTACAATAGCTGGAGCGGTGCAAGCAGCTGGTTCTCGGACGGCATAGACTTTAACGATGGCACAGCCGTCAGAAAGCACCTTGCCATCGTCCACAACGACGCGGAACAGAAGATTATTGAGCAGCTGCTGAATGCCACCTCGACCATTGACAAGGCGTGGATTGGCGCAAGCAACACAAGCGGCTCGTGGAGGTGGGTGGACGGCACGAATGTCCAGTACAGCCAGTGGGGCTACAATGAACCGTCGGGCACTGGAACGGAACTTGGCGTGGCTGCGTCTTTCGACGGCAGCTGGTATGCGCATGATGACTATCTGGACATCCGCGTTCAGGGCTTCATCACCGAGCAGTTCACGGGCATCGGGCTGCCGCAGGTGAAGCTGCCCGCGTCGACGTTCTATGTGGATGACGAGGCGTTCGTGGGCAACAGCACGATTCAGTCGGTCGTTGCGCCGGATGGACTGCAGGTCATTGGCACGCGCGCCTTTGCGGACTGCGCGAACCTGAAGTGCATCACCCTGCCGGACTCCGTGTCTTACATCGCGGAGGACGCGTTCGAGAACACGCCGGATGTCGTCATCTTCGCCAGCGTCGGCAGCTACGCGTGGCAGTGGGCGGAGAAGCAGGGCATCCCGCACGGCACGCCGTACACCGAGTAAAATCAGTGGGCGCAGACTTCCCCAGCGGGCGGTCTGCGCCTGTTTTCGCGGAAAAAACTCAGGCTCCGCGCAAAAAATCCGCCCAATCCCCCTTGACAAACCGCTTCCCCTGTGCTATAATATCCACGTTTGAAGCAGAGGCTTGCCCGTCTCTCACCTTGCGCGGCGTATGTTGCCGGGTTCACAGGCTTTTTCCCTTTCAGGCGGATTGACCGCCGAAAAAGGCGCAAACTGCATGTCAGCGACGGGTGGAGTCACCCGCCGCTTTTTCTGTGGTATGGAGCAGAAAACGCTGGCTTCAACGAAAATTGGGAGGTGTATGGACATAGCACTCGATCTGATGATCAATGAGGAAATCCGCGACCGGGAAGTCCGCCTGATTGACGAAAACGGCGAACAGCTCGGCGTCATGCCAACAGCCAAGGCGATGGAGCTGGCGGAAGAGCGCGGCCTCGACCTCGCCAAAATCCAGCCCACGGCAAAGCCGCCGGTGTGCAAACTGCTGGACTATGACAAGTACCGCTACGAACAGTCGCGGCGCGAACGCGAAAACCGGAAGAATCAGCGGGTCGTCGAAACCAAGGAGGTTCAGCTGTCCGCCACCATCGAGGAGAACGACGTTCTCACGAAGGCGAAAATGGCGCAGAAGTTCCTTCAGGGTGGCGATAAGGTGAAGGTGTCCATCCGTTTCCGTGGCCGCCAGATCACCCATAGCGAAATCGGCATGCAGGTCATGCAGGACTTCGCGGCCCGCTGCGCCGAGGTCAGCTCGGTGGAGCGCCGTCCCATGATGGACGGCCGTCATATGATTATGATCCTGGCCCCCAAGGCGGCAAAGGCTTCCTTCGCTGAAAAGAAGGCCGCCCGCGAAAACGCCAAGGGGAATCAAGAACAGGAATAAAACGGCTATCGCAGCTTGCCTGCGCCCCGTTTTATCAGCATTGGAAGGAGGACTACACCATGCCTAAGCAGAAGTCTCACCGTGGTGCTGCCAAGCGCTTTTCCTTTACCAAGACCGGTATCGTGAAGCATAAGCAGATGAACGCCAACCATCAGGTTCGCCTCAAGACCACCAAGCGCACCCGTCACCTGCGCGCTGACGGCATTGTGGACAACGCGGCGGAAGCCAAGACCATCCACAAGCTGCTGCCCTACAAGTAATTAAGCCCATTCGCTGGCAAGGAGGATACTCACAATGGCACGTATTAAGAGATCTGTGAACGCTCTGAAGAAGCGCCGCAAGGTCATGAAGCTGGCTAAGGGCTACTGGGGTGCAAAGTCCAAGCAGTACCGCGCCGCGTCCGAACAGGTTGCTCGTTCCCTGCGCTATGCCTTCAAGGGCCGCAAGCTGCGCAAGCGTGATTTCCGCTCCCTGTGGATCACCCGTATCAACGCCGCTGCTCGCCTGAACGGCATGAGCTATTCCACGTTCATCAATGGCCTGAAGAAGCACAACATCACCGTCAACCGCAAGATTCTCGCGGATCTGGCTGTGAACGATGCAGCTGCTTTCACCAAGCTCGTGGAAATCGCCAAGGCGTAATTGTCGCCCAAGCGTTTCATAGCACAAATTCGTCCGATGTTGAAACCGTGTTTCAGCGCCGGACGTTTTTTTGCCCTTTTTTCGGGGCAGGGCACTCATAAATTCAATGGTAGGATAGGTTCCTTTTTGTCCAGACTGGTCATCAGCACACTAACTAATACTATTTCCAGATTCACCTGCGCCATCTGCTTGCGCCTTTTTCGTTCTGGCGTCCGCTCACTCCATTTAGCGTAGCGCTGCTACGCTGCATTTCGTTCCCGTTAGCCAGAACGAAAAATTCGCCGCGCATCTTGGCGCATTTTCATTTGGAAATAGTATAAAAACTTTCGCGTGAAACCAATAAACATGGGAGACGCCGAAGGAGTCCAGAGGGCGATCGGAAAGCCCTCTGGAATTGCGACAAAGACCAGTTTGGAAGAAAAGTCAACATTGTTGGAGAGATAGAGGAAGCAAGGAAAGCAAAAATGCTCAAAAAGTACATTACCGACCTGAAACATGAATTTTCTGGCTACAACGCCGGCAAACTCCTCAAGGACATCCTGAGCGGCATCACAGTGGCGGCGGTGGCGCTGCCGCTGGCGTTGGCATTCGGCGTGTCCTCCGGCGCGGACGCCGCCGCGGGGCTTGTCACCGCCATCATCGGCGGACTTGTCATCGGGCTGCTTGGCGGCGCATCCTTCCAAATCAGCGGCCCGACCGGGGCCATGAGCGCCATCCTCATCGGCATCGTCGCCCAGTACGGCTTGCAGGGCGTGTTCGTCTCGTCGCTTGCGGCGGGCGTGATTATCCTGCTGGCGGGCATCCTCCGCCTCGGCAAGCTCGTCAACTTCATCCCGACCAGCGTCGTCATGGGCTTCACCAGCGGCATTGCGATTATCATCGCCTTGGGGCAGGTGGACAACTTCTTCGGCACGCACTCCGTCGGCACAAGCGCGCTGGAAAAGCTGTGGAGCTACACCAGCGTCGGATTTACCCCCAACTGCCAGGCGGTCGCCATCGGTTTGCTGGTTGTGCTGTTCATGGTCTTCTGGCCGAAAAAGCTGAACGCGAAGGTGCCGGGGTCGCTGCTGGCGATTATTCTGGCGACCATCGTGACCGAAATCGCGGGTTTCGATTCGCTGGCGAAGGTGGGGGACATCCCGAAAAGCCTGATGCTGGACAACCGCCTGAACCTCGGCGCGGTCAACCTCGACATGCTCCAAAACCTCGTCAGCCCGATTGTCTCCATCGCCATGCTGGGCATGATTGAGTCGCTGCTGTGCGGCGCGAGCGCATCCCGCATGAAGGACGAAGCCTTCGACGCGGATCGTGAGCTGATTGCGCAGGGCGTGGGCAACATCCTGCTGCCGTTTTTCGGCGGCGTGCCCGCAACGGCGGCGATTGCCCGCACGTCCGTCGCCATCAAGTCCGGCGAGCAGACTCGCGTGACCGGCGTTGTGCATTCGCTGGTGCTGCTGCTGGCGATGGTGCTGCTGGGCGGCGTGATGAGCCGCCTGCCGCTGAGCGCGCTGGCGGGTGTGCTGATGGTGACGGCGTGGCGCATGAACGAGTGGCACGGCATCAAGACGATTTTCAGCCGCAAGGTGTGGACGGGTGTCGCGCAGTTCCTGATTACGATGGTGTCCACCGTTGTCTTTGACCTGACCGTCGCCATCGTCATCGGCATTGTGACTGCGCTGCTGATGTTCGTCTGGAACGCCGCGCGCCTGACTATCGAAACCGAGCCGGTGGACAAGGTGCGTCTGGAGCGCCTGCACCGCATGGGCAAGCCGGTGGATGAATCCCGCGCGAAAAGCATCCTCGTCAGCTATGTGAACGGTTCGCTGTTCTTCGCGAACTGCGCGGAATTGAAGCGGAAGCTGCTTTCGGTGGATTTTACCGGCTGTGAGCACCTGATTCTCTCCCTGCGCGGCGTGTCCGCGACCGACATTTCCGGCGTGCAGACGCTGATGGAGGTGTGCGCGCTGATTGCGCAGAAGGGCGTGACCGTCTCGATTTGCGGCGTGCATGAGAACGTCGCGGGCTTCTTCCAGAAAGTCGGTCTGACCGACCAGCTGGGTGCGGCGGCGTTCTACCCGAACGCCTCCGAAGCGGTGATTGACACGCTGGCGCAGGAACAGGCGGGGGCGTGAGCAAAGAAACGCCTTGCGGGCTGAAATTCCGATGTTTGGGAAAAAGCAGCGTCATCATAAAAAGCCTCGATAAAAATCAAGTAACATGGAAGTGCACTGCGAAGGGGTCAAGGGGGCGATCGCAAAGCCCCCTTGTCGCTCCCGCAGGAGCGAAATCCCCCTGCGACAAGAAAAAACAAGTCACACAGGAAAAACACACGCCAAAAATCAGCATAGCGAAAAGAGGTTACGGGGAAAAATCGCAAATTCCCCTATCGTCCATTTTACCACGAAAATCCGCATTTGAAAAGCCCGAAAATTCCCCCGATTCCTTGCCATCCGCGTCATGGTGCATCAAAATAGGGCTGCAAAAGCGCATTTGGCACGCTTGCAGCCCTGCTGATTTTATTCCGCCACAATCGCAATGGCGCTGTAATTGTCCGCTTCCTCGTCGAAGCGCTGCGCATTGGATGCGGGAGAACGCGGTTTGGGCGGCGCTTGAGCGGAAGAAAGCGTGCGCATAACGGCAATCAGGGCGCGTCAGCATCTCCTTCCACATACCCCGTCGCCACGCCCTCATACGCATTCGTTGCCGGGTCGAAGGATTTGCGCGCCTGCACCGTCAGGCAAGTGCCCGTGAATCGCAGCAGCATATCCACGCCGCAGGGGGCATCGTCGATGATTTGGCAGCGGACGCGCAGCAGATTCC
>ERZ825159.3093-NODE-3093-length-12403-cov-13.392209_pt1 | contig 12403 bp, 7 predicted proteins | sample MGYA00519932_ERZ825159 | MGnify/ENA primary metagenome ERZ825159 (study PRJEB31778, sample SAMEA3449191) | human gut metagenome | biome: human gut; feature: human-associated habitat; material: faeces | place: United Kingdom | collected 2010/2012 ...
CCATGAGTACAGCCATGATTGTGGATATAATTCTTTTCCACTGTCTTTTCATTTTCGACATGTCCGCATGCCTCCTTATAAAATATTTTTATCTATAAAAAAAGGACGAGCGTTAAAGCACCTATTCGAGGAATCTTCTTCATCCCTCCGGCTGCTTCAACTATCGTCCTTGCTGTATTCAGTTTTGTGCATGAAAAAACCTCCACATTTCTGTAGAGGTCTTATATCGTTCTATTGAACTGATTCTATCATATCACACCTGAAATCCCATTTCCAGGTTTTCTTGGTTTTCTTGGTTCTGGATCGTTATTTGATAAATCCATGAGCCTTTAATAATTCCATATAATCATTATTAGGAATATAAGTATAATTTGCAAAAGAGCCTATATAAACATACCCATATGTCTTATAAAATTCATCTGCAGATAACTTTTTATTTAAAACTGAACCAGTCCATGTATACGGTTTTTTAGCGGTAACTCGTATATATGCCTTACCATCATCATCAACCAATTCACCACTTTTATTTGGAATATAGGCTTCTACCATTGATGTATTCTCTGTAGCCCCACACACTACATGCTCTGTCATGGTATCTCCACATACAGTACATTTATATGTTTGATCCCACTCTGACCATTCTTTTTCTACTACTTCTTCTACATCTGCATAGACTGCATCGTGATGAATTGTATCTACAATTACATCCTCGAGACTACAATTACCGTGATTAGTTTCATCAGAATGAACACCCCAATCCTCATATGTCAGGAACTGTTTCTTGCACATTCTGCATATAACCCGCTCCCCATATACCGGCTCATCGTAAGCATCTCGGATCTTCTTGTTGACTGTCTTGGTAACTGCAGCATGTCCTTTATAATTAGTCTTAACCGGTGATAAACTACTGTTCATAACCAACTTCCACTTACATACATGAGACTGCTGCTCTTGATTGCCATTCGTACCAGAATTCTGTTCTCCATCATTACCGGATCCATCACTATTATCGGAACCATTTTCAGTTACCTTTGTACATTTTCCCGATGCGTCAACCGTATACTTTACTCCATTGACTGTAACTGTTCCATTCTTCTTGATATTGCCGTTATTTGTAACGTAATAGGTTTGCTTATTGCTACCAGATCCAACCTTATAAGCTCCTTTTGTGGTAACTGGTTCGTTTGTGTCCGATCTAACAATTTTGTTGCCGGATTTTTTTAATGTCACTCTCTTTCCATCTTTATTAAATACATTTATATATCCACCTACTGTAACAGTCGTTTTGATCTGCACTTTTCCATTCTTTACAAATACAGATCCATTCCAACCATTTTTCATAAGCTTATCAGATACCTCACCTGCAGAAGTGATCTTACATGTCCCCTTTGCTGTTTCCTTATAAAGAACCGAGCCTTTTGTTCCTACATAGTATCCCCTTGGATTCGTTATACTGGACAATTTAGCACCCGAAACACGTTTCCAACCTGTTTTACGCACGATCTTATCTTCTGACACATAAAATGCTTTCTTTCCGATGGTAATAATCTTTCCATTATACTTTTCTAGGGACTGTTTCTTAAACTGACCATTACTCCACTTCTGATAATTTCCACCGGTAATTTTAAGAGATACTACACCATTACTATTTACATAGTACGCATACTTACCGGCTATCTTTTTCCATCCAGTTTTTTTCTCAATGTTCCCATTTTTATTCACATAAAAAGCTTTACCTTTGATGGTCTTTGTACTATTCTTCTTCACTGGCTGCTTCTTAAACTGACCATCACTCCACTTATAATATTTCCCACCAGTGATCTTTACAGTAACATTCCCTTTCGATCCAACATAGTAAGTGTATTTTCCGGCAACTTTCTTCCAGCCAGTCTTTTTATCCGTTTTTCCGGATGCATTCACATAGTAATATTTTCCATCAACTTTCTTGATCGTGTTGGTTGTTGCATATATTTCTGCATCCGTTGCTGCGGATACTGTCATACCGGAAAACATAGACAGGATCATACATGCAGCTATTAATAAAACAACTAATCTTTTACCCTTATTCTTCATCATAGTAAACACCCCTTTTTCTTACCTACTCTATCTACTTCTATGCTTCGGTTTCATTTTTTGTGTCAGCTCCGGCTTAGCGAATCTTCCTGGCGTTCCATCATACTCAAATTGCTTTGACAGGGAATGTACCTTGGATACATCCGCTTGATGAATCTCCCGGAAGCACTTTGTCAGATATGGATGCTCTTTTTTCAGCTTCTTTAACATATTCAAAACCATTATGTTGCTTATAGGACTTTTACTCATATAAACACTGCCTTCTATATGTTTCCAGCCTTCTTTTTCCATAAATTTGCGAATATCTAAGTATGCCTTGATATAATTACTCTTTCCAAGTATTGCCTTTGCGACTTTGGTATCTAAATCAAAAGAAATTTGTTTTTTTGTTATTCGCCTACTATCTTTTTCTGTTCGTGTTTCCACCATTTTTTTGTTTCCTCAATACAATCTTCTACTTCACCATCTACATCAAATGTCCATTCATCCATATAATCTATATAATGCGGATCTGCATCTGTAATATCCGGTACAGCCATACCAATAACACACATAGCATCTTCTCCATCCTTGACAAAGAATCCATGTTCTGGCTCTGCTATATCATACTTTTTTGCGTGTTCCCGCATCGGCTGCAACAGTTCTTCTTCTGTCTTTCCTGCCTGTTTCAATTTTTCCTGATTGAACACAAATTTTAAAGTTACCATTATTTACTCTCCTTTCCGGCTTTTTTATTTTCCTGATCCATATATTTCTGAATAGCTTCTGCTACCGCAGCATTTAAAGACTTTTTATGCTCTATTGCATATACCGCTATCTGACGATGCAATTCTGGTGGTATTCGGACATTAAATGTACCTTTATACGGCTGTTCAGGAACAATTCCCTGTTTCTCACAGTCCTTGATATATGAGACAACCTTATCTCTAAAGGCTTCTTCCAGTTCTGCCAAGGTATCTCCTTCATATTCAATATCCTTTTTTATACCAATCACTTTTCCGATTAAGCATTCCTTTTTCTTGCTATATTCTACAGTTCCATTATACATATCACATACCAACAAATCACTCATTAGACGATCCTCCCTTCTAATCTATTTATAGTATACCATATCCGTTACATAAACGCAACTATTTTTAGTTGCGTTTATGATTTTTCGGAACTTTTTGGGAACTATTTGGGATTTTTCGGTACAATTCGGAACTTTTTGAAATCGTTCGGAAAATTTTGATACCATTCGGAACTTTTCGGCATCTGTATATTGTAAATAAAAAAACTCCACATTTCTGCAGAGGTCTTATATTGTTCTATTAAACTGATTTTATCATATCACACCTGAAATCCCATTTCTAGGTTTTCTTGGTTTTCTTGGTTCTGAGTGCTTGTATGTAATCCTAATTTATTATATAGTTTCTACAGACATCTTTTTATGCCTTCTTTTCAATGAGCAGCTATTATAGAAAGTTTCTATCCCCTCATACTTCTATAATAGCTGTTTTTTTGCTGTTAAGAAAAAACTATCGGGATTGTATTTTTCGATCTGCTTCTTTCTTAACTGCTGGACTATCAATCTTTGATTTTTCGGTCAAATCTACGTCAACCGTCTTATCGTTTTCCAGATCCAACAGTGCATTCAATTCCGCCTGACGAATCAGCTTATCATGCAATTCCTTTTCATACATAAACGGCTTCGCATATTCAGCCTTTGATGTTTCCAGATCCTTTTTATATGTTTCGATTTTTTCCTCTAAAACCGGAACCTTATCCGGAAGTGCATTGAATATATTTTCAAGACGAACCATGTTACCAACGGCTGAACCGGACAATTCTCCACAATAAGTTGACTGTCCCTTTAGGATTATATTTTCAAATCCATTCTTCTCTACATATACGTCAAAGCCCCGGAACTTTCCTACCATCTGATTCTCACCGATTTTTACTTTACTTGCAGCAACAAGGAACTGCTTGCCTGCATCGGCACGTTCCGTAAAAGTAAATCCATTGATCTCAATAGAAAAAGCATCCGATTCGATCAGATGCTTGCTTCGGGTATCCAAATCTTTCTTCACAGCAGAAAGCTTTTCCTGCGCTTGTGCGATCAGCTTTGGATACCGGATCATAAAATTATCCTGTAAGGTATATTTCTGATTATCATACGATGCCTTTAACAGCTTTAAACGGGAAACATCATTGTCAAGTTCCATTTTCTCCTTAATTAATGGATTTCCCGTTGCAACTGCCTTGATCTCTGCATAGGAAAGCGTTGCTTCGTCGATATCATCACAGGATCGGCTGACTGTTTTGTTCGTCATAACCTGACTGATGAAACGCTGCTTATTCTCTACAAGCGACCAACTGTATGCATCAAATGTACCCTTTGTTACATAACGATAGATTGCTACCTCTTTATTCTCATTTCCCTGTCGGATTCCCCGTCCTTCTCGCTGCTCTATAGAAGATGGCTTCCAAGGACAATCCACATGATGCATCGCAATAAGATGTTTCTGCACATTTACACCGGTACCACATTTATCCGTTGATCCGATCAGTATCTTTTTCTTACCGGTTCGCATTTCCTTGAACAGTGTATCCCTTTGTGCATCTGTTTTTGCATCATGAATAAATGCAATCTCTGCTTCTGGAATACCATAATCGATTAATTTCTCTTTTAAATAATCATATACAGTAAAATCTTTACCAGAACCAGGCGTACCAATATCCGAAAAGATCAACTGACAGCCTATTTTTCCATCGGCATTTCCTCGTTTATATTCCTCCCAGACATTTTCAGCTACCTTATTCAGTTTTCCATCCGGGTTATTTGGTGCATGTGGCATCAAAAGCCTTGCATCCGTTCCAAGCAATCTTGCTTCATGAGTGATCTTTAGGAAATTATCAATGGATGGGTCTACACTTCCATTTCGAATTGCTTCTGCACGTTCTACAAATTTCTCCATAACTTCCTGTACAAAATCATCAGGCTGGCTTTCGACGATAATCGGTTTTCCACCACGGATAGCCGGCACATCCAGATCTAACATCTCTGCCGTCTGTACATCTGCTACTTCCCGGAATGTAGTCATAAGTTCAGGCAAATTTGTAAACTTATTAAATCTGCTTTTAAAACGGAAACCACTTCCCTCTACTGTAAGCTCCAAAGCCGTTGTAACTTCACCAAAGTTCGTTGCCCATTCATCAAAATGCCGAATACCACGTTCCTCCAGTGCTCGTTTCTGCAAGAAGTTCTGCATAACATACATCTCACACATGGTATTGGATATTGGAGTACCGGTTGCAAATACGATTCCTCGGTTATTATTAATTTCTTCAACATACCGACATTTCAAAAGCATATCCATGGCTTTCTGAGATCCGGAACTGCTGATACCTGATACATTGTTCATTTTGGAAAATACCGCAAGGTTCTTAAAATTATGTGCTTCATCAACCATGATCGAATCAATTCCAAGTTCCTCAAATGTGATCAGATCATCCTTTCTGGTTGTATCTGTCAGCTTATCCATCTGTAACTGTAACTGCTTCTTCATCAATTCCATTTGTTTGATCGTCCAGCGTTCGCTCCGCTCCTCATGCATAGATTCCACTGCCGCTGTAATTTCATCGATCTGTGCCTTTAACATTCGTTTCCTACGCTCTGGAGATAATGGAATTTTCTCAAACTGTGAATGACTCATAATGATGCAGTCATATTCACCTGTAGCAATTCTTGAAATAAACTGTTTTCTCCGGCTCTTTTCAAAGTCATGTTCTGTCGCTACAAGAATATTTGCAGCAGGATACAATTTCATAAACTCACTTGCCGTCTGTCCGATCAATGCCTTAGGTACGACCATTACAGTCTTGTTAGCAAGTCCAAGACGCTTCTGCTCCATACAGGCTGCCATCATTTCATAACTCTTTCCAGCTCCGACACAATGTGCAAGCAATGTATTTCCACCAAGCAGGATTCTGGCAACTGCATTTTTCTGATGTGGACGTAGCTTGATCTCGGTACTCATGCCAGGAAATTCTAAATGACTGCCGTCATACTCTCTCAGCCTTATATTATTGAACGTCTCGTTATAATAGTCTACATAACGGTTTCTTCGATCTGGATCAGAAAACAGCCACTCCTTGAACTTCTCCTTGATCAGGTTCTGTTTTTCCCTTGCAAGCATGGTTTCTTTTTTATTGATCTCATAATGATATTTTCCACCCTCATCATCAATGCGATCTCTGACCGTAACAGTCTTTAAGTTTAAGGTATTTTCTATGATAGTATATGCATCCATACGACTTGTACCATAAGATTTTGTTGCAGTCACGGTATATTTACCATTGCTTTTATTATCTATGTGCCACTCCGAAGTCATACGATTATATAAAATCCGTATTTTACTATTTCCCCGGGTTTCATTCCTGTAATACCTCGGTGTATCAAGCAGATCATACATAAACGCTTCATAATCTTCCGGATCAATCCATGTAGTGCCAAGTTTTACATCAATATCCGCTGCTTCAATCCGTTCCGGCTGTACCTTTAAAAGTGCAGCAACATTTCCGGCATATGCCGGATCTGCATTTTCAGCAGCCTGAGCAACCCGAAGTTTCTCCCGGACATTACCGGATAAATACTCATCAGATGTTTCCCATCCTGTTTCCGGATTGTTTATATCTGCTTTTATTGGATTCTTATAAATCACACCGGATAATTCCTGAAACAATATTGTCCTTTTTGCATCATAATCTTCCCCATCCGGCTGATAAAGGGAAAGCATATACGGAATATTTACTCCACCATATTCATTTACAGACAGATTTAAAGCTTCTATGGCTGTATCTACATGTGTGATAACTTCTTTTGCCTTGATTGTTCTGGACGAAAAAATCCTTGCTTTGGTCACAACACCATCTTCGTCAATTTCTTCCAGGCTGCATAAAAGAGGATAATCACCATCATTACCAAAAGCAGTTTTCGTTGATCTTCCGGTAATATAACCATGCTTTGCAACATATTTATCATATATATCATTTAAATGTTCCTGCATATTGGTAAGTTCTTCTTCAGAACAACCATTCATTTGCGCATCGATCATCTTCCTCACGGCTTCTCTGATAGCAATTAAGGAAGAAATGCGATCTTTTATTTTTTCCGATAAATCCTGCTTAATCATTACGGAATTTTCCCGGTAATATACTTCTCCAGAAAAAAGCGTATATGTATAATTTCTTACGGTTGGATCTGCCGGTATTACTTCCGTTTCATTTTTGTCTATTTTCTCTGCTATGTCACGATCTTTTATTGTTGCATGGATTTTCTCTACTGCAGCAATAAGTTCTGTATGAAGATCAAACATAGGATTATGATTCACACATACAGTTGTTTTACTGTCCGGTCCGTACATTCCTGAATCATACTCCATCTCTCCGAGAATCATATCCGGATGTTCTACGAAGTATGCATTTACAGGTATTCCATTTTCCAGATAAGAAAGACCTGTCCAGTCAGGATCAATATCAATTATTCGCTCTCGTTTCTGAAAAAATAAAATATCTGCTGTTACGGATGTTCCTGCCGAACCTGCAAATGCTGTATTTGGAAGTCTGACCGCCCCAACTAAATCTGCCCGCTGTGCCAAATATCTACGAACGCTGGAATCTGCCTTATCAAGCGTTCCTTTGGTTGTGATCACAGCTACCACTCCGCCCGGTCGTACCTGATCTAAGGATTTTGCTATAAAATAGTCATGTACACGGAAATTATATTTATTATATTTCGGATCATGCAGTTTATAGTCACCAAATGGCACGTTTCCAATGACAACATCAAAGAAATTATCGGAAAAATTTGTCTTTTCAAAGCCGGTAATGGAAATATCTGCTTTCTGGTATAACTGCTTTGCAATTCTGCCGGTAATATCATCCAGCTCTACTCCATATAACTTACTATCTGCTAACTGCTCTGGGAGCACACCGAAAAAGTTACCAATTCCCATCGATGGCTCTAATATATTACCACCTTTAAATCCAAAGGACATAAGCGCATGATACATAGCATCTATAATGCTAGGAGATGTATAAAAGGCATTTGTTACTGTTCCTCTGGCAGCTTCATATTCTTCCTCTGTTAATAGTTTCTTTAATTCCTCATATTCCTTTTTCCAGGTATCATTATTGGGATCAAATGCTTGTGGTATACCCCCCCATCCGACATAACCGGATAGCACAGCCTGTTCGTCCGGTGTTGCAAGACGCTGTTCTGCTTCCAGTTTTTTAAGAAGCCTGATTGCAGAAACATTATCCTTGAATCTTGTTTTCGCCCCTCCCACACGATCAGTCTGACTGGATATGTGATAATTATATGGTACATCTGCTACATTCTGATCAGCAGCTTCTGGTGTGACCTCATCAGATTGATCACCAATTTCATCCAGAATTTCTTCTGCTGTTACATCTTCAAAATCATTATACTCTGCCGGCATTTCAAAACCATACTCAGCTATCATTGCAAGACGTTCTTCTTCATCAGTAAGTAGACTGTTCTCATTATAACTCAGACTGTTATAGCTATCTGGCTCATCTGGTATTGCAAAATCATCAAAATCTTCTTCTGATATATATTCCTCAGGTTCTTCTATATCTTCAACGATCTCAAAATCGGATTCTTGTAGATAATTTGCAGTCATAATCAATGCTGCTATTTCCGCTTCTATCTGATTCCAGCTTAAAGATGCAGAATTATCTCCTTCTGCATCTCTCCATTCTACCTTAAATTGATTGCTAAACGTATCAAATCCGGTGAATCCATACTCACCCGATTCAATCAATCCAGAACAGCCACATAATCCATATTCCTCTTTAATAGCTGCTACAATTTCTTTCTGTGACGATAGATTCTGATAAATACTAATAATTCTACTCTTACCACCAATAGTTAATGGTCCTTTTTGCAAGGCTTCTACCAGAATATCATGTGGAACTTCCTGCATAACATGGACTGTTTTCGTGGCATAAAAAAGAGGAGCATCGGTTTTATTCCGATCTACTCCTCTTTCTTCTGTTTCTTCTATATTGTTTTCGTTAGCTTCTTCTATCGAACCTGATTCACTATCTGATTGATCACTACTTCCTCCGCTACCATTCGTGCCTGTGTCCGAAGCTGCCATGTCTCCATGAAGTCGCCCGGATGATCGATTGGATGCTTCTTGATATAATCCGTCTCCAACTGATCCAGAAGTTCGTTCGCTTCCCTGTCCACTTCCCGCATAATCTTCCCAAGCTGGGTAAACTCCACGTACAGGTCGTACTGCCACGGATCGTTCTCCTTCAGATATCTCGCTGCCATCCGTCCGTATTTCCCTAACGTCTGCAACATCTCCTGTTCCGACGGTTCGTGAATGTCCGGATAATACAGTTCGTCCTCTCCCAATGTGTAATGAATCCCGGTTCTCGGATCGGTGTATTCTTTCGCTAATTCTTCCATAATCAATTCCCTCTCTTTCCATTCTCTCTATGTTATAATTGACTGCCCGCAATATTGGTCTGGATACGTCTACGACACATTTAAAAATAGCAGAAAGTGCATTCCCCGGCACACGATGGATTCCGCTCAGATCACTATCTGTTTGAATTCCACAGCGTGATTCAAGCAAATAGGTAATGCTACTTTTTACAAATTCCTCACAGCCAGACAACCGCTCCATCATTTTCATATATTCAGGATGCTTCATAACTTCATCCGCTTTTTTCTGTAAAAATTCAGATAATAGCTGATCCTCCGGCTCTCCGGAATCCTGTACATACCCATGCTGATCGAGATACGCTATATATGCAGCCTTTTTCCCCGATAAATCCCAGGTCAGATTGATATCTGCTCCTTCTGTATCTGATATATCAAATACATATTTATTTCTTGTTAAATCAGATACACCAATATAAATGCCATGCGTTCCTCTCTTTACATACCGGTTAACCTTTTTCCACGATTGAAAATCTGCTACCAGAGTTGCATCCGGTTTTTGATTATAAAGAAATACTATGTTCTTTGCGGAATACCGATAACATCTGCCTGCAAGTTCCAATAACTCTTTCCACTTCGTGACAGCCAGTTTATCTTTTAACAGATCCCGTAAAATCTCTGCTGCTCTTTCTTCATCCTGCATATCTTTCCTCCTTATTGTAACATACTTTTTCTGGTTTACATAATGCTTTCTTGTTTTTCAATAAAAATATTTTTTACACTGCTTGACCGAATATTAATCTTTTTCGATAGTGCAGCTAACTGTTCTGCGCTTTTTGCAAGTTGGTCAAATTCTACATCTTTATCTTCCTGATTCAAGTGGCTAATTCCATAGCAGACTACATGATCACGCAATTCTTTTGTCTGCTGCAGCATGATCTGTAAGTCCAGTTGATTTTTTTCCAGTGCTTCCATAACCAATTTACTGTTGATCATAAATATCACCTCCCAGCATCATTTCATCATAAGTTGGATTATAATAATCTTCTGGTGGCTCCATTTTTACTTTTGCTGTGCTTTTCTTTTTTCCGCTTTTTGATGGTGCTGCCATAACCGGCGGTTGTGCTGCAGATACCTTCTGGTGTTCTTTTTCTTCTTTCGTAAGGATAATTTCTACGATGGACTTCATCTGATCTGCCGGTAAATGACTGTCAATCAATTGCTTAATAATACTTTCATCCAGTTCTGCTTTTACGCACACTGTAATGATTTTTAGCTGGCTGGATGTAAGTTTTACGGAAAGTATATATTCCGCCAGATCGAAATTTGATGGAAGTGGCTGCTTTTCAAATGATTTTGGAACAAAAACCGGCTCTTGTTCTTTCTCTTTTTTTCTAAAACGAGATAGAAAACCTTTATTTTTCTCCTGTGCCTGTGACACTGTAATTTCTCCGGATGCGATCATTTCCTGTCGTATCTTTTCTCGCATTTCCTCCTCTTTTCGCTTTTCAATCTCAAGTTCAATGATCTTTTCCTCATATTTCTTTTTTGCTAATGCTTCCACCTGCGCATCATATGCTTTCTGCTGTTCCTGTTTTTTTAGATCTGCTGATGTTTTATCCGCTGATATGGATATCTGCCTGTTTAACTCATCAATTTCCTCTGCCTGCTGCATATTCATCTTTTTCAGATTAGCATTTTCTTCCTGAAGCGCTGCTATCTTATCCTTATCCTGCTGCATCGATGCTGTTACATGCTCCTTGAAATATGTCATATCTTCCTGACACGACCTTAAAGCATCCCGAACGACATCTAATGCATTCTCATAAACTGCATCCGGTTTGTTTTGATACATTGTCAGCATCTCCGGAATATTCAGCTCCGGAGGAAGCAGATCTGCCAGGTGCTCCCCCTCTAACCCCGCAAATTGTGCAAACTTTATAATTTCCATTTGCTTAAACGTATGCGCTGCATCTGCAAATAAATTGATCTGCTCCTGTGTCAGATTCAGATAATATGCACCTATTATCTGTTGCTTGATTTGATCCCATGTAAGTCCATCCGGGTGCTCAGATTCTTCGAATACTTTCTGTCTTGATTCCAAATACTCTTTAAATGGCATTTCGTTTTGTTCCATGTGCTCCTCCTTTAATACATAAAATAAAAAAAAGAAGATATATACATAATTTTGTACATATCTTCCTTCCCGGTCGGGTAACCGAAACGATATTTTATAGTCACAGATCTGTTCTGTGCTTTTTTACAAGTATACTATATCATGCTTCTAACCACATTTCCATGACTTCTTGGTTTTTCTGGTTCTGGGATTTTGATAATTTATAGATTAGAGCTACATTTTAGACATATTGGCGCACTCTCACGACATTATACCGGTATATTCCGGCGCTAATTCTTCCACTAGGTATTCACACTCGTTCATTAACTTCAAAACATCTTAACCCCATCGGAAAAAGCTTTACGGTTGCCAGAAACACATCGGATATTTTTTCTTAATTGCTGCTTGCCTATATAACATTGTTGCTTTTTCCTCCCCCCCCTGATGAACAAAGAAAGAAAAATTAGGCAAAAATGGGCATAATTCTCCATTCTTCATTCATCAGGTATATTTCTTCTGGCAAAGCCAACGGTCGAGGTCTGGCGTAAGACACCGTGTGCAGTATGTATGAATCACTTTGAAATATCCCCCTTCTCTGCTATTTAATCAGTTAAGAAAAAATAGTAAAGCATCCAGGACGGGCACTAGATGCAGCTTGTACAAAATATCCATCTGCAGATACATATTCTGTATGTAAAGTGGCTGCAATCCGTTCTCTATATAGTTGTCCCCTAGACGCTTTAACCGGGATTCCT
>ERZ825159.3096-NODE-3096-length-12397-cov-4.100308_pt1 | contig 12397 bp, 9 predicted proteins | sample MGYA00519932_ERZ825159 | MGnify/ENA primary metagenome ERZ825159 (study PRJEB31778, sample SAMEA3449191) | human gut metagenome | biome: human gut; feature: human-associated habitat; material: faeces | place: United Kingdom | collected 2010/2012 ...
AACCGCCGTACACGGTTTTGCAGACCGCTGACTAAGCCACTCATCCAAGGAACCAATATGTTTTTGTAAACATTCCGGTTTTGCGAGTGCAAAGAAAGATAATATATTTGGAATATGCAAATCTTTTTCTCTCTTTTTGTTTTCGGGGAGGTTTGGAGAAGTAAGGAAAAAGAGGTTACTTTGTCATCTATTAGCATAAACAATAAGATAATGACATATATTGAAACTGAAATCCTCGGTGTGTGGATCATTGAACCGAAAGTGTTTAAAGATGCACGCGGTTACTTTATGGAGGCTTGGAAGAAGGCGGAGTTTGAAGAACATATCGGCAAAGTGGAATTTGTGCAGGATAACGAGTCTTGTTCATCAAAAGGCGTGTTGAGAGGATTGCATTACCAGTTGGCTCCTTACTCGCAGTCCAAGTTGGTACGCGTGATAAAAGGATGTGTTTTGGATGTGGCCGTCGATTTGCGTAAAGGTTCTCCGACATTCGGGAAATATGTAGCAGTCGAGTTGTCCGATGAGAATAAACGTCAATTTTTTATCCCACAGGGATTCGCCCACGGTTTTCATGTCATGAGCGAGGAAGCGGTTTTTACTTATAAAGTCGATAACCCTTATGCACCTACACATGAGCGCGGATTGCGTTTTGACGATCCGACGGTCGGGGTGGACTGGAAGATCACGGAACCGGCTATCCTCAATTTGTCGGATAAAGATAGGAATGCTGCTTTACTGCAAGACGCTGAGATAAATTTTGAGTTTTGAATTATGAATTAAAAATATAGATATGAAAACTTACTTGATTACCGGAGCGGCTGGTTTTATAGGCGCTAATTTCATTAAATACATGTTGGCGAAGTATCCCGAAATAAAGATTGTGGTTTTGGATCTGCTGACCTACGCCGGTAATCTCGGAACGATTGCCGAAGACATCGACGGGGAGCGTTGCGAGTTTGTGAAAGGTAATATCTGCGATCGTGCGTTGACGGACGAGCTCTTTGCCAAATACCAGTTCGATTATGTCGTTAATTTTGCGGCGGAAAGCCATGTGGACCGCAGTATCGAGAATCCGCAGCTTTTTCTGGTCACGAATATATTAGGTACTCAAAATCTGCTCGATTCTGCTCGTAAAGCGTGGGTGACGGGCAAAGCGGCTACCGGTTATCCTGAATGGCGTGAGGGTGTCCGTTTCCACCAAGTGTCTACCGATGAGGTGTATGGTAGCCTGGGGGCCGAAGGCTATTTCCATGAAACGACTCCATTGGACCCACGTAGTCCGTACAGTGCATCCAAGACGAGTGCCGACCTGTTTGTACAAGCTTACTCCGAAACTTATAAGATGCCGGTCAGCATCACCCGTTGTTCCAACAATTATGGTCCGTACCATTTCCCGGAAAAGCTGATACCTCTGATTATTAAAAACATTCTCGAAGGTAAATCGCTTCCTGTTTATGGTGACGGGACAAATGTACGCGACTGGCTGTACGTGGAAGACCACTGCAAGGCTATCGACTTGGTGATCCATAAGGGACGGGCAGGGGAGGTCTATAACGTAGGAGGCCATAACGAGAAGCAGAATATCGAGATCGTGAAGTTGACAATCAGTACCATTCGCCGATTGATGACGGAACAACCCGAATACCGCCGGATTCTGAAGAAAAAAGAGATCGGTGCGGACGGGCAGATTTCCATCGACTGGATCAACGACAGCCTGATTACTTTTGTAAAAGACCGTTTGGGCCATGACCAGCGTTATGCCATTGATCCGACAAAGATTACAAACGAATTGGGCTGGACACCTGAAACTTCTTTCGAAACCGGAATTGTCAAGACGATCCGTTGGTATCTGGACAACCAGAAGTGGGTGGAAGACATCACGGGAGGAGATTATATGAAATATTACGAGCGGATGTATGGGAACCGTTAAGGTTCCCATACATCCGCAGCCTTTACCAAAGCTAAGTCTTTTCCTAATTCCGGCGCAGCTTCCTCGATCTGTTTGCGTACTGCGTCGCGGATATCTTTCCGGATATTCTTGCGTGTGCTGTCCAATTCCGCTTGCTTGGCCGGCTTGAAAATATCCTTGTATTTACATTTCGTGATCTTATATTTGAAATCATCCAGGTTGCCGGTGATGTCGATTCCTAATTTGAAAGGAACGGGCGATTTGAGTACCGATAGATGGTAATTGAATGTCATGTCCAAATTATGCGTTCCGCCGACAGCCACTTTGTAACGGTCCATTTCCACCAAGAATGGGAAGACTTCGATCTTATTGTCTTTGATGGCAAGGTCTACTGAAATACTGTCTATCATATTCCGTTTCTTGTTTTTGAACATCAGTGTCTTGGATATTTCGGTAAATGTTTCTCCATCGAGCAGTACCATATTGTCCCCGTGTAGATAGCAAGACGAGTTAATGGACGGCATAATGAGAGACATGGTCGAATCCATCTTGCAAGTAGCCGTGACCTGACAATCCAAAACACCTTCGAACGAACGGAGCATCGGGACTAATGTGTCGATGGAAGGGAAGAGGGCGATCAACTTCTCCACCTTCACATCTTCCATATCGAGGTCTAAACCGGCGGTTGCCTCTTGTCCGTTCTTAGCCCGGTAGACCATTGTCAGGTTCCCATTCCCCATATTGGATTGTATATTGAGCTTGCTCAAGTTGATACTCTGATCGCGCAGGACAATCTCGCCGACCACGTTCTCTAATTCCAGATCCTTGAAATCGATACGTTTTGCATTCGTATGGAGAGCCACGTCGAGAAAGGCTGGAAGAACAAATAATTGGCTGGTCGTGTCGGTTTCTGTTTGTGCGATACTATCTTGCAGCGATTCGGTATTGAGTTGTGCGATATTTTCATCACTGAGCATTAGTAGGTCCGTGTTTTCCCCATATTGCATACCGTTGTTGACTGCCTGCATCAACTGATTACAATCGATATAATCCGAATTTAGATTGAAATTTCCTTTCAACTTTCCTCCGCGGAGCATCGCTTTCCGGATCTGGCTGATCTCGCCGTTAAGGGTGAAATTACTTTTGCCGAGATGCAGGCGGGCATCTGTCAGTGTGATGTCGTTTGTGTTGAACCTCATCGTCGTCGGCTCCATCCATATCGGGAGTGGGAACATGCGGCTGAAACCGCGCATTTGTTTGAAAGAGATGCTGCCCCGTGCTTCCCATTTGCGCAGGAATTGACCTTCTGTTTTGCTACTGTCGCCGACGGCAGTTTTCCCGGCCATCTTCTTTCTCTTTTCTGTTAGATGTACACGTTGTTCGTCGGTCAGTGTGCGGCGTTGCCGGTTTGCCATCTGTAGGCGTCGTGCATCACGATAGGGAAGGGCCTCGATCGTAAACGAGCTTCCCGTCAGGGAGAGGCCTGTCCGTAAAGGCATACTGATGTATTTCAGTGTGTCGATCGAAATGACAGCGGCTGCAGTCGGGGTTAGTTTGTCGGAAGTGGACGGTTTGATACCACCTTTCAGTTCGGAACGTCCGGCCACGATCCAGACGGAATCGGCCGTTCGGGTTCTCAGATGGTTGAAGGCCAATTGCCCGGTCATCGGTATGACGGCTGTTGTATCAATAACAGGCGATGTTTGAGCAAGCATTTCCAATTTACTTATGTTCGTGCTGATTTCATCTTTATATTTGATATTCAGGCTATCTATTCCCATCGTCATCCGCATCAGGTTTTGTGATTCGATGTAAAGACTTTTCTGGTGTGTCGTGTCGATTGTCAGATAGGCATCGGAAATGAAAATATCCATGCCGAGTGACTGGCTGAACGCTTTTAGCTTGTCAATATTGAGTTTTCCTGAACTGTGTATCTTCCCGAACCGGCTTTCGACAAGGTCATTCACGGTAAAAGTGGTCGATAGGTCTGCATCCATTACACCTTCCACTAACAGCGTGTCCGGATTAAGGAATTCCTGTCCCAACCGGGTGAAGTCCACTTTACCTTTCATTCCGGCCCGGACGGCCGGATTTTTGAACAGGTTGGTTACTTTGGCCTGCATATCCAATGAAGTGTTGAGCCCTTTCATCGTGAGTTGTTCGAGCGAGACGAAAGAAGAATCCGGAAAAGGTCCGTTCAGATGGATATCTAGGTCCATTTCCAGTGTGTCGATACCTTGTTTGATGTCCTTTATATGATAGGAGCCGTTTTCTATTTTGCAACACAGGTTCGCATTTGGTACGATACTGTCCCCTAAGAAACCGTGAATGCTTCCTTCCATAAGGATTGAGCCTTCCGCTTGTATCTTATCGCGATTCTGGAAATAGGCATCGGGAATGAATTTCAGCAGATCGTTCATATCCGAGATTTTCAATCCCATATCCATATCGATACGGGTGTGTCGGTTTTCCGGAAAGTGGCGTATAGTGCCATCGGCGGTGAAAGGCAGATTGTTCACCTTCAATTCCGCATCTTTCAAGGTAGTCGAGTTGTAGTGTTCGGCGAGCACTAACCTGCTTTTGAGATGAAGTGACAAGTCGTTTTTCAATGTATAAGTTGGGTTACTGAATAAAAGGGATGAACAGCCCATTTCCAAATCGAGTGTATTGGCTCCTCCAGCCAATGAACCGTCAAGGCGTACGAAGAAGCCCTGCATTTCGGTAAAAAGGTCAGCTTGGCGGTCGTCATACGTGAAATGTCCTCCGTAGATGCGTACCTTTTGCAGGTCGATAGGCGGCAGGGGCTTTTTGCCTGCATCGGTCTCTGTCGAATCCGTCTCACTTTCGTAAATATCCCAGTTCGCACGTCCGTTTTTATTGACGAATCCATAGAAACGCGGGTTCTCGATGGAAAAGTCTTTGATGGTGATCTTACTACCAAAAAGGTAATCGAGTGGTTGCAAAGACAGGGTTGCCCGACAGAAAGCAAGCAGCGAATCAGAAGGAATCGCCAGTTCCTCTTCATGAGCGGTCGAATCTTCGGCTGCGTGCGAGATCAGGTGGCCGTTCGTCAGCTTCACGCCTAAATAAGGATAGGTTTCGAAATAGGTCAGTTCCACCCGTTCGCAATCCAAATGTGCATCGATGAACTTATTTGCCTGCTCGATAACCAGTGGCGTCAGTTTCTCTGGCGGCAATACTCCCCAGTTCAGAATGCTGAACCCGATAGCCGGGAGTATGAATATCAGGGTTATAGTCGCCAGAACGATGATCGTCAGTATTTTCTTTTTCCTTTTCATATTTATCTTATGTATGCTTCTGTCAAGAATTATAATATACAAAAGTATGAAAAAGCCGGAGATGACGAAGGTGATCTGTTGCCTTTTTTGAATAATCCGTTTAGTGCTCATTCCGTTTTGCCATTTGAAGATTGGGTCGTGGTTTAAAAAAAGATAGACAAAGTAAGATTAGGATCGCATGGCGAGCCCCCTTATTGTCAAAAACGATCTGAAATTGCAAAATCTGAGTTAAAATAAACGGTTTGCAGAGGTCTGTTTTCTGTTTAAAAGGTGGTTAGGAAAAGACTGTTCCCGTGAGGTGCGCAGTTTTTTCCCGCGAAGACGGTCTTCGTTGCCATGACGACCGTCTTTGTATAAGGGGAAGTCGGCATCCTGGGGCGATGAAGTCCGTTTTTACGGCGATGAAGACGGTCGTCACGGAAACGGGGTGCCGGAATCCTTGAAAATACCCTCGGATTTCTTTCCATATTCCTTGACTCTCCCTTTTGTTTCCCCGGATATCCGATTCTCCGGGAGTTTAGCTTTGTCAGAATGTCGGGAATTCCGGTAAAAAGATTGACAAACAGCCGGCTTTTTTATTTTCCAAGTGGACGGTTTTCATATATGCCACGAAAAGTGCCGTTTTGGTGTGTAAAGGTCAATCTGAAAGCGTTCAGCTTTTCGATTGAAATAGAAAAACAGGGGGATATTGTAAAATTTATCCTTGTGAAATAATAATTGACTTTATTTGAGTTCGTGCCTAAACAATGCAGATGTGCATTTTGGACAAATATCGTTTTGCTATATGTATTACGGTAAAGCTGTATATTTGTTGTGTTAAAAAATATTACCCGCAATACTATTCTAAAAACATGGGATAGAAATCCGATTTTGATGGGGTAGTAGTGATATTTTGATTATCTTTGCAATTGTCATGAAACATTTGCCTGATTGAGTAGTATGGAGCCCTAAACTAATAAAAAATATAAATGAACATGTCGTAGATGACCTTAATAGCAGATTGTCTTCTAAATCAGAGTTTCTCCGAAGTTAAGTATGGCAAGATTGACAGTTATGACACGTTAATGAGTTTGGTAAAGTAAAAAGTAATATATTTATGGATTTTCGTCTGAAAGTATTTCACAGCGTAGCCACGAATTTGAGCTTTACGAAGGCTTCAAAAGAGTTGTTTATCAGTCAGCCAGCCATCAGCAAGCATATTCATGAATTGGAGGTGCAATATAAAACATCGTTGTTCGATCGGGTGGGAAGCCATATCGGACTGCCCCATGCGGGTGAATTGTTGTTGTCGCATACGAAACAGCTGTTGGCTGCATACCGGCAGATGGATTTCGAGATGAACCTGTTGACGGATAATTTTGCCGGGGAACTGCGGTTGGGGGCAAGTACGACGATTTCCCAATATGTGCTGCCGCCTGTCCTCGCCTCTTTTATCAAGAAGTTCCCGGAGATAAAAGTCTCTTTGCTGAACGGGAATAGCCGCGATATCGAACAGGTCTTGCGGGAGGGAAAGATCACCCTCGGCCTGGTCGAAGGAACGGCGCACCAGAGCACGCTTCACTATACCCCTTTTATGAGAGACGAACTGGTCGTCGTGGCGCATACGGGCAGTTCATTGGCGGCCTATGACGAGATTTCGCTCGAACAGCTCCGTACGCTGCCTCTTGTCCTGCGCGAAAACGGTTCGGGAACGCTGGATGTGGTGGAAGCTGCCCTGGCGGAACATCAGGTGAAACTTTCGCAACTGAATGTGGTGTTGCAGATGGGGAGTACGGAAAGTATTAAGTTGTTTTTGGAGAACTCCGAGGTGTTGGGAATTGTTTCTATCCGTGCCGTGACCCGCGAATTGATGTCCGGCAGGCTGAAGGTGATCGAAGTGGAGGGGTTCCGCGCCGAACGGATGTTTACCTTTGCCGAGCCGCAGGGACAGAACGGGGGAGTGGAAGAAAGCTTCATCCGATATGCCTGCCAAAACTGGCGATAACCTGATGTTATACTCTATAAAAACATATTAGGAAAGGATAGAGGAAAAAAGCCTTACTTTTGCCACGGTTTTAAAAAATAATGGATTTTAAACTTGATTGAATATGTTTAGCGAAAAAAGGAGTAACGTACTTCATGGCATTCTGTTGATCGCCCTTTTCTCTTGTTCTGCTTTTTACATAGCAGAGTTTCCCTTTGTCAAAAATCTATCCTTCAGTCCTCTGATCGTCGGTATCCTGTTGGGAATGGTATATGCGAACAGTTTGCGCAACCATCTGCCTGAGACATGGGTGCCCGGTATTTTGTTTTGTACGAAGCAGGTACTGCGTGCCGGTATCGTGTTGTATGGTTTCAGGCTGACATTCCAGAGCGTGGCCGAGATCGGGCTTCCGGCCATCCTGATCGATGCGATTATAGTGGCGGCTACCATATTCATAGGTTTGTTTGTCGGGCGTTTGCTGAAAATGGATAAAGATCTCGCTTTGCTGACATCCACCGGTAGCGCGATCTGTGGGGCTGCTGCCGTATTGGGAGCCGAGCCGGTCGTGAAAAGCGAGCCGCATAAAACAGCGGTGGCCGTTTCGACAGTCGTTATTTTCGGCACTTTGTCGATGTTTATCTATCCGGCCATGTACCGTGCAGGCATATTGGACCTGACATCTGAACAAATGGGGCTTTATACCGGATCGACCTTGCACGAGGTGGCGCATGTCGTAGGTGCAGGTAATGTTATGGGAAAGGAAATTTCGGATACGGCTATTATCGTGAAAATGATTCGCGTTATGATGCTGGCTCCCGTCTTGGTGATGATGAGTTTTGCTTTGGCGCGTACCGCCGTGAAAGCCGTATCTGATAGCGTAAAGGAAACAGCAGCCGTTACAGCAAAACGGGGTAAGATCACAATCCCGTGGTTTGCTTTCGGTTTCCTGGCTGTGATTGGTTTTAATTCTTTTGATCTGTTGCCTCATACAGTTGTGGACGGGATCAATAATATAGATACATTTATGTTGACGATGGCCATGACGGCATTGGGTACGGAAACTAGTATCGAGAAGTTTAAGAAAGCCGGAGCGAAACCTTTCATCTTGGCGGCAGTATTGTATATCTGGTTGTTAGGTGGTGGCTATTTGTTGGCGAAGTATTTGGTTTAACATAAATTGCTTGATGCTGTGGTGAGGGAGTGTCTTAATAAATTATTACCTTTGTGCCCAAAACAAGAAAAATAGAGAAAAGTGGTTTCAAAGGTAACAAAAGGTATTATAATTTCGTTCTGGCTGCTGTTTGCGATAGCGGTAGGTGCTGTAGTTTTATTGTTTTCAGCAATAGCCAAAGGCTCGATAGGCTATATGCCACCGGTCGAACAGCTTGAAAACCCGATTGATAAATATGCTTCACAGGTCGTGTCTGCTGATGGGAAAACACTCGGTATCTATGCGCATAGCCAGGATAACCGTATCATGGTCAATTATAACGATCTATCTCCCGATTTGGTGAAGGCGTTGATCGCAACGGAAGATGTCCGTTTTGCCGAACATAGCGGTATCGATGCGCAGGGACTGTTTCGTGCAGTTGTTAAGAGAGGCATTTTGATGCAGAAAAGTGGTGGTGGTGGTAGTACCATTACGCAACAATTGGCAAAGCAATTGTTTTCTCCAAGTGTTGACAATGTGATGGAACGTTTGTTCCAGAAACCGATCGAGTGGGTGATTGCCGTCCAGCTTGAACGTTATTATACGAAGGAAGAGATCATTAATATGTACCTGAATAAGTTTGACTTTCTTTATAATGCCGTGGGAATCCAGTCTGCTGCCCGTGTTTATTTCGGAAAGACGCCCAAGACGTTGAAGATCGAGGAAGCGGCGACACTTGTCGGAATGTGTAAGAATCCCTCTTATTTTAATCCCAGGCGCCATAACGAGCGGACACGCGGACGGCGTAACACGGTTTTGGAACAAATGCAGAAAGCCGGCTATATAACGCAGGCGGAATGTGACTCGCTGAAGGCTTTGCCGCTCACACTTCATTTTAGCCGTATGGATCATAAGGAAGGGTTGGCTCCTTATTTCCGCGAATATCTGCGCTTATTTTTGACGGCGAAGAAACCTGAGCGTAAAAACTATCGGGGATGGCAGATGCAGCAGTTCAAGGAAGACTCGGTTGCCTGGGAAACGAATCCTGCATACGGTTGGTGTAACAAGAACAAAAAGGCTGATGGAGAATTCTATAATTTGTATACGGATGGTTTAAAAATATATACGACCATTGATTCCCGTATGCAGAAATATGCTGAGGATGCCGTCCGTGAGCATATCGGAGGTTATCTTCAACCTGCATTTTTTAAAGAGAAGAGAGGAAAAAGTTATGCTCCGTTCTCCCGTGATTTACGTCAAGGCGAGGTTGATACGATCTTTATGCATGCTATGCACCAGACAGATCGGTACCGTGCCATGAAGAAGGCGGGAGCGAGTGAGAAAGAGATAAAGGCTGCCTTTAACGAACCGGTCGAGATGCGTGTGTTCAGTTGGGGAGGTGCTATAGACACGACGATGTCTCCGTTGGATTCGATCCGCTATCATAAGAGTTTCCTGCGTACCGGCTTCATGTCGATGGATCCGCGCACCGGTCATGTGAAAGCCTATGTGGGTGGTATCGATTATAATGATTTCCAGTATGATATGGTGAATGGAGGCCGTCGCCAGATCGGTTCCACTATTAAACCTTACCTCTATTCCCTTGCAATGATTGAAGGTATCAGTCCGTGTGACGAGATGTTGCACGTGCAACAACGCCTGACCGATGAGAACGGACGGCTTTGGGAACCCCGTAACTCGAATAAGAAACGGATCGGTGAGATGGTTTCTGTACAGTGGGGATTGCAGAATTCCGACAACTGGGTGACGGCTTGGTTGATGAGCCAATTGTCTCCCTATACGTTTATTCGTCTGCTGCATTCGTTCGGATTAAAGAACGAAATGGATCCAGTAGTTTCGATTTGTTTGGGGACTCCAGATGTCTCGGTTGGTGAGATGGTAAGCGGTTATACGACTTTTGCCAACAAAGGCATACGAGTCGAACCTTTGTATGTGACCCGAATAGAGGATCCTTACGGCAATACGATTGCGAATTTCAATTCGCAGATGAGTGAAGTATTGACGGAAGATGCTTCTTATAAGATGCTCCACATGTTGAAAAATGTGATAGACGGTGGTACTGGTGGTCGTATTCGTGCCCGTTATGGCATCAAAGCGCCGATGGGAGGAAAGACCGGTACGACGCAGAATAACTCCGACGGTTGGTTTATGGGTTTTACGCCGAGCTTGGTATCCGGTGTCTGGGTCGGCGGTGAAGATCGTTCTATCCATTTCGACCGGATGTCGGAAGGACAGGGAGCTAGTATGGCTCTGCCAATCTATGGACTTTACATGCAGAAAGTTTATGCCGACAAAACGTTGGGCTATTCGCAGGAAGAGGATTTCGACATTCCCGAACAGTATCAGAATCCTTGTAAAATGGCCACCGAAGAGGAACGAAAACAGGCACCGGCAGATGTGGGTGGCATTGATAAGATGTTTGAATAAGAAACAGGCTTGCTTTTAAGTGCAATAAAAAATGCGTGGTTATGGAATTTTCATTTTATGGCCATGCATTTTTTTATTATATCCGTGTGTTTCTTTTTCATGACGGTGGAACCATAATCGGAATTTATTTGTTAGATTTGTATGTGTTAACTTTTCATGATATGGGATATGGAACGGGGAAAAGATAAAACATGGTAGACCGTCCGGTTGAAAGACTTTAACCGGGTAGTTTCCCATTATATTAAAATAATCTAATGAGACGAAAGATATGAATTTCAGAAATAAATATGTGCTGGCTATCGACCAGGGCACGACCTCTTCGAGAGCCATCCTTTTCAGCCATCAGGGCAATATCATCACACTAGCGCAGAAAACATTCCAGCAGTATTTCCCTAAGCCTGGCTGGGTGGAACATGACCCGAACGAGATTTGGTACACACAATCGTCTGCCATCAAGGAGGCTATGGCTAAAGCGGATGTGACGGATATGCATATTGCCTGTATCGGTATTGCCAACCAGCGTGAAACGACGATAATATGGGACCGGGAGACCGGCTTCCCTGTCTATAACGCCATTGTTTGGCAGGACAGACGTACGGCAGACTATTGCGAAGAATTGAAAACAAAGGGGTATGCCTCTCTGATCCAGCAGAAGACCGGATTGGTGATCGATGCTTATTTTTCTGCTACGAAGATACGTTGGATTCTTGATCATGTGAAGGGTGTCCGGGAACGTGCCGAGCGTGGGGAGCTTTGTTTCGGTACGGTCGATTCCTGGTTGGTTTGGAAACTGACCCGCGGAAACGAATTTATTACGGATATTACGAATGCCTCCCGTACGATGTTGTTCAATATTCATACGCAGGAATGGGATAAGGAACTGCTTGACCTTTTCCAAAGGGGCTGTCCAAAAAGTCGGATAGCCCCTTTTGCTATTGTTTATTTCGGTAAAAAGTATTATCTTACCGTTGCAAAAACCAAACATTATAGCAATGGCTAAGATAGTATTTAAAGAGTTAACATCCAACCAAAATGTACTTTTTCCGGTCAGCTTATCGGAAAAGATAGCTCCCAATCATCCCGTTCGTGTTGTAAACAGTGTTGTAGACGCCTTGGATATTAGTTGTCTGCTCTGGGCATATAAAGGAGGAGGTACCAGCAGCTACCATCCCCGTATGATGCTCAAAGTTCTGTTTTATGCCTACCTGAACAATATCTATTCTTGTCGTAAAATAGAAAAGGCCTTGCAGGAGAATATTCACTTCATGTGGTTGTCTGGTAATAGTACTCCCGATTTCCGCACGATCAATGATTTCCGCGGCAAACGTTTAAAAGAACACATAAAATCGTTGTTTTCAGCCATTGTTCTGCTGTTACAGGAATCCGGCTATGTCAGTTTGGATGTACAGTATATCGATGGTACCAAAGTGGAATCAGCATCCAACCGCTACACTTTTGTCTGGCGTGGTAGCGTGGAAAAGAACAAGGTAAAACTGGAGTCGAAAATACAGTCAATCCTTAGTGAAGTTGACAAACATATCGAGCAGGATAAACAGGAAAGGACACCAGATTGCTTACCGGATATGGATTCCTGTGGTTTGCGGGAAAAAGTGAGCGCTTTAAACAAA
>ERZ825159.3097-NODE-3097-length-12397-cov-3.802625_pt1 | contig 12397 bp, 23 predicted proteins | sample MGYA00519932_ERZ825159 | MGnify/ENA primary metagenome ERZ825159 (study PRJEB31778, sample SAMEA3449191) | human gut metagenome | biome: human gut; feature: human-associated habitat; material: faeces | place: United Kingdom | collected 2010/2012 ...
GCTGATACAACCGTGACCCTTGCGGCAAAATCACAGCTTCGCAACTTGCGGCCTGTTATAATTGCCGTGTCGACAAACGATGGTCTCGGCGCGAACGCAGCCAATATAGGGCGGCTTATGGCGCGGAAAAATATCTATTTTGTTCCGTTCGGTCAGGACGATTTCGTGAATAAAGAAAACTCGCTTGTTGCAGATTTTGAAATGATTCCTCAAACGATAGAGTGTGCCCTCGGCGGCAGGCAAATTCAGCCGCTTTTGCTACAGCGGTCGGGCGGATAATATCCGCCCTCCGCAAGGGTGGCGAAAAACAGGCGGCGGACGGCGCAGTGAGCGCGTTTTGCAATTAATTTAATGTGAGCTTTTTAATCAAATCGTCCATAACCGCATCGCGGTTTATGTAATAAACATACCGCGATTTCAGGTCGGCGGAGTCGATTTTCAGAATTTCTTTTATATCCGCGCCCTTGTACAGACCTGCGACAAAATATCCCATAAAGGTATTGCCTGCCGCAGTGGTGTCAATCGCCTCTGTTTTGAACGATGGCTGATAGATGTATTTTTCCGCATCCTCATAGACCGAGCCTCGGTGTCAATATGGTTCAGAGCGTAAAAATAGTCGAGGTTGCACGAACCGATATTTAAAACCTTCATAACATTTGCACCTGCTTTTTTACACGAGTTGTTTTGCACAGAATGTGCGAAACAAGTTAAAGCTCGTATATAATTATTCAAAAAATAAGGGTGCCGTATTTATATAAATTTCTCAAAACATAACTGTTTATTCTGCGGAATTTCGATGTATCCGTATTTAAATCATACATTTGTTTATGGTATGGTGTATATAGTATGTTTCGCTTAAATTTTGATATTTTATCGTTGACAAACAAAGCGGATTGCGGTATGCTTGAATCAAAGGAGCGATAGCAGATGAACCTTGAACTTTTATATGTAAATTCACCGTATGCCTGTGAACCGGGAAATGCCGTCACCACGCAAACCACCCGTATCACGAGATTGTTTTTTGCGATGCGGACTGTCTCGGAAAGACGATAATCGGCGGCGAAAATGCGGAACTAAAAATGTTGTTTTTATGCGGTCGCAGCGTCTGCTGCAAGGTCCTCTGCCAAATCGGTGATTGGGTCGGCAGAGACGGCGAGACAGTTCGCGTCAAACGGTACTCCCGATGAATCCGCAGGATAAACGCCCCTGCCGTGATTCATAAAATATTGAGCGAACGGACTGTTTTCGATTTCCTCGGTCGTTGCGTTTCTGACGAGCTGGCGCACAATCGAGCCGACAATCTCCAAATGCGCCAATTCCTCCGTACCTATGTCGGTGAGCAACCCCTTTGTTACCTCATCGGGCATTGAATACCGCTGGGAAAGATAGCGCAGAGATGCCCCGAGTTCGCCATCCGGTCCACCGTATTGTAAAAGCTAAAAAACCACAAAAAACCAAATAAAACCACATTTGAGGTCTTTTCTTGTTGTATTTATTATAAAAGATAAACAAAACGCTGCAATATTTTTGTTTATCTTTTATAATATGTCAAAAACGTAAAAAAAACGGACATCCCTAAATGGAATGTCCGCTAAATAACAGAACGCCGTCAAGTGCAAAAAGTGACAATTTAGATTTTTTTTGTTTATAATAATATTGTATGCGATTATATTGTTTTTAGTCAATGTTTAAATAACAAAATCAAATTTTGCTGTTGAAATATTCTTCGGTAACTTGAAGCTGTTTTCTTAGAATTAATTTCCATAGAAATCCTTTGATTTCTCCACTGCCACGTGATACCTTTGTGAATCTGATGCTCCCGTCAGTATCGGTTTTACGGTAAAAATAGTGGTCGGTATTTTTATACAGCTCCCACCCATCGCGTTCACAAAACCGTTTCAAATCCTTCCATCTCGGCATTTTATACATTCTCCAATCTTTGGAATATCGCTCAGTATGAGAGCTTTAAAAACATATGGGATTTCGGGTTTTCTGTTTGGTGCAACAGACCATACGTTAAACTCGTCATAGAAATTAATTGCGTATTCTAAAATTGCTTGTGCCAATTTATGAAGAGCATCTTTTTCGTTTAAGCCGTTTTCAACCAAATCAAGTTCGTTGAGAGAAAGAGTAACACTGCCGTCATTTTCAATATATTTATTAGCCGTAAATGTGTATCCTGACAGAAGTTCGTTTATAAATTCCATATTGGAAAGAAGCATATAATCGCGTGTTTTTTTAATAAACGTAGGTTTTTCGCGAATTACACTCTCAGAAACTTTGCTCCAATTCTTTCTTACATCCGTTGCGTTCATAGTCAACATATCTATCAACTCCTTACGCCTCCTATTATAATATAAAGTGTACAGTTTGTCAATAGTGTACACCTATATTATATGCAACAAACGAAAAAATATTCTTATGGTTCTATTGAACCAATAATCACTTCGACACAATCAATGCTACAACAGCCGCTATCACTCCTGTGGCAATAAACGTGATAATACTTGTGGTGATGCCGACCCTTATGGAGTTTACGTTTTTCGACAACTGTTCCTCAGGTGCGTGTTCAATCTCCGAAATTTTCTGCAAGAAGTTTTTCTCAGAGTTTTGCTGAGCTGTTGCGGTATCGTCTACCTTTTTCTTTATGTCGTCAACTTTTTCATCGATAGTCCCGATTTTCTGCGCCATCACTTCTACGGAAGAAGCAATTTTATATATTGCGCGATTTTCCTTATTAAGTTCTTTTAAACTCGTTTCGAGTTTGTCTATCCGATGCGTATTTGCTTTCGCTCTTTGTTCTGTTTCAATTAAGATGGTTTTTTCATCTTCATGCATAACTGCCCCCTATCTGCCGATTAGTATAAACCGGCGCGGTCATTTATAACGAGCAGACGCATGAGATTTTCGTCAAGGTTTAGTCCATCGCCGTCACCTTTTAAAATACCTTTGTCCACAAGTTTTTGTATTGTTGGTTTTGCCCACTCGGGCATATTATCATCGATATAATTGTATATCATAGGATTTTCAAGCCGAGTAACTCTATCGGCTGTCCTGTCGATATTATCACTCAACGCAGTTATATTGTCGTTGAGAGCGTTTATCATATTTTTAAGTTCATCGTATTGGGTCATTGTTAATCCCTCCTCAACTATTTCATAATTAGGTCTGCAAAATTTTGTGCCGGGCAGGTTATATATATTATACGTCTTTTTGCATACACCGCCACCGTTTGCAATAATTGTACTGCCACCTGAGGTATTTCCCTCGACAGTTGAAAATGTATTGCCGCTTACGCTGACTACAAGACCTGTATGTGTAAACGTGCTGCCGTGTTTAAAAATAACAATGTCACCTTTTTTAGGTGTCGCATATAAGGTAAACAAGTTAGCCATTGCCGGGCAATATACATACGGATAATGTTTGAGTAGTGTTTTCGCGTTATCTTTCCCAAATGCCTTTTCAAAGCACCACGTCACAAAGCAAGCACACCACGGCTGACCTTGATAGTCGGGCTTTATGTCACGCCAGTACTTCGTATAATTGTTTTGCCCGGCGTTCGCAGTTTTGTTGTCAAGCTGGCTGTTAGTGCGTTTTTCAAGGTACCCAACTTCATTTAAAGCTATGTTTATAACTTTGTCAATTACTGTCATATCATCACCCCTTTTCTAAAAAAGAAATAAGAGCAACTAAGTCGGTACGCTTAATTACTCTTATGCTGTATAAACTTCTCACTTATAAGGCTGAGATACACCTGTATAATCGATAAAACGAAATAGATGGGTTGTCTAACTCACCGCAGCCATTTATAATCCTGTCTGCAATCCAAAACATAATCAACGTAAACGGTGTTATCCTTAATTTGATAGATTAAAAGATACCTTTTTGCTACAAGCTTTTTTCTGTATTTGTTTGCCGGGATTTCATCACAGTTAAGCCACGGATAACTTTCAGGCATAAACTCTAAGACTCTTATTTCGGCGATAATATCCTCATGCAGCCTTTTGGCGGCTTCAGGTGAAACATTCGCTAAAAACCTGACATGATTTACAAGCATTGACGCAGCCTTGTCTGAAATTATAACATTATACTTCTTATCCGACATGACTTACCTCTGACGCTGCACTGTCAAGCATTTTATCGAGTTCATCGACCGAATATCCTTTTTTGCCCATTAACCTTTCTTCCTCTGCGGCAACGAGTTCTTCTCTTAATTTAAGCATCTTTTCTCGTCTTGAAAAGGTTTCAATATCCATAACCACCAAATCACCTTCACCGTTTTTCGTAAGATACACGGGTTCCCCTGTTTCTTTGCAGTAGTTTGAAATATCATTATAATTATTTCTGATTGCCGCTGACGGTCTGATATTCATAAAATCAACTCCTTGTATAATTATTATACCTTTCTGTTGATATAATTATACCATACATTTTTGTGTATGTCAATAGGGCGATTGATTTGGCAACATCAAAACAGGATTATCGTCCCTTCGCTTATAACTGTTCAAGCAATTTCTCGATTGCTTTAAAAAGACGACACATAACAGCCGCACCCTCAGCCCTCGTGATACTTCTGTTTGGGGCAAATGTCCCATCGCCGTCACCCGACATCAGACCGAGCGTTTGTGTGTCATATACATAGTTATAAAACCAATCCCCGTTTACAACATCTTTAAATGAGATATGTTGTATTCGAGGAATCGTTATTTTCTGTTTAAAAGCAAGTTCAAGACAACGCACGATGCTCATATATGTTCGGCTTATAATAGTTGCAACCTCTGCCCGTGTAATAGCGGCGGTAGGGTCAAATTCTTTGTCGGTTTCGCCTGTCATAATTCCGTTCGCACACATAAATCTGATTGCGTTGTAATAGTAATCATCGCACTCAACATCGTCGAAAGAAACAGTACATTCATCAGGTGTTTTAAAATTAATCTCACGCACAGAGCGTCCCTCTTGAAGTTGTGTTCTTGCAAAAGCATTAATTGATTGTTTCAGCTTTTCAAACATCCGAGATAAAATGACTGCCATATCACCGCGAATCATATTATCATAGGGCGAAAAATCGGTTTCGGATGTACCGGTTACAAAACCCGACAGATATGCGTGTTTTACGCTGTCATAAAACCAATCGCTTTTTTTGACATCTACAAACGGGAACTTGGGTTCCTCCCAAGATAAAACATATATGTCGTCAACCTTTTCAAATGGCATATAGTATCTGCCGTTATCCTTGTATTCTGTTCCCCAAGAGTTTTGAAATTGAACAAAACGACCCTTTTTACCCTTAAACTCGTCAGCGTATCCGATAGCAATAATAGCATGAGAGCCACCCTTGAAAAACGTGTCGGATATAATAAAAACAGGACGTTCGGTTTCAACCAACGCTTGCCTTAACATATCCCATTTTTTATCTTTTAAGGCATAATTGATTTCATAATATGCTTTGGGACAATTTTCGAGTGACAGAGGAAGAAGGTCGTCTCTCGATTGGCTAAGGGTTAGAATTTCGGGGACATCTTTTAAAAAGTCAAAATATAATGATTTTAAGAATCCAACCTTTAATATTCCGTCCATTGCCGTTTGAGCATACAATCCCTCTCCCTCATATCCGTTTCGGAGTTCGTTCCGTCCATAAATCCAAGACGGTGAATAATGTACGGGATCGTTCCCATCGTATAAGTCTTTGCCCTCTGCGCACTGACAAAGAGAATATGCCACACACATTTGAGTCCAAGTCTGGTCGTGTACTTCGGGAATATTCTTTTCGGGAATTGTGTATTTGTCGGGCAGAGTGGGAAGATGCTCTTTTGAAACAGCAACGGCATAATCATAATTTCTCAATTTAGCCGGGCGGGGAATTACACCCGGCTTTTCAATGATTCTTTCCATAATTATTTATTCCCCTTTTTAAGTTTATCCTTGTATTCGTCAGCCGCTTTAGCCGCCTTAGTAAAAGAGTTGTTCTTCCACCAACTCCATATAGCAGAGCCGACGGTTACAGCTAACGAACATATCTGATAGATGTCGCTTTCAACAACGGGAATTTTGTCTTTACCCGCAATAGCAAGTGCTTGATTGACAAGAGCCAATGCCAAAATTATTGTTCTTGCGATAGTGTCAGCTTTTGTGTTCATAAAATTACCTCCTAAAATAAAAATACCACTGCAATTGCGGTGGTTGATGATAAATTAAAAATTTTTCTTTATGAGATTGGTTTTTCTAAGCAAGATAAATTAAATGACCCGACGTGGTACGCATCGTGGAGAGGCGTGTCGGGTTCTGTTACTTTTATTATACTCAGTGAATATTTTAACGAGAACTGGCTACATCGAGTCTTATTTTTTTTTGTTAATCGTTGTAATGACCTTTGCAAGAGAAAATCAGTAGTGCTTCATTTTCAATCAAGTATACAATTCGGTGTCTTTCGTCAATGCGTCTGCTCCAAAGACCCGTAAGATTGCCCTTTAACGGCTCGGGCTTGCCGATACCATTAAAGGGGTCTCTCCGCATATCTTTTATGAGCTGGTTGATTCTTTTTAGGATTTTTTTATCTTGTGATTGCCAATAGAGATAATCTTCCCACGCATCGAAATCCCATTTTAGTTCTTTTATCTGCATCTCATTATTCCTCAATTAATTCATGTTCGGAGAAGCGAAGTTTACCTTTTTTATAATCTTCCATTTTTTTCTCCAAATAATGTATATTACTTTCGGAATAGAATGGGTCTGCGGATAGTTCAAACGGTATGCGTTTTTCTCTTGCAATCTTTTTTAAAAAAATGTTCATTGCTGCCGACATACTCAACCCTATAACATCAAGAGTCTCCTCGGCCTCTCGCTTTACGTTATCGTCTACACGGAAACTAATTTGAGCCATATAAAAAATCTCCTTTCATTTTTACCCATTATAACACATATAAATGTATTTGTCAAGCAACTTGCTATAAATATGCTTGATATATATTATATGTATTTATAAAAAATATATGCGGAGATAAAATGCACATTTTATTCACATTAACCCTTATACGTATTAATATCGTAAATCGTTACGCCGTTTTTACCGTTGATACCATATACCGCATTTATAGCAGCATTGTGCGTATTTGCAACTGAGTTATAACCTGTAAATGGAATATAGACGTTCTTTGTCTTTGTAGTTCCATAGAAACAGTTTTGCATCGAAGTATTGTTTATACGATTTGATTTTATAATTATGTTGCCGATGAGGTTGTAGCAATTCGAAAATGTCCACACCATAGAATCAACATTCGTAGCTTTCGACATATTAGGTGCGCTTAGGGATTATAATTGGAGTATTAGCAATCGTTTGTTGCTCCGCTTGTAGGGCGTATGCTGAGTCAGTTGATGAGTTAAAACAACGGATTGCGGAGAATGAAACTCAAATGTTACAGCTTGAAGATATGAAAAGTCAATTGCATTCTTTGGCTGAATTATTAAGAGCAAACGACTACATAAATAACAAACTGGACACACATCTGAGCCTTAAATGGCATGAGTGCAATGATTATCAGTTGAAAAAGTCAAATGAAAATGACGAAATAGAACAAAAAATCAAAGAGATTGAAAACAAACCAAAGAAAAAATATGTCGGCAATTTTAAAATCACTCACTACTGCCCCTGTTATACTTGTAACGGCAGTTGGGGAAGCAAGACGGCATTGGGAACAACTATGACGCCGAACAGAACGATTGCGGTAGACCCGAGAGTCATTCCTCTGGGGAGCAAAGTCGAGATAAACGGAAAGACGTACATAGCGGAAGATACAGGAGGTGCAATCAAAGGCAACAGAATCGATATGTGCGTGTCATCACATTCAGAGGCGTATGCAAGAGGTGTTTTAAACAGCGTTCCCGTGTATATAGTCAGCGATTAAAATGTATCACAATATAGGTTAAAATATTATCAATCATTTACTTGATTGGATTTTAGGGACTCTGGCAACACAGCAATGTTGTCGGAGTCCACAATAAAACAGAGATGTTTTGATAGAGAATGATGTGATATAAAAGTAAAGGAGAGATGTATTAATGAACAACCATAGTATAGAATGCATAGATTGTAGCCATTATGCAGTATGCAGATTTAAAGATAATATGAGCGAGGTTAGGGAAAATATAAATAAGATGAAAAACAACGACAAAAATAAAAACCTTGATATTACGGTTGATTGTGTTTATTATATCAGCAACGGAACAGTTCTTAAGGCTAAAGCAGACGATGCCGTGAGTAGACTTAATGTAACCATTCCGGAACAAGGTTTTCGCCCTTACACTATAACTTGCAACGCCAATAAAGTCAGCAACGGAGAGCCGGGAGTGTAAAAATGGAAGACGTTAAGAAATACATAGACGTTAATGAATTATTAACTAAGCTTAATGGTGTATTTTCAGTCAGACAGATAGACTTGATAAAGGCAATTATATATTCATGTAATTTAAAGGAGATAGAAAGATGACGAATGCCCCAAAAGAACAAACAATTGACTGGAACGGGTATACTATTCTTCCGGACACCAAGACAACCAAGATAAATGATGAGAAACACCATCACATAAGTATAGGATTTTCGTTTACGGATGCCTACGGCAACGATTATTCGGCAAATACAAAAGTCGAAGTTTTAACAGCTATCGAATCGGAGATAGACGTTATCGGGCAGAAGTTTAACGCATTCTTAGCGCAGTGCGGATATGCAAGAAATAATCAATTTATGTTAATGAAAGATTTGACAGGGGAAGAAGTGGAACTTTTAACCGTCTATTTGGACGAAATAAGAAATAAACGAAAGGTTGTTGATAAATAATGAAACAACGAATAGCGAAATTTTCAAAGGTTGAATTTAACGATTTTCTTGAAGCATATGCCAAATACAACTCCGGCGAGGTTGACAAAGATTATGTGAGAGAAATATATGATGATATAAGATTGCCGCAAAGAGCAACAGCGGGTTCTGCCGGGTATGATTTTTATGCTCCGTATGACTTGCATTTTAAAAACAATTATTCAGTCCTTGTCCCGACAGGAATCAGGGTTGAAATAGATGAAGGGTGGGTGTTGAATTGTTATCCGCGCAGTGGACTCGGATTTAAGTATAAGCTTCGTCTTAATAATACTGTCGGCATAATAGACAGCGATTACTATTACAGTGACAACGGCGGTCATATATTTGCGAAAATGGAGATGACGGTGCCGACTAATTACGCGTTCCTAACCATAGTAAAGGGTAAGGCTTTTATGCAAGGCGTGTTCACCCCATACGGTATCACATATGACGATGATGTTACAACATCACGTAACGGCGGGTTTGGTTCGACAGATAAGAAAGTCTGAAAGAGTCTCGCATATAATATAATAATGCAAAAATATAGTCAAAAGGGGGAATGTGTTTGTATAAAATCGAATGTTATGTTGAAAATAACAATTTTGATAAAAAAGATAATTTCCAAAGTACATACGCCGAGAGTAGAATTCAAAACACGAGATGCCTCGACAATGGATTTAACAGTAACGAAATTAAGGCAATTTCCAACAGGGTGCTGGTTGCTTTGTGCGGCAGTTCGATAAAAATAAAAAATGTTTAGATTTTTTGAGGTCTTTCTATTGCATTTGTCTGTAACTTAGGTTATAATACAGATAATCAACAAGAAATGACCTCAATTTAGTTAGGAGGTCAACACATGAAGATTGGAGCAGCATACATAAGAGTCTCTACCGAAGACCAGACGGAATACAGCCCGGACAGTCAGTTAAAGGCTATTATGAATTACGCTCAAAGGAACAATATATATTTAGCTGAACAATATATATTTGAAGACGACGGGATCAGCGGAAGGAGTACAGGGAAAAGAGAAGCTTTTAATAAAATGATTGCTCTTGCAAAAAATAAACCCAAGCCGTTTGATGTAATATTGGTTTGGAAGTTTTCGAGATTTGCTCGAAATCGCGAAGATAGTATAGTCTATAAATCAATGTTGAGAAAACAATGCGGGATAGATGTTGTATCTATAAGCGAATCCATAGGCGATGATAAGATGTCAGTCCTATTTGAAGCAATGATAGAGGCAATGGACGAATATTACAGTATTAATCTTGCGGAAGAAGTAAAACGGGGAATGACTGAGAAAGCCAAAAGGGGCGGAGTGCTTTCCATTCCGGCTTTTGGATATAAAGTTGAAGATAACAGGTATGTTATTGCTCCCGAGGAAGCGGCGGTTATAAAAAAAGCTTTTGCCGACTATGCTAACGGCAAGGGCTTTTTGACAATTGCTAAAGAGTTAAATGCAATGGGCGTTAAATCTCATCGAGGTAATCGAATAGAGAACAGGACGGTAGAATATTGGTTAAACAATCCTGTTTATATAGGAAAGATCCGGTGGAATCCATCGGGGCAAACCAGCAGGCGTTATCACGATAGTAATTTGATTATAACCGATGGAGACCACGAACCTATTATTTCAGATGAACTGTGGAATAAAGTTCAGCAGATGTTGGAGCAAAGAAAAAACTTTTATCAAAAGCGCATGAGAGAACCAACAAACGGGATGAAACACTGGTTGAGAGGAGTTTTGCGGTGCGGACTTTGCGGAAGCACCCTCGTTTACAATAACGGATTTTACTATTGTAACAAGAAAGGCAAGGGCTTGTGTAGGGGCAATGGCGGCGTTAGTACTAACGTTATTGAAAAACTGGTACTTAACAAAATTGATGAGATTATTACTTTCGACAATACTCATGTTGAATTTGCTAAAGCCGAACCTGTTTTCCGAGAAGCCGATTCTGAGGAGAGAGTGTTAAAAGCAAAAATAGACGGGACTCAAAGGCGCCTTGAAAAAATCAAGGAAGCATACCAAGCCGGAGTTGATACGATTGATGAGTATAAAGCGGCGAAACAAAAAATTGAAAAAGAAATAGAAGACTTAAACGAAAGGCTTTCGGGTGTTGTGAACAAAGAAAGCATATCCGAAAAAAGCAACAACGATGAATCAAGGATTCTTCTCTTGAAAAATTTAAAAAAAGTTTCGGATATACTCAAATCACCTGCTGTCAGCAATGAAACAAAAAGTAAAGTAATACGAAGTGTGGTAAAGGAGATAATTAAGACGGGCGAAGACGGACGAACGTTTAAAATTATCTTTAATAACCCACTTTAGCTTTTACAATACGCTCCGCCGTATTGGGCTATTATAAGCTGTGCAAGCCTCGGGTCGGTTGCTTTGATGTTTACCGGATATTGTAATCGTTTTTGATATTGCCACATAATATTTTGCCCTCCTTACATATTTTCCCACGGCCACGGGGCATTGAGCCACGACCATTGGTTCTCATCGGTGTTTGCCGCCGCGGTAAGAGGTCCGTATTTGGCTTGGAACTCATCTTTAAGCTCGTTTGCCTTATCGGACATCTTTTTGAACATTGCAATCGCCTGTGCCTCGTCCGGGTGCGTGTCAAGGTATAAGTTCCAGTCATACGCCGCGAACGCATAGGCGTTCAGCTTTTTCAAAAGCTCGCTTCGTGCGTTATCCATTCTTTGACACCTCCGAACTTTGTTCATCGAATATTTTCTCGCCGTTGAATTGGTTTCCGTAAACGCCGAGAGGTTTGTTTAAAATCGGAAAAACCGTTCCGTTTTCCAGTGCTTGTTCCGGGCTGTAGATGTTGCGCATTTCCGTAAGCTGAAACGGAACATACATATACCCCACCATAGGCGCAGCTATCGGTGCGGTTTCGTTTTTGAATGGCATTGATAAATCATTTCCTTTCCGTCTTAGGCGCAATGAATTATGCACCCGATACAGTGATTTTGATACAGAAAGCCGAAAGAGTAATTCAGCTTTCGTATTATAATACGGTCAAACCGTCCGATATGTGTCAAATAAGGCGGCGCAAAATTATGATAGGATAAGACAGAAGGAATAGCGAAAGGTGAATAACAGTGAATAATGAAAATAGAAAAAATAAAAACGACAAGTACGAAAGTGCTTGTCGTTCTGGTGGAGGGAGGTGGATTCGAACCACCGAAGCAAGAAGCAACAGATTTACAGTCTGCCCCCTTTGGCCACTCGGGAACCCCTCCGTATTAAATTGTGTTTTGCAAAACTCTCTCGTATTGCTGCAACTCTGATAGTATACCACGTTTCAAAGTATTTGTCAACCCTTTTTTTCAATTTTTTTCAAATTTTTTTAAAAAAGTTAATTTTCAAAGTAAATGCAACAGTAGAATTTAAAGTTGCATTTACTTTGAAAAGGATTATGAGACACAAGACCTCGCACTATCACTTGAAATATTTACAACAGGCTCGCTTGCCGCACGGCAGACGGAGCAGCCGCAGCGAGCCGAAGTTGAAGCAACCGAACAGGTTGAAAACACCTA
>ERZ825159.3101-NODE-3101-length-12379-cov-3.498864_pt1 | contig 12379 bp, 10 predicted proteins | sample MGYA00519932_ERZ825159 | MGnify/ENA primary metagenome ERZ825159 (study PRJEB31778, sample SAMEA3449191) | human gut metagenome | biome: human gut; feature: human-associated habitat; material: faeces | place: United Kingdom | collected 2010/2012 ...
GTTCCAGCATCTGGACCAGATCGGCGTTGGCAAGCTGGTTAAGATGGCTGCCCATGACGGCCGCGCAACCAACCCCAACTTGGGTCTGGGCATCTGCGGCGAGCACGGTGGCGACCCCTCCAGCGTTGAGTTCTGCCACAACGTTGGCCTGGATTACGTTTCCTGCTCTCCGTACCGCGTTCCCATTGCACGTCTGGCCGCTGCTCAGGCTGCTATTAAAGCACCCCGTGCGATGAAGGACTAATCGCTTTATAGCGACGAAAACTTTTAACTAATTGAACAGGCGCACCGCTTTTGGCGGTGCGCCTGTTTTTGTTTGCAATGCACATGGGGGTTACAAATACACTTCCACGTTCAGATCAGTCCAGCCACGCTGACGGAATTGGGCGGGCAACCCATTCGACACACGATACTGGCGGGCAGTCTCAAAGTCAATCGTAAATGAGAGTACAGGGGAATTTTCCGGCTCCATAAGGTTATATCGTTCTTGTCCTGACTTCATTTCTCCGAAGGTCATTTTCCAGCGATAATGATGATTCTCGACTGGGGTAACAGCCTCCACAAATTCATTTATCAGTTCTTCAGAAATACGAGGTGCCGTAATGTCCACCATCTGAGAAAGCCCTTTTTTGATTTTGTTCAGGTCGAAGCTGACTTCTTCCTCAGCTGAGTCTGGAACGCTATTCTGTTGCGTTTTCAAGGCGTCCAATTCTGTAGTGGTCTGTGCATATAACTTCTGAAATTGCTCTCTTGTCAGTTCACCATTCGCTCGCATCTGACCGAGATTCAGAAGACGTTGCTCCAATTTTTCGATTTTCTTTTGTTTCTCCGCTTTTTCCGAATCAGTTTGTAACGTCGTGGAAAGGATGCAAGATTCAATCATCTGACAGGCCTTCAAAACAGCTTCTCTTTGGTCTCCCCACAGTTGGTCAAAAATCATCTTTGCCATCAAATCAAGCTTCCATTCACAGATGACGATCGCATCACAATATTTTTGGCTATCGAGATGATTCTTTTCTACAAAAGTCTTTGCGGGGTTTTGTGTACGGTAATTGCATTGGTATCCGTAAACAGGGGTTCCATCCCGTAGCACCCTCCATTTGAAGCGATTGTATCCAGCGCCGCAACGGCAACGTAGTTTCTTGACCCACAGGTTTTGAGCGATTCTTGTGCCTCGTCTGCGTTCCTCCCCAGAAGGCATTTGATATTTGCGAATCCGGCCGTTCCGGATATTTTCGCACTGATGCCATAGAGCCTCCGATATAATCGGCTCAAAGTCGCCTTTCTTAAGGATAAAAGAATCCTCATCCAAATTCTTAATTCGCCTTTTTTCCAAAAAGTTGTTGACTTTTGACTTGTTATAGCAGAGATAACCCATATAAGTGGCGTTGCGAAGAATCCGGCTGATTTTGATGCAGGACCATTTCACGTTTCCATTACCGTCCTTACATCCACGCCGCGTCAGTTCGTTGACGATTTTCATTTGCCCCAGACCTTGTGAGTATAGTTCGAAAATTGTACGGATTGTAGCTGCCTGCTCCGGGTTAATGACATAAGTGCTTCCTACCCGATCATAACCGATGATATTTCCGTTCCCAAATAGAACACCGTTTTCTCTGCTTACGGCTTGTCCTGCTCGAACCCGCTCTGAAATCTTTCGACTTTCCTCTTGAGCCAACGTAGCCATGATCGTAAGCCGTAATTCGCCGTCTCCATCCATTGTCCAGATGTTATCAGATACGAAATAGACCTCAACACCATAGTTCTTGAGTTCACGAGTAAGTACCAAAGTGTCTACGGTATTTCTTGCAAAACGGCATACCTCACGAGTGACGATAAGATCAAACTTTCGCTGTTTGGCGTCCTCAATCATCTTCATAAATGAAGGACGCTTTTTAGCGAGTGTTCCAGTAATCCCTTCGTCGATGTACTTACCTACCACAGTCCAATTTGGATGATACTTTGTTTGGTCCTCGTACCACTGCATCTGCTTTTCCAAAGCCTCAAGCTGAGCCTCATGTTCTGTTGAAACACGGCCATAATAAACGATCCGGCGCTGTCGGTTAGGGTCTAAAGCTAGATTTCCGAAGTACAGTTGTTGCATATTGTTCATCTGATCACCTCCGCTTCAAGTATAAAAGGGGAGGCTACATTTGTTTAGGATGCGACGATATCCGGTACTATCCTTGACTTTTCATGCATACCGTCTTAGGATCTGTCGGTATACCGATGTGTCAATCATACCCTTACGAAACATCATATGAATAAGCTTTAATGCGATTTTATCAACACTTTGTTGTATCATGATATTTCTTTCCCCTTATATGCACTTGCCTTTAATGAGTTGATTGCAATGATTTCGAAGATGGATGATCGGTATCGTGCGCCGTTGGAACTAAAATTGCAGGGTTATCAAGTGAAAGAAATCGCAACAATTTTGAACATCACTCCGGAAAACACAAAAGTGCGAATTTTTCGAGCGCGGAGAATGATATTAGATAAATTGGAGAGCTATCATGAAAAAGAAAGAGAATGACGAAATCCGCATTACGCCAGATGCACTGATTTCATTGGTTGTGACGGAGGCAGAAGAGCGCGAACTGGCTTCCATGCCGAGTCTGAAAGAAATGAATGCTCAGTTTCATCCTTCCGAACAGTTTCAGAAGAAAATGGACCGACTCTTAAAAAAGGCGCACCGAAAAGAGGGATGGGTCCAAATTTGGAAGCCTACCAAGAAGGTGTTGATAGCTTTTACCAGCGTTATGACTGCACTGACATTTGCCCTCCTTCCTGTTCAAGCATTTCAAGATGCCGTAGTGGATACCTTGATCCAATGGCGAGATGGTTTTATGAACATCGTCTATTCCCAAGAAACAGATCGACAACATTTCGATATTGCTTCGAAAATTAACTTGAGTTGCATCCTTACAGGTTTTACACTTACAGATGAAGAGACATCAAATCAAGATCGGTACATTGCTGAATTCACATCAGACAGCGGTGGTTGGTATACTGTCAGAGTTGTTGATATTGGCTCGGAGCAAGAAGTCGGGATTGACAACGAACTAACCAGATACTATGAACTCGAATTTGATGGAAACCATGCAATCTGGGGAATACGCGAAGATAATAGCAACGTATTGGTTTGGGAAGCTGATGGGCTATCCTTCACTATTTATGGCAATCCTAACATTTCAGAACTTATAAAAGTGGCCGAGGGAATCACAGTGGATTCCACTCTCAAATAGGTTATGAAAACTTTATACACTAATTTTGTAACCATTTCACCGTATCATACGGATTGTTAAGGAAGAGGCCATTTATCAAAAGGAGTTCTGAAAATGAAAAAAATTATTGGAATCGCCATTTCCGTATTAATGGCTACACTTTTTTGCGTAACCGCGTTTGCGGTAGAGCCCCGTTGGAAAAACGTAATTGCCATCTCTCCGACTATTTCCGCGGAGTCCCAGTCCTATTCGAGCTATATTGTTGCAGATCCGAAGGCAACAAAGATGGAATGCACACTCGTGTTGTATGAGAAGGGCTTTTGGGGAAATTACACCGAAGTGGATCGTACATCTTCTACCTACTATGGATTCCGGCATGAATTCAATACTCATTATTGTTTGTTAAGATCACCATCATCATTGATGGGTGTTGCTTACGGATTTTCAGCAACGTGGACATCTCTGTCTTATCGCTAAATATTATATCTGTAAATAATAGATCGATTGGGTGAAACCGCGTTGTGAGATTATGCAATGACGGGCAACATGATATTTTGTATTGTATGTGGTTTCGCTTAAAATATTGTTCGATAAACTTCGCAACATAGGAACGCAAAGAATCGTCCTCATGACAAATAGTTGTATTAAGCAAGTTTTACCTCTAAACAATTCTTCCGTGTGTTATTAGATTTTTGCGGTTATTGCGTGCAAATATAAAACATAGCCCCTCCACCGGGTGTATTGCGGGCTCCAATATGCAACGATTGTTGCTCTGCCAGACTTTTTGCAACAGAAAGCCCAAGCCCATAGTGGCCATTGGTCGTACGGCTGGGATCTGCGCGATAAAACCGTTCAAAAATCCGTGGTAAATCCTTTTCGGCAATACCCTGACCGTAATCATGTACCCCGATTTCCACTACATTATTTTTCAGGAGGTTACAACAAATTTCGATGGTGGTATCTTCCTTCGTGTGGGCAATCGCATTGGTAATAAAGATACTGCCTATCTGGGTAAGTGCTTCTTCGTTAGCCATGATTTCAGGGTATGACGCTTCTTCAATCTTGAGACGTAACGGATGACGTTGCTGTTTGGCATAGATCTGGTATTTTTCATAAAGCTGCAAGCAAAAGGTATCAGGTTCAATTGCTGTCAAAACCAGCTTGCGTTCTTGTCTATCTGAATTTGCCAGAAGCAATAAATCTTGTACCAAGTGACTCATCCGCAGAGCCTCGCTTTGCGTTGCATAAAACACTCCTGAAATTTCCGGAGAAGAAGGAATGTGCTTTTGCAGTACCTCCAGCCCAGCACGGATCGATGCTAGCGGCGTCTTTAGTTCGTGCCCTGCCGCTGCAACAAATTCTTTCTGCTGACGAACGGAATTCTCTACCGGTCTTAAAAGGCTCCGAATCAACCAGCTATTGATGACAGCCAAAATAATACATCCTAAGAGCAATAACACTCCGTAGAAAACTGTCTGATGCTGAATAAACGGCAGACGAACGCTCTGGCTTTGCAGAGCCAATATTTCAATTTGCGTTTTATCCTCGTGCCGAAAGTAGAATACATGGAAACGCCCTAAAGCAGTATTCCTTTCATCCTTTTTTGATGTCCACCCGTTTGAAGCCTGGGAGAGTTCATCCGTAGAAAGGCTATGCTCCGAGCGGAATATATTTTCCAATACGTCCGGTGTAAGTCCTCCAGTCGGTTCGAAACGGAATAATGGCGTTCCATTTTCAAAAATGTATATGTTGCCATCCAAATTTTCTTCCAGTTCCTGCAAAGTACTCTGATCAACCTGCCGGGAGGAAAGTAGTTTGATTTGGTATGATTCTATCTGGTCACAAATCTGAGCGTCCAATGAGGCTTCATATCTGTTGCAGGAAAAAAAGAATGTGATTCCTAAACACAATGCCAAGATCAGCCCCGTGATGCCAGTATAAAGGAGAACCAGTTTTAGCCAAAGTTTTTTAATCATGGATGTTCTCCAATCGGTATCCGACACCCCGAATGGTCGTGATCGTCAGGCAGATACCAGCTTTTTTTAACTTTTTGCGTACAAAGTGGATATAGGTGTTCAGATTACTTTCTTCAATCTCAGTGTCATCGCCCCAAACCCGGGAAAGCAGTCGCTCTCTTGTAAACAACTGATGCGGGTATCGGAAAAACACTTCCAAGAGGTCCGCTTCCTTTTTTGATAGTTGACAGTGTCCTTTTGGCCCACATAGTTCCAGCTGATTACAGTCTAATGTTGCATCCTCGTAATGAATTTGGTTGCTTTCCTCCACAGCCATCGCTTGTGAGGGCCTGCGAAGTAATGCGTGGAGGCGAGCTACAAGTTCTCGCATGGCAAATGGCTTGGCCAAGTAATCGTCCGCACCAGCTTCCAGCCCATCCACTTTGTCGTCTAAGCCGCCCATAGCAGTCAGCATCAGCACCGGAGCTGATACTTTGGCTGCCCGGGCCTTTTTCAAAATCGTTAGGCCATCCATCGAAGGAAGCATCCGGTCCAGGCAACAAGCATCATAACAGTTATGAAGAAGAAGTTCCAAGCCTGTCTCGCCATCATGGCAAAAGTCTGAATCAATTCCAGCATCTTGCAAGCCCGCACGCATGATTTGGCAAAGATTTTTATCATCTTCTATTATCAAAATTCTCACGATGTTCATCTCCCTAGTTTATTATAACAAACCATTCTTTAATCAATATTTAAATAAGGGTGCTCATCTTAAATTTTGTTTTAACATTGATCTGTTATGATATATACAACCAAAAGCGAAAGGAGTCAACTGTATGAATCGCTTAATCAAGAGCACGGCACTGGGACTTTCGGTGTTGATGGGATGTTCTCTGTGCGCGTGTGGTGTAACGGATTCTTCACTGGGGCAGAAAACAGAAATCAATCCAGGGTTGTGGGTTGAAAAAGAGGTGGCTTTGGAGCCTGATTCGAGTGATATCCTTGCCCTCACAACCACCACTGATGGCCAACTCCTCTGTGCGACCGTCCAGTCAAACGGAGAGGCATCCCAGAAGGTTGATGTGCTTTCTTCTTCGGATGGCTACACATGGGACACCACGCCAGTTTATTCGGTGGAAGTGCCGGGGACTTGCATCGAAGCAAGCCTGACGGAAAGTGGCGTTCTTGTTCTGACCAGGACTGAAGATGAAGAACAGATTTGGTACGGAGCGAAAGAGACAGAATGTTCTCAAGTCCAACCTGCCGATTCTGAAGTAACTGACATCAACAACATTCAATTTGTCAACTCGGATTCTTTTTTGATGGCCGGACGGGATACCAATAACCAGTCCGTTGCAGCTATCTTTTCGCTTCGCGATGGCCGTATGGTTACGAAAGTTGGGGCCGGAACGGAATGGGGGGGATTTGCCCAACACGGGGATGAACTTGCCTTCATATCCGAAACGGGCAAACTATCGACTCTGAAGGCAAATGGTGAGATACAAGAAGGTAATGTCGAGGGACTCGAAAACATCATTGCTGCCTATTGTGATTCACAGGGAAATTACTATTATGCAGACAGCGAGGGAATTTACCGGGTTGCTGCTGGTGGAACCTTAAAAGAAGAAATCACTCCATCCAGCGGGTTTGCATTTTCGGTACAGGGAAAAGTAATCACAAATCTCGTTTACTTTCAAGACAGCTTTTTCTGTGTTGTCAAAGACACGTCTGACGATTCCGCACAACTTTATTCGTATACATTTGATCCTGACGCGACACCGTCAGAGCAGATTGAGCTCACTGTCTGGTCACTGTCCGATTCTCCCACTGTACGAAGAGTCCTTTCAGAATATCAGCAGCAACACAACGATATCGCCATACAGTATACAGTCGCCGGCAGCGATGATCTGGCAACCGAAGATGTACTGAAAGCATTAAATACAGAACTGCTTGCTGGGAGCGGTCCTGACCTAATCGTCTTTGATGGCATAGATGTTACACCTTATATCGAAAATGGCGTTCTGGCTGATTTAAACGAGTCGCTGCAGGAATTTTCAATCTTGGATTCGATTAAAAATGCTTTCTCCGTGGATGGAAAGACTTATATTGCTGCTGCACGGTATGCCATTCCATCTATTTGGGGAACCGCCGAAGACATGGATCAAATTACAGATCTATCTTCCTTTATAGAGTTCGTAAAATCCTGCCCTCCGCGTGATGACTACAATTTGTCCGACAATGCTTATTATACAGCCCTTCCAGAGGAAGACAAATATGCGGTTTCGTTTATGACGCCTCAGGAAATCCTCCAGCTCTTGATGAGCACCTCTGCTTCCGAATTGATTACGGATAACACACTGAATCAAGAGCAACTGCAACAACTGTTCCAAGCCATCGAATCTATCGGCACTTACTACAACATGGCTTCTTATCGCACGGAGCAGGAGGACGATTCGATTGTCTATTCCGACGGCGGAGACTCCATCACCATTTCCGGTGCTTCACGCGAAGTCATTAACAAACGAGCAAGGATTGGACGGAATCTGATTGATTCTCCTGCGTTCCTGGGCTGGATCACTAAAAATTGGGAAGGTCAGGCACCTGAATTAAAATCCGCACCGGGCCTTTGTGAAAGGGCTTATTCTCCGAAGGTCTTACTTGGAATAAATGCTAGTAGCCCAAATCAGGAAGCTGCAAAGGATTTGTTGAAAGCGTTCTTTGCTTCGGATATCCAAAATACGGTTGTTGGAGATGGCCTGCCCGTTATTGAAAGCAGTTTGGATGCAAGAATTGACGCAGCTGTTGAAACATACGGTACAGATCGCGAAATGCTGGCTGATTTCCTCAAAGGCGTAAAAACGCCTGTGATTGTTGATGAAGTAATCGCAGACAAATTGTTGCCGTACGCCGAGGCGTTGGCAAAAGGACAGCAAGATGCTGAATCGGCTACGCAGGCAGCAGAAAAAGATTTGCGCCTTTACTTGGCAGAACGTGGGTAATCGCAGTAGACCTTCTTTGCCTGTATTAGCGGTTCCGACATATTCAAATCTTCAACAGAGCTTTTCATACACATTTTAACTTGTTTATTAAGAACAGGAGAAACTCAAATGAAACGAAATCTGTTTTTATCGGCCATTTTGCCGTTTTCCCTCGCTGTCGCCCTGTGCGCCTGCGGCTCTACTCCTGGGGAAAGTACGCCATCAGAAAAAACGCAGAGCTCCGTTTCACAGGCACAAACGGATTCCGCTGCAACAGGCAACGAAATTTCGATTGGCAACAATTTTTCGATTGAAGCCGGTACAGTTCTTTCGGATGGCTCTATTTATTTTGTGGGGCGTGAAGGTGCCGATGGCTTCTGTGCCTATGTCTCTACAGATGATGGGGACAGCTGGACAAAGGAAGAACTGCCCTGGGCCGACCAGACTGTTGTGGGAATCAAACTGCGTCCGGATGGCTTCATGCTGGGCATGCAGGGACAGCAGGTTGTTTATGCCGCCCGCGGCGAGGACCTTAAAACTGCGGATATTTCCGCGCTGGGAGCAATTGACGGAATTTCTGCCGTTTATCCTATTGATAGTGACACCTTTACCGTAACGGGTGGAAGAACGGAAACTTTCGTGAATGAGGATGGCCAAGAGCAGGAAACTATTCACCCCCTTCCCTTCGAGGATATGGTGTTGCAGTATGATGGCTCGTTGGTAACACAGTGGGGAGAAGGAATCGCTGCGGACCAAGCGGGGTATTACGCGTCAGATGGAGAAAAGCTGTACTATGTCGACTTTGAAACCAACGAGTGCCGTTCTTTGGATGGGGCAGGGCAAATCGATAGCTACGGAGTCTTAGCGACTATTAAGGGCTCATCTTTCTGCCGAAACGGCATTTTCTATTATGTGGACGATCAAGGCATCGTTGCCTACGATACCACCAACAATTCCGAATCACGGATTCTGACAGACACCCTTGCACCTTTTCTGCAGGATGATGTCAGCTGTGTCACATTGATCGTTACAGATCACCAAGCTATCGCTGTTGCAGCAGATCTGAACTCCGAGACGCAGACGGTATATCGCTATGAAATCTAAGCGCAAGCGGTTTGCCCGTCCCATCGAAAAGCTGCATTTCAAAAAGAATACATTTCGCCGAAAGGGGAAAAAAGCATTCCAAGCATGGATGTTTTTGCTTCCCTCACTGATAGGAATTGGTGTTTTCCTCTTTGTTCCGTTTGGAGAAACTATCCGGCGCAGCTTCACAAACCCTTTGGGAACAAAATTCCTTGGTATGAAAAATTACCAATCCATTTTTTCAAATAATGCCTTTCGTTTGGCAGTAGCAAACACAGTGAGATTTATCCTGGTCTGCATTCCGCTACTTCTCGTAACCAGCTTGATTTTCGCTCTTTTGATACGAAAAATCCTGCCCAAAGGGGAAAAGCTGCAAACAGCTTGCCTATTGCCTATGGCAATTCCGGTTGCCAGCATCTCTTTACTATGGAAAGCTCTTTTCACACAGAACGGTATTTTGAACAATCTTTTGTCCTTTTGGGGAGTACCGGAAATTTCTTTCCTTGATAGCAGTGCGGCTTTCGGGGTACTTGTAGGTACTTACCTTTGGCGGAACATCGGATACGATATGATTCTTTGGCTGGCCGGTTTGGATGCGATTCCTGCCAGCATGTATGAAGCAGCCGAAGTTGACGGCGCAAACAGCTGGCAAATTTTCTGGAAAATCACCTTGCCAAATTTACCGTCTACCATGGGGCTTATCACAATCCTCAGTATTTTGAACACGTTCAAGGTATATCGGGAAGCCTACCTAGTGGCAGGAAATTACCCGGATGACAGTATTTATCTCTTGCAGCATTTGTTTAACAACTGGTTTTCTTCTTTGGATCTTGGTCGATTGTCGGCAGCGGCTGTTGTTGTTGCCCTTGCGCTGCTTCTGGTAATTCTGCCATTTTTGAAAATGTTGCGGGAGGGTTCCGAGTGAAAAAGCGTAAAAAGGCCGTTCGTCTTCCTTATCTGGTATTGGTACCCTTTGCCGCATCTGTGTGCCTGGTGATTTGGATGATCTTTTCTGGTGCGCTTATGAGTACCGATGAAGCAACGCAGAGCCTTGGCGGAATTTTCGATGGGACTTCTGCGGTGCATTGGCCGTTGATTCCCAATTCGCCCACCTTACAGCCATTGATCGAAGTCCTATTGGATACACCAGAATTCTTTGTTATGTTTTGGAATACCTGTATCCTCACATTTCCGCAATTGATTGGGCAATTTCTGCTTGCCAGTCCTGCTGCATGGGCGTTTTCTCGTTTTACTTTTCGAGGTCGAAATCTTCTTTTTACTATTTATACGATTCTGATGCTACTTCCGTTTCAAGTTCTCATGGTGCCTGATTATTTGGTTTTGGATCGGTTGGGACTCATGGATACAGTTTGGAGCATCATCTTGCCCGGTACCGTTTCCACCTTTCCCGTCTTTATTATGAAAAAGGGGTTCGACGGTATTCCCGTTTCCGTTCTGGAAGCAGCCGAACTGGATGGTGCCGGTGCCATTACAACCTATATAAGAATTGGTCTTCCGCTTGGAATCCCTGGCATCCTGTCTGCATTGCTTTTATCTTTTATTGAAGCCTGGAATGCAATTGAACAACCGCTGGTGTTTTTGAAGAGCCAAAACCTTTGGCCCATGTCCCTGTTCCTCGCCAATATTACACAGGATGACATTGGAATTGCTATGGTGGCCAGTGTGTTTATGTTATTGCCCGTAATTCTGATCTTTCTGTTTGGGCAGAGATATTTGATTTTGGGAATCCAATCAAGTGGAGTAAAGGAGTGAACCGGATTTGAAATCAAGTCCAAAACAAACGGATTATCCTATTTACAGTGAGGGCAAGCTGTCCGAGCGCAAACAATTGTTCCACCTTTCACTTCGGAATCGCCTTCCCGCTCTGCGTCAGACTCCGATTTCGGAATCCGATACTGACTCACAGAACGATGAACGTCAAGCATTAAAAAGAATTGTCGTATTTTTTGCTGTCATGTTGATTCTGACTTTGGTTGCTAGGGGAACCAGCAGTGCAATTCGGCCAGTTGTAACTACACAGCAGGCAAAAGCTGGAACAATTAGTCAAAGCGTTCAGTCGTCCGGCTCTATCACAGCATCCAGTGTGCTTTCGGTATCCTTGCCTGAGGGCATCGTGCTCGACAACATTTTGGTAAAAGAAGGGCAGTCTGTCGTAGAGGGGCAAACACTTGCAGCCTGTGACGTGGATGAACTTTTCCAGAATATGGTATCCAATGAGAAATTCATGTACAGCAGTTTTTACGGATTTACCAACCAGGATGTGATGGATTTCTTTGAAAATGCAGGATTGCGTCTGAAGACAGAGCGTGGCAACCGTGTATTTCCGCAGTCGGATCATTCTTCAGATGTTATTCGCACGCTGGAGATGGAAATGAAGCGAAATGGAGTACACATCCATCTTTATTCCAATGTAGAAAAGGTTGTGGCAGAGGATGGAAGATTTTCCTATCTTGTCATGGCAGATGGAAGCAAAGAAGAAGGGGATGCCTGCATTATCGCAACCGGTGGTGTCAGTTATCAGACAACAGGTTCCACCGGAGATGGCTATCGCTTTGCAGAAGCGATGGGACACAAGATCACCGAACCTGCACCTTCCCTGGTTCCGATGAATGTCAGAGAAGAGTACATTCCGGCACTGATGGGGCTTTCCCTCCGGAATGTCCAGGCAACGGTCTATGACGGAAAGAAAGAGCTGTACAGTGATTTCGGAGAAATGTTATTCACCCACTTTGGAGTAAGCGGACCACTGATCATCAGTGCGAGTGCCTATGTAGGTAAAATCCTGCAGAAAAAGCATGAGTTAAAGCTTGTGATCGACCTGAAGCCGGCACTTTCCGAAGAGCAGCTGGATGCGAGAGTGCTGCGGGAATTTGATGCAAACCATAATAAACAGTTTAAAAATGCAGTTACCGGACTGTTTCCGGCAAAATTACTTCCGGTCATGATCCACTTAAGCGGCATTGATCCGGAGAAGAAGGTCAATGTGATCACAAAAGAAGAGCGGATGAATTTCGTCCATCTGATCAAGCATTTTACTGTGACATTGACCGGGCTTCGAGATTTCAAAGAGGCAATTATTACACGGGGCGGCGTAAAAGTCAAAGAAGTCAATCCG